>PVMK01114702.1_pt1 | contig 27158 bp, 22 predicted proteins | sample 1853481 | NCBI WGS metagenome assembly PVMK01 (sample SAMN08533507, study PRJNA380276) | Marine sediment metagenome, whole genome shotgun sequencing project. | reverse complement strand
AGTTCATTTTAGGCACTTATATTTAATAAAACAAACACTGCCTTTCAGGGAGAATTCAGTAGATACCCGGGTCCAGAGGGCCCGGCACTGATTCCTCCCTGAAAGGCAGTGTTTGTCTTATTACATATAAGTGCCTAAAATGAACTAAAGTGAGCTAAAGTGCCTAAAGTTAAGGAATTCTATCTTTACTTTGTATTATTTTCAAGGCACAGCCAGTTATCTCTGCCCTGGCTCTCCGAGGCGTAGGATCGTGCCCCTACGAGCCGGAGGCCCAGAGGACCAGGTTTTCGATGTTAGAATAAAAAATTTAACCTCAGCGTCCTTTGCGTCTGCGGTGAACTATTACGATTTCATAAATTTGTCTGCCCGTTTTTATATTGACAAACTGCCACAATGTCATAGCTTTTGTTTATCTATTCGCGGTGGAATGCAATAGAAAGAAATTAGGAGCTTCGCCCAATTGGAATGTTGGAATGCTGGAATAGTGGAATAATGGGTTCTGGCCTCCGGCTCGTAGGGGTAGCGCCTACGCCTCGGAGAGATTAATGGTCCTTCCACCGGCGGGATTGACGATAAAATAAAAATGGTTAACATCCTTTTGAAAACCAATATTCCATCGTTCCACCATTCCATTATTCCATTTCCGGGGCAAATTCAGAAGCCCCAAAAAGCGACTACACTCTCAGGAGGTTGTAGAAATTCCGAGACATTTAATTAACCGATATGAATATAACTCTGGAGGTGCAAAATGAGGAAAAATAGTCTAATAACTCTAACAATATTGATTATGTTTCTTTTTGGTATTTCCTTTGTTCAAGCTGGTGATATCGATAAGAAATTGGTTCAGGGAGCAATGGAAAATTTTATCAGCGGAAAGCTGTCTTCAGAAGGTGGTCTTTACGAAATAAAAGGGGTTAAAGCAGAGTTTGATTATCTTCATAGTGGCGTGAAAGAAGACGGCGGTTTATCTGTATCTTGTGCTGATTTTAAGGCTGGGAATGATGTATATGATATTGATTATTATGTAAAAAGTACTGATGGAAAATATGTTGTTGTAAAGGAAATATTTCATAAGAAGAACGGAAAACCAGTTAATGATGTATTGTGGCAATTAAATTAATGATCAGAAGTGGCATTATCCTCTACCAACTATTTGAGGCAGGGTAACTCGGCCCTGCCTTTTCCATGTATAAACAAAAAGACCGGAAATTACATCCGGTCTTTTGCTATCTATCACTAAAAGCATTTTTGTCAGCAGCAACTCTCAAATCGGCAATCGGACATGTCCGGGCCGTCACAGCAGTATGTTCCGACAACACAACCGCAACCGTCTACGACATGATAACAGCAAGATTTTGCTGCAGACTTTATCGCTTTTTTTCTTTTTATCTTTCTTGTCCATGTTTTCACCTCCTCATTTACTATATAAATGTTTTATACATGACCGCCATACACACCAGGCTGTTCTTTCCTGGAATTCGCCCAGGGGATATTCGGGTAAGACTCGGGAGAATCAACAGGCTCATCGTTTATTTTGGCCTGACGTTCTTCTTCGCCCGCACTCACGCGGTCTTCACATTCTCCTTCACACTTTCCGGTACGGTCTCTTTCAAGTATTTCAGTCATTGGAAAACCTCCTCACTATATAGATTTTTCCTACCGGTCTCTTTGGTTCTCTATCAATTTTAATGTTTGCATTGGTTCGCCAATGTCAAGTAAAGGTCGTTGACTGGGTTGATTGCGATTATTGAGCTGACTGGGTTGACTGGGATGATTGGTTGATTGAATTGATTGAGCGGTTAACTGTTACAAATCGACTAATTAAACGTTTCGGAATTTCTACAACCTACTGAGAATATAGGAGTATTTTGGGGCTTCCGAATTTACCCCGGAAATGGAATAATGGAATGGTGGAACGATGGAATATTGGTTTTCAAAAGGATGTCAACCATTTTTATTTTACCGTCAATCCCGCCGGTGGCGGGACCATTAATCCAACATTGCATTATCCTCTCCGAGCCGGAGGCCAAAACCCATTATTCTCTCCGAGGCGTAGGCGCTACCCTACGAGCCGGAGGCCACTATTCCATTGTTCCATCACTCCAATTGTGAGCGAAGCGAACTAACTTGCTACTCAACTTCACTTTGGTCAGGCCGTTTCATCTGATTTCACACCTTTTTACGTACGGCGCCGCTTTAATTTTTAATTCAGTCAGTTCCGCGTCATCTAAAGCCTGGTAAAAATCTTGCCCATTTGTATTTTTCTGCTCAGTACATTTTTGCAGGTAATATAACCTGGCACCGCTTATCATTTTTGCCATGTCTGCTATATTGTCCCGGCAAACAAATGGTTTAACGCAGGTTGTCCTGAATTCATAGGGCAGGCCGGCTGATAGGATGATATGGATGCTTTTTAGAATATCATCCAGTTCAATCTTCTCTCTACATAGTTTATCGTATTGTTCCGCACAGGTTTTGATATCCATCGCCGTGTAATCTAAAAGGCTGTTGTCAATAAGTTCCTGGATCATTGCGGGATTGGTCCCGTTGGTATCCAGTTTAACAAAAAATCCCAGCGCTTTTATTCTTTCACAAAATTCCAACAGGTCGTCATGCAGGGTCGGTTCTCCGCCGCTGATAACCACTGCATCTAAAAAATTGACTCTCTCATTCAGAAACTGAAAAAAGTCATCTTTCTCAATAGGCCGGGATGAAGGGGCATAATCGTAGGGAATGAGATAACGATTATGACACCAGAAACAGCGCATATTGCAGCCCTGTGTTCCAATCACGGCTGAAATTTTTCCCGGGTAATCTATCAGGCTAAATTTTTGGATTGTGCCTATTTTCATTTGGATGGTTTTATTCGTTTGGATCGTTTAGATCGTTAGGAGCGTTTTGTTCGTTTGGATGGTTAAGATCGTTAAGAGCGTAACTTAAGCTCAAAGCTGAAAGTTCAAGGCTCAAAGTCTGTCAAGATGGTTACGATAGTTGGGAGCGTTCAGATCGTGATCATGGTGAATCTGGTCTGGTTGATTGGTTAATTCGTTGATTGAGGGAAAAAGGAGGTTATCCCTTTTCTGCCTCCAACCTCTAACCTCCAACTGCCGAAGGCTTTCCTTTGAGCTTTCAGCCTTCAGCTTCTAAGCCTCCCAGCCTCCTAGCTTCTCTTTCCTTCTTTCCGCATTCCCCATTCCAAATTCCCACCGGGGCGTAGGCGCAGGCCCCTATGGGCCGGAGGCCGCATTCAACAGCCTCTGACTTCCGTCTTCTGCCTTCTGTCTTCCGTCTTCTGTCTTCCGTCATCTGCACCCTTATACACCTTGAAAGTCTTCCGATCACCATACTCGGCCTGCTTACCACTGTTCCACTGTTTCACGGGTCTCAGGTAACCCACTACCCGGGAATAGACCTCGGTTTCCTGATGGCAGGTCGAACAGATTTTCTGCTCCCCGTCAAGATACCCGTGGGACGGACATATACTGAAGGTGGGTGAAAGGGTAAAATAGGGAAGTCGGAAATTGCCGGCAACCTTTCTGATCAATCCTTTGATGGCCGTTGTGTCGCTGATTTGTTCACCCAGGAAGATATGAAGAACAGTCCCCCCTGTGTATTTTGTCTGCAGGGTATCCTGCAGCCTCAATGTTTCGAAAATATCGTCGCTGTAATTGACGGGCAGTTGACTGGAATTGGTGTAATAGGGGGCTGCACCCCGCCGAAAGTCTGCTTCGTTGGCACTGATAATGTCCGGATATTTCTTCTTGTCCAGATTTGAAAGCCGGTAAGACGTGCCCTCGGCCGGTGTTGCCTCCAGGTTAAATATTTCTCCGGTTTCTTGCTGAATCTCAACCATCAAATTCCGCATGAAATCCATCACCTCGACGGCAAACTTCTGGCCGGCAACGGTGGTAAGATCTTCACCTATAAAATTTAAGCAGGCCTCGTTCATGCCAATGATGCCGATGGTGGAAAAGTGATTTTTCCAGTAACACCCGCTATTGCTTTTAATCTCCCGCAAATAAAACTTGGAATAAGGATAAAGATTGTTGTCGGTAAATTTTTCAAGGACTTTGCGTTTAATGGATAAACTTTCCACCGCAAGTTGGATTTTTTCTTTCAGGCTCGCATAAAACTCTCCTTCGTATTCGCTCACATATCCGATCCGCGGCAGGTTAATGGTCACCACACCGATAGATCCGGTCAGCGGGTTGGCGCCGAACAATCCACCGCCTCGCTTCAAAAGCTCCCGGTTGTCCAAACGCAGCCGGCAGCACATGGATCGGGCATCTTCAGGGGACATATCCGAATTGACAAAATTGGAAAAATAAGGAATGCCGTACCGCCCGGTCATCTTCCAGACAGGTTCGAGGTTCGGATTGTCCCAGTCAAAATCAGCCGTAATGTTATAGGTGGGAATTGGAAAGGTAAACACACGTCCTTTGGCATCTCCTGCCATCATGACCTCGGCAAAAGCCCGGTTAATCAAATCCATTTCCGGCTGAAAATCCCCATAGGTTTCTTCACGATTCACACCTCCCACAACTACGGGTTGATCTTTTAAAATGGAAGGCACGTAAAGATCCATGGTGATATTGGTAAAAGGAGTCTGGAAGCCCACCCGCGTGGGGATGTTAATGTTAAAGATAAACTCCTGCAGGGCCTGCTTTATCTCTTTGTAATCCAGCCGGTCAAAACGAATAAACGGCGCCAGCAGTGTATCGAAATTGGATATGGCCTGGGCACCGGCAGCCTCCCCCTGCAAGGTGTAGAAAAAGTTGACGATCTGCCCCAGTGCTGACCGCAGATGTTTGGGGGGTGCGCTTTCCACCTTTCCTTCAACTCCTTTGAAACCCTGTCTGAGCAGGTCCTGTAAATCCCAGCCCACACAATAAACCGCGAGCAGACTCAGGTCGTGGATGTGAAGATCGCCGTTTTTATGTGCGCGTCTGATTTCCTGGGGATAAATGCTGTTGAGCCAGTACTCTGCCGTCACATCCGATGAAATGTAGTTGTTGAGCCCCTGCAGTGAATAGCACATGTTGCTGTTTTCTTTAACTTTCCAGTCCAGCTTCTGGATATAGTGGTTTACCAGATCAACATGGGCCTTGGTGGTCATCTGTCGGATCTGGGTATGCTGCTCGCGGTATAGAATATAGGCTTTGGCGGTCTTGTAAAACGGGGAATCCAGCAGCACCCGTTCCACAATGTCCTGAATCTCTTCCACTTCGGGTGCAGGACCCGGATGTAATTCGTGGGCCAGAGTTAAAACGCGCAGGGTCAGTTTCCTGGCTTCACGCGCCTCGAACTCTCCGGTGGCCTTGCCCGCCCTGGCAATGGCAGCGGTTATTTTAGATGAATCAAACTCGACAACCCTTCGGTCTCTTTTCTTTATTTTCTCAAACATATTCGACATCGCTCCCGTTTTCTATAAATGTTGTAAACTTCTGAATCCACGCCGGTTACCATAACGGTATTGCTCCGGAAAAACACCCGAATATCAATCATCTTAACTGCCGGCTGTTGAACAAAACCGAGCAAAGATGAGTTTTCTCAAAATATAACAGGCTGGGAGTTAATACCAAAAAAAGAAGGCTTTTTGCCGGTTCTAAAGGTAGACACCTGTGAACGGGAAGGCATTTAGCCTCGTTTCGCGGATCATCTGTTAATTCCAAATGATAAAATATGTATACCACAACATATTGTGAAATGTCAATAAAATTGTTCTATATATTGCGGTTTAAGTGCCAATCATGGGGAACTGTCGACTGGTTTCCGTCCCTTGATCATCGGATGCCGGCACCCAACTCGTATTTCCCGGCCCATGGGTTAAGCTCACCATTCGAATTCACAGGGAAATTATAAAGCGAAAATAATTTGAGTTTTTCATATGTTACAAATATAGTTGCCCTGGCGATGAGATTTACTTTTTAAAGCCGGTTCTTTTTATTTTTCGGCCTCTGGCCTCTCACCGGAAAACAAAAATTATTTAAATCTTTGGGCATTCTTCATTTACCGGTTTACGCTTTTTTGCCCTGTTTTTAATTTTGAGCGTCGTAGTTGTAGGTTGGGTTAAGCGACTTTAATGTTGGGTAATGCTATTGCAGAAAAATTACGTTAGATAGCAGGAAGTTGTTATTTAGTTGAACTAAGCTTTACCCGACGTTTACGCCCGCACAACCCAACCTACGATAAAAAGTGTAAACTACTTTTGGCGTCATATGAAGGATGCCAACCTTTGCGTTCTTTGCACGGTGAGGTAAAGATCCGGGTCCATAGGGCCCGGCTTTGATTTCACCCCAGAGGGGTGGAGTTTACCTTAGACTCCGAATGGAATGATGGAATGGTGGAATAATGGAATATTGGGAATCAAAAACGGATGATGGTCTGATTTTAAATTCTGATCCGTGCCATTTTTATAAAATCAGATCTCATTCCGCTAAACCCAGTGTTCCAGCATTCCAGTATTCCATCATTCCAGAGCATATGTTCACGGCAGAGCCCATTGTCTCTGACCTGGCTCTCCGAGGCGTAGGATCGTACCCTTACGAGCCGGAGGCCCAAAGGACCAGGTTTTCAATGTTAGAATAAATAGATCTCGTTGAAAATCAAATTCGATAAAAAATAACAATGTCGACACGCGCTATCCAGTTTCTGAAGCAAAAAAAGATTCCTTTTGAGGTGGTCAGATATGACCATGGAGAAAAAGGGGCTCGGTTTGCCGCCCATGCCACCGGTTTTGCACTGGAAGCTACCGTCAAAACCCTGGTGGTTGATCTGGCAGAAAAGACTTACACGCTGGTTTTGATGCCCGGTGACAGGCAACTTTCCATGAAACGCCTGGCCCGGCTCTGCGGGGTAAAACGAGCAGTCATGGTGGATTCACAAACCGCCGAACGCATCACCGGCTATCTTGTCGGCGGCATCAGCCCGTTCGGAACCCAAAATAGATTGCCGGTGGTCATGGAAGAAGGTATTTTGATTTTTGAGAAAGTTTTGATCAACGCCGGGCAGCGAGGTACGATGCTGCTGATGGCGCCGGCGGATATCCGGACAGCCCTCGCCGCCACGGTTGCCGCCGTTGCCCAATCCTGAGCAATGACGAATTACTATCTCCGGGTTGAGCGGTTCAGCGTTCAGAGTTCCCGGTTGAAAAGCCCTAAGCGGGGCATCTTAAAGGTATTTCGCATCCATTGGGGGCGGCAAGGCTGTTACACCCAATGGTGAAAGTAGCCTATCCGGGCATCGTGTTGAAACATAAGCAATGTCAAGGTATTACAACCTCTGAACCCAACATCTCAATAACCCCGGTATTTAGTAGGTTGGGTTAAGCGGGATGTAGGCACAATTTATGTTGGGTTCGCCTATCTTCATGCACCTCAAAAGTTTGAAATAGCGACAAAATTAGCGAACCCAACAAGATTGGTTGCAGACCGTCGGCTTAACCCAACCTACGATTTATCGTTTAGGCCCATGAAATGGATACCCCCTTAACATAATTTATTGAGAACTTGCCTCTGAACCCAGAACCCTGAACCTGGAACCGATCATCTTAGTGCCTATTTATTGAAATCACATCATGTTTGCGAAGGATTTATCTAACAAAATATTGTCGCTATTTTGTAACTATTGAATATTGAATATTTAAGGTATTCTTTCGATTTTAAAAAGGACGGAGCGAAGCGACATCAATAAATCTTCAATCTTCAATCGTCAATATTCAATTCCGGCTTTGCCGGGTTGGGTATTCATTCGTCATCCCAAAGGCTGAAACCAATCCATGAAGCGCTCATCTTTAAATTGAATGATACCATCCATTAACTGCTTCACCTGTTTGGTAACCGGTCCGGGCGCTTCAAGTTCCCGATCCTCGAAACGGGCGATCGGTTCGACTTTTATTCCGGTATGGCAGGTAAAAATTTCGTCGGCCGCAAATAATTCTTCGGCTGTGATGGGACCTTCCCGGACGGGAATTCCGATTCTGGGAACCGCTTCAAGAATGGACATCCGTGTGATACTGGACAGAATCCGTCCCAGGGGAGGGGTTTTGAGAACGCCGTCTTTTACGATAAACACCGACTCAATGGACCCTTCGGCCAGAAACCCATCCGTGTCCAGTGCTATGCCCATATCAAAACCGCGATTATTCGCATCTTTACGTATCAGATAGCCGTTTAAATAATTGGAGCAGGCCTTGGCGCCCACCGGAACCGTTTCAGGATGAATCTTGCGCCACTTTGAAAGACATGCCGAAATTGACGCTGCGCTGTCCAATTTTAACTCCCTGCTTTCCGGAATAGCAAAGATGGCAAGGTCCAGTTTGGAGTCCAATACCAGGTTAATAATTGCCTCTTCGCCCCAGTAGGCCAGCATTTTAATTAATCCCCGGCCGAGGTTGTTGGCGGCAACCGTGGTTTTTACCGCCGCAACGATCTCTTCGGTAGAATAGGCCAGCTCCATCTCCAACAGCTCGGCACTTCCCATAAGCCGTTTAAGGTGCTGATTCATCCTGAATGCCATCGGCCCTGCAGGTCCCACGTGAATCCCAAACACTTCAAAAAAAGCCGAACCCCGTGAAAAACCATGGGACAAAAGCGGTACGGTGGCCTCCGACCAGGGGATCATGTTTCCGTTTAACCAGACTTTAGAATCGTTATTCATGTAACCCTCCATTCTGTTTTCATTTTTTCATGTCCGCCAGACGGATCGCGGCTGCATAGCGGTGAGCATCCATTCCTTCATAAAGGCAGCGGGCCTCGGTCAATCGGGCCAGGGTCTTTGATGCCTTTTCGTCAACCTCCTGATAGGTAACCACCTTTAAAAACTGACCGACCCACAGTCCGCCGGAAAATCTGACGGCCCCGCCGGTGGGAAGGGGATGATTTAAACCGGCGACCTTATCAGCATATACTTCGGCTGTGTTTTCACCCAGGAAAAGCGTTCCATAATTTTTCAAATCGGGTAGCAGAGCTCGTGGATCCGATGTATGAATCTCAAGGTGCTCGGGAGCATATTGGTTGGCGAACACAGTTGCATCTTCTAGTGAATCAACCACTACGATGATCCCATTATCTTCCCATGATCTGCGAGCAACCTCCTGGGTAGTCCGATTCCTTAATTGGCTTTCGACCTCAGCCGCTGTTTTTTGGGCTAGATCCTCCGAGGTTGTGACAAGACCGGTTCGAACATTGGGATCGTGTTCACATTGAGCAACCAGATCAGCCGCTATGTAGTCAGCCCGGGCGGTTTCGTCCGCAATGACCAGGCATTCGCTGGGACCGGCCAGCATGTCGATACCGACCGTCCCGAACACCTGGCGTTTGGCCTCATTGACGTATTGATTGCCCGGCCCTACGATAAAATCCACCGGTTGAATACTTTCAGTCCCATAGGCAAACGCGGCGATGGCCTGGGCGCCGCCAAAACAGTAAATTTCATTGACACCCATTTTCTGCATTGCATATAAAATCCCTGGATCGATTCCTCCTTCCGGACCCGGAGGGGAACAGGCAATAACTCTTTTCACACCGGCCACCTTTGCCGGCACGATGGTAAGAATCGCGGAGGTGATGGAGGGATACCTGCCGCCGGGTGCATAGCAGCCGCAGGAATCCAGTGGAATTATTTTTTGACCTATTATTTGGCCGGGCATCAGCTCTTTTTCAAATTCAACAAGGCTTTGTCTTTGAATCCGGGCAAATGATATCGCCCGCTCAATTGAAAAATTAATTTCATCGACAATATCGCCGGGCAGTCTGCTTTTCGCAAGTGCGGCTTCCTGCTCTGAAACCAGGAAGGTCTCGGGCTCAAAATGATCAAATTTCTTCTCATAATAGACCAGGGCATGATCCCCTTCTTGACGAACTTTTTCGAGAATGGAAAGCACCGTTTCTTGCACTTGGGGCTGGGTTTTGTTGGTATGAGGGGTTGCTTTTTTAATCTCACGGTATGGCATGATGGTGACTCCTCGGGTCAAGTTAGTTCGCTTAAAATTGCAACGGGTAAATTGGCTTGAAAACGGGGCTAATTCGCCGGTGCCGGATCTACGGCTAAAAAATATTCTTAACAAGATTTGGGCAGCCAAAGTATAAGCTGCGGAAAAACAGAGGCGATTGCAAGAACCACGAGGTGCCCGATAATGAAAGGTATTGATTGGCGGAACGCTGATTCATACGTAACGCCGGCAATTTTTGATGCTACCATCAAGGTCATCCCCACCGGCGGTGTTATGTTACCAAGGTTGAGAGCAAGCAACATAACCACCGCAAAGTGCAACGGGTCGAACCCAAGCTGGACCATAGCCGGCGCCAGGGCCGGTGCAGCGATTACAATAGCCGGCAGGACGTCAACAAACATGCCTATGATGATCAAAAGGACATTTACCACGAATATCTGAATTATCGGCACCGTGCTGACCATCGAAATAAATTCGGCTGAGCTTTGAGCGATACCGGACCGGACCACATACCATCCCAAAATAGTCGAGGCTCCGAGTAAAAAGAAAACGACACCGGAAAATTTTACCGTGGAAACAAGAGAGTCAACGATATCTCGCAAGGTCAGGTTACGGTAGCCAAAAGCGCCAATCACCAATGCGTAAATAGCGCCAAGCCCCGCCGCCTCCGTTACCGTGGTGATGCCACTTAAAATTCCTCCTAAAATAATCACCGGGATCATCAACGCGGGAAAGGCACGGATTGCCGTGCTCAACATATGTTTTAATTTGATATCTGTGTGACTGGCATAACCACGGCGCCAGGATATCCATCCACTTACCACCAGAAGCGCGCCTCCCATCATCAGCCCCGGAATCAGACCGGCCACAAACAAATCTATGAGGGATAGATTGCGTAATGTTGCCGCATATACCACCATGATGATACTAGGGGGAATAATAGGCCCGATAATAGATGAACAAGCAGTGACTGCGGCAGCGTAGTCGGCATGATATCCTTCACGTTTCATTGCCGGGATAAGGGTTTTACCAATTGCGACCGTGTCGGTTACCGCAGCCCCGGTGAGTCCGGCAAATAAAATACTGACGAGGACATTAACATGGGACAACGCTCCGGGGGCTTTTCCGAACAGACTGTTGGCAAAGGCTACAAGTCTATCGGTCAATTTAGCACGGTTCATCAGCTCGGCGGTAAAAATAAAATAGGGCACGGCAATCAGAAGAAAACCGGAAACGCCTGAGTAAAAACGATCTGCTATGATTTCAATGAAGTCAATGCCTCCGATAGAGATTGCGCCCGCCAGGCCGGCTGCGATCATCACAAGTGCAATCGGCAATCCGATCATCGCCAGCACCACAAAAACAACAACAGGAATAGTACCCATCAATCAAGCTCCGTGGTTAGATCTAAATGTTGAACCAGTGATACGCCGCTTAGCAAATGCACACACATAATCAGACCACACACAGGGATAGAAGATGCCGTCCATTTATGCGAAATCTGCAAGGTATCCGACACCATAAAGAGCTGGGTAGAGTTTTCGAAAAAAATCATGCCATACCAAATCAGCGCAACAGCGAATAATCCCACAAGGATGAGGTTTAGGTATTGAGTCGCCCGCAACATCTTTGGCGATAAATATCTAATTGCCATCGATATCGCCACATGTTCGCCGGACTTGAAAGCCACCGTCACACTCAGCATCGCAAGCCAGGGCAAAAATAGACGTGTAAGAGAGTAAGACCAGGTGAGTGCACTGCCGGATACTAATTGATAAGTGATCCCGATCGTAGAAAGTACGAGCATCGTCACGACAAAAAGCACCCCTAAAACGACAACCATCATATTAACGATGTCGCTTATTCGTTGCAATTTCACAGCCATTTCATGCCTCATGATCCTTTATATAGCCTTTTATATAGTCTTCCAGATAAAGCTTTTGGGTAACCGTTCACAGGTTCAGCCCGCAACGAGCCCTTTGGTCGTGAGTTCAGGGCTTGAGCCTGGGGTGGTAAAAATACTCATGCTGGGGCCCTTAACTTTTATCCTATTTTTATTCCTCTTTTGAGTGTAAGGTTTTAGGTGTCAGTGTTCAGGATATGCGATTGCGTCTACCTTTCCTGACACCTGAACACTGACACCTGAAACCATATTCGCGGAACAAAAACAGTGTAAATTGTCAAGTCTATGTGCATAAGTTACAGGTGAATTTTTATCACACTAACTTGAGCCCGTCGAGAGCAGCCAAGTCGGGTTCAACGTTCAGATGGGCGGGCCAAAGCTGCGCCCGCCCTCTTTTTTTTGAGGTTACCGGTCTATTTAAGATAACGTTCCATCCACTCAGATTCGAGCTGTGAATTGATCACGTCGACCTGAGACCAGAATTCATCGACCAGGGCCTCGTCGATTCCAAAATCCGATGTGATCCACTTCTTAAATGCAGGCTGGGTAATATCACGCATTTTAGCCTTTTCAGAGTCAGGCAGGATGTAACATTTTTTAAATTTCTTACACGAATTCACCCACCCTATTACACTGATATTTGTGGCAACCCCATGTCCCATGGTCACAACTTCTCGCGCAGCGCGAATAATGATTTTTTTGTATTCCTCGGGAAGGGATTGAAACCATTTTTCGCTAACCACCCAGGTCACCGTGTTATATATATGACCGCTCCAAGTGGTGAAATCTGTGACATCCGCCATATTAAATGCATCATTAACACCCGGTGCATTAAATTGGCCGTCTGCCAGACCTGTCGCCAGCGCGGTCGGCACTTCACCCCAGGGTAATGGAGTCGCTGACGCACCGAGCGCCTTCATAGTGACGATATGGGCTGGATTTTCTTCTACTCGAATTCTCAACCCCTTGATGTCTTCCACCGTTTTGATCAGTCGTTTATTATTGGTAAAGGCAACATATCCACCACCGTCATCGAAGGTCCCCAAATATCGAAGTCCGCTTTCCTTAACCATTCCCCGCATAAAGTCTGCAAAATACTGACTGTCAAAAAATGCCCAGGCTGTTTTATAGTTTGGAAACAGAAAAGGCGTCGTTACGAGCTGATAGTTTCGAAAAAAGGATGACATCGCACCGGATGACATCAGCGTAGACTGGATCGTCTTCCCCCTCTGGCACGCCTTGCCGGTTTCAACCTCGGTTCCAAGTGAACCGGAGGCAAAAATCTTAACCTCAAGATCACCATTGGTAGCAGCTTCGACCACCTGTCTAAAGCGTTCCAGTGCCGGTGACTCTTCGTTACTTAAAAAGTCTGCGGGATAGATATGTGAAATCGTCATCGTATATTTCGCCGCATGAACCGGCGTAATGGATAGCATCAATGCTGCGGTGAACACTCCGATACATAGTGTGGCCATTGCTATAGAGCGGAAAGACACACTGCGGCGAATAAAATAAAAATAGGTATTCATGCTTTTCTCCTTTTCTCCCACTGGGGACTTGCGTGTTGAGTATTCTGAAGGTGACGTTTCGGATAATTGGACTTTCGCCTGCCTATAATTTCTCTCTCGGAATCACCTCCCTTCTTCCGCCGACAAGAATGAGCGGGTCAAATTATTTTCTTTGAGCTTTCAGCCTTCAGCGTAGGCGTTCACGGGTTCAAAGCCTGCCCTGGCCTCTCTCCGAGCTGTATGCTCTATATGCTCTACGAGCAGGAAGCCGGCTCGTAGCTTACGCCTTGTAGCCTACGCCTCGGAGAGTGCAACGTGATGTGGCTATGAAATTACTTTCACATTCTATGGGCTTGGCTTTCCATCACCACATCTTGCCATGCCAGGTCTGGGCCAGGGGTTCCATTCTCGTCCCTGGACTGTATTTGGGATGCGCATTTACGAGCAAAGCGACAGCTTCGTCAGGCCTAATCCCAAATTCGGCGCCAAATTGGCGGAAATTTGGGAAAATGAGCGTTTTTAGGTTCCAAAGAAGTTTCAACTTCGATCAAACTGGCCGCTTCGGCGACCAGCGGCGCTGAAACCCGACACCCGGCTTTAACCCTATCCCCCGGTGCCCTATGCACCATTTCCTTTCTTTTCCGCATTCCGCATTCCAAATTCCCCATTCAATCGTCTCTGTCTTCTTTTTTTCTTTCCGCATTCCGCATTCCGAATTCCCCATTCAATCGCCTCTGCCCTCTTCCTTTCTTTCCGCATTCCGCATTCCAAATTCCGAATTCAAAACTCCGTCCTCCGCCTAAGGCGTCACCCAGATATAGTCAGCAATATCCAATTCAACCACATCGCCCGCCGGCGCCGGATAAATGGTCCGGAAGGAGGCGCCGGTTCGATTATAGGCCCGATCGGGAATACCGTATTTAAATTGAATATGACCGTTTCCGGCCAGCACGACCATAACATCATTCTTTAGATTTTGCGCAATCATTTCCGCCATGGCATCTTCCCACACAGCCTGGGCGGCATAAAAATCTTCGAATCTGACATCACCGCTAAAATGGTGCTGATGGTCTTCAAAAACCTTTTGAACGTAATCACGGTGCGCTGTATTGGATGTGTCAATATTCTTTGGAAGGTGTGCTTTTTCTTCATCTCTTAAATTTTCGACACCACCGACCCGAATTTTTTTGGGAATATAACTGGGGATATTCAGGCCCACCAGACGGATATGGTTTTCTTTGATAAAGTCCATAATATCGCTGTACAGGGAAAAATCGTAGCGCCAGTTGGCATACCAGTGTATTTTCCGTAAAAATTCTTTCCGGTCAAGGTCCCCCGCCGACCATAAATCAAGTACATCCTGATAGGTATGATCAAACATCTCCATACCCACGACCAGGTTTGAATGTTTTTTAAAGACAGCCTGTATGACCTCCAACTGGATTCGGTGGTGTGAGACATTGGTATGTTTTTCCCCGATATAAACAATTTGACAGCTGTTCAAATCGGCTAAAAGTTCCTTAAACGATACCGGCTTTCCAAGCTTCGCAGAAATAATCACACCTTCTTCAAAAGACTGATCAGTATCTTGAATAGTAAGTTTTTTTGTTGGTGCCACCGCACAACCCCACAGAAAAATCATTATCGTCAGACCGACTAAAAAAAAGCCCGGCCTTTTGGCAAACCAATCTATCGCCTTCTTTGCATTTTTGTGTTTCATAACTTGATTTTTTTCTCTTGTCGGCATAAGCTTCTAATATGCCATCCAATAAAATCCCCGTATTCAGGAAAGCGGTCAATCCCTGGTATCAGTCCAAGATGGTATATGGTCTTACCATTACCTTCATGTTGTTTGTGCTCCTGTTCGGATGGGTGGGTATCTCGGTGACCGGCGAAATTGAGCAGTACCATGACTACGTCTGGGTACCCATTGTCCTCGTCGTATTGAGCACAGGGGTCATGCTATCTGCCATCATCCGTTTAATCAGGCGACATTACCTCAAGTAAATTCAGAGAGCAAGGACATTACCACCGGCGGCAGGGAATCGTCAAAGTCAACTCTAACTGATTCTCAGATAGAGGCGATTTATCTTGCCGGAGACGACACTAAAATCCCCAAACACAATACTCAAATTACAAATTCCAATGATCAAAACATTACAATCGCTTATCGGATGTCTCGCTTTATTTTATCTGTTTTGAATTTTGAATTTCGGTCATTGGTATTTGTTTGAGATTTGTTTTTTGGTGCTTGGAATTTTCATGACCCGGGTCCATCCAAAAAGCTCAAACTGCGGATGAAAAAGCTCAATGAAATGATGCAGAATACGGGCGGTGGCTCCCCAAATGACGACATCTTCAAAGGGGTATTTTAGCTCATCAATATCAGGTATGCGACCATGGAAATTTTTGGCGTCGTGGGTTTGGACAAGCACTCGCATGGGGATTTTAAGGATTCTTGAAATTTCTGTTGGATCGTGCCGCACCGGCCCCGCTGCCTTCCACAGCCCGGTGAACACTTCGATATCTCTGTGGTTGATGGTTTGAAAATGGCCCAGGGAACCGAGAAATTCAACCTGGTCCCGGCGGATACTCATCTCTTCTTCCAACTCGCGAAAGGCACCCTCAAGCGGACTTGCGTCTTCAGCATCCAGATGACCGCCCGGCAAGGCGACCTGGTTGCGCCAGGGGTAACCCTCGCTGTCCGTTTTCTGAATTGCCAGAATATAAGGTTCCTCAAGGTTAAATATAAGGAGAAAAACACAGGCCGGCTTATAGATCCGGTCATCGAGAGGTTCAGGTGACGGATCATTGCTGATAATGTCTTTCAATTCGTCAATATCGATACCCATGAGACCGTCATGTTTAAATTTCGAATGTGGTTTCATTCTGGCAGAGGTTTGGTTCATATTCCTTTATTCAGTATCAAAAACCTGGTCCTTTGGGCCTCCGGCTCGTAGGGGCACGATCCTACGCCTCGGAGAGCCAGATCAGAGATAATGGGCTGTGCCTTGAAAATAATACAAAGTGTGGAGTGACCTAAAGTTATAAGTGATCTAAAGTTGATGTATCGCTTCGCTCTGACGTTTATAAAATAAGATAGAATTCCTTAACTTTAGGCACTTTAGCTCACTTTAGTTCATTTTAGGCACTTATATGTAATAAAACACATACTCCCTTTAAGGGAGAAACCAGTGCCGGGCCCTCTGGACCCGGGTATCTACTTGTGCGAGTTGGCTTCGGAAAAGTTTTTTATCATCATCGCACCCAGTTCTTTGGATCGATTGGTGGCGGCCTCAACAGCATTGATCAGGGTGGTGCGCAGACCACCGCTTTCAAGGGTCGCCAGTCCTGCAATCGCCGTACCCCCGGGTGAGGTCACCTTATCTTTCAGCTGGCCGGGATGTTCCCGGGTCTCTATTAACAATTTTGCAGCACCCAACAATGTCTGTGCTGCCAGAAATAGCGAATCCTGCCGCGAGAGCCCCACTTTAACGCCGGCATCAGCCAATGCATCCACAATTAAAAAGATATAGGCCGGCCCGCTGCCGCTTAATCCGGTGATGGCATCCATCAAATAATTCTCTTTCAAAAAAATGCATTTCCCAATGGAGCTAAAAATCTCCATGGCCATGTCAACATCCTCTTGGGTGGCATGGCCACCGGCGGCAATGGCGGTCGCGGCCTCTTTCACTGCGGCTGCAATGTTGGGCATCACCCGGATGAGCCGTAAATCTTTCTGAACACAAGTTTCCATGGCAGCCAGCGGAACACCGGCAGCTATGGAGATCACAAGTTTGGACATATCCAGTTTGGGTGCGGTTTCGATTAAAACCGTCGCCAGGATCTGTGGTTTGACCGCATAAATGATGATGTCGGCTTCACCCACCGCCTTGAGATTGTTGCCGGTGGTGCGAACTTTGTATTTTGATTTGATTTCATCAAGCTTACTCTGCCTGACATCGGCGCAGATAATATTTTTGGGTGCGGATGATTTGGAACCAATCAGACCACTGACCAGCGCATCTCCCATATTCCCTGCCCCGAGAATGGCAATCTTTTTTTCGTTTAACATAACCGTCGCACTCCTCATTCCTAACCCGGACAAGCCGGAATTGAATATTGAAGATTGAAGATTGAAGATTTGTGGTATCGCTTCGCTCTGTCTTTTCTATTTATTTCGTGTGTTTCGTGTATTTTGTGGTTAAAAAAATAAATTGGGCCAAATAAATTGCTGAAACCTGAGAACTTCATTACCCTACAACATGTTGCCAGAAAAATACCCGATAAAGGTCTAATCACTATAGTTGCCTTATCCGCCTGGCCCACTTCCGGTCCCCAAGCTTATCGGCAAGACTTTTGGCCAGTTCATACCCATAAGCGTGGATGTCCATCGCTTGTTCAGCCTTGCTGTAGACCCGGGTTGCCCATCCCGTATCGGAAAAATAATTTAAAACGCTTTCGGCTAAATAAACGAGGTCATGGGTCGTATTCAGTTTATCCTCCGCGCTGCGGTGTATCTGCCTGAGCATCTCTTTGTCATGGGTCTGGTTCCAAACGGACGTAATGAGCGTATAGTAGTGATCGCGATCACTGCAGCCGGCATCGGCCTTGGTGTAGATGGATTTAGCCCATTCCCTGTCGGATAACAGGGTGAGCACCGAACCGGCCACAAAGATATGGCCGGAAAGATCAGGGGCCTTATCTTCAGCAGAAGCAAGTAGTTTTTGCACCCATTCCTTGTCACCGAATTTCTTATTCACGATCGTGGCAAGTTTGCCAAAGTCGGTCTCTTTGACACACCTTTCTTGCAGTTCGGAATATATTTTTCGCGCCCAATCTTCATCTTTCAGGGTGGCTGAGATGCCATCCACAAGATCGTTGTACTTGTGATAATCATCACACTTGCTCAGCATGTTTTGATAAATCGTACGAATCCAGTCTGCATCTTGAAGATCATCATGAATCCGTCGGCATAGATCCATATATTCCGGAAAATAAGTACATAACATTTCCGCCTTTGTATAAAGTTTCCTGGTATACGGGATGTCGCCGGTTTTCTCGATCACATCGTGAGCCAGGTGACTTATGGTTGTGCTGGTGGTGCACTCCTGCTCCCGCTTGACAAATTCGGCATAAAGGTCTTTATGGGTCTCTCTTTTTTCAAGTTGAAGCTTGGTGTCGGACAGCCATTTTTCATCATCGGCATATTTGAGGATAGTTTCAGCGGTCTTTTTAAATTCCGCAGGTGTTTTCACAGCAATTTCCGCCTGCTTCAACACATCCAGGGCGGCATTTTTATCTTCGATGTCGTCTGCCAGAGCAGTCGCCACTGCCGTTAGTTGGCTGCAATCCGGATCTGTCCCGGCCGCTTTGAGATAGAGTTCGCCGGCAAAGCCGGTATCTCCCGTATCCTTTAAAACCGCTTTGGCCAGCTTGACAAACTCGTTATAAGAGCTGAATTTGGCTTCGGCGCTCTTGTAAACCTCCAGGATCAGGTCCTTATCATCGAGCTTACCCGCGATTGACCCCGCCAGCTTCATCAGTTCATCACCGCTTTCCATCTTTTCCCGAGCCTTCTGGTAAAGTTCCCGACCATATTCTTTGTCCTCCAGATTCTCAAGAGCGGACTCGGCCAGTTTCATCAGCTCTATTCCCGAATCGAGTGACGTCTCCGCTTTGGCGAAGATGGCCTTGGCCAGTTCCGTGTCGGAAATATTTTCCATGACGCCTTTGGCTAACAGCACATAATCATCAGCCTTTTTACAGCTTTCAAGCGCTGAGTTATACGCCGCTTTGGCCCGCGATGAATCGTCAAATACCTGCTGGATGCTTTTCGCAAAATCAGTGTAATCCGCCACGGTGTTGCATTTTTCCAATGCCTTGTCGGATATTTCCTTGGCAAGTTCGGCGTCAGACATCATCTCAAGGACATTTTTGCTGAGATCCAGAAAATCTTTTATCTTAACGCATTTTCCCTGGGCCGCCGAACATAATTCCTTGGCGGTCTCGGTGTCACCCGTGTCTTTGGCGGCTTTGGCAAGATTCATGAATTCCTGGACATTGGTACAATAATCCTTGCCCTGGGTCAGAAAAGCCTTGGCTTTGGCGTTGTCATCCAAAGCCTCAGAGGTAACACCGGCCAGCAGCATAAAATCATCGGCATATTCCGCCCAATCGGCGCCTTCGTCAATGAGGCGCGCAGCCCATTCCTTATCGGATAGTTTTTCTACCACCTCTTGGGCCAGTTCCACGTATGTTTGCGTTGAATCGCAGGCCTCCTCTTTTTCTTCCAACTCTTCTTTTATTCCCATTTTTCCCCCTTAAAATATCGGTTTAAACGTTTATTGGAAATTGTTAAAACGCTTCATAATATTTTTCCCTTAATTTTGCAACTATCGATTTCACCCCAACCCGGACAAACCGGTTGTAGCGAAGCGTAAATCCCGATTTATCGGGGAATTGACGATTGACGATTTGTGGATGTCGCTTCAGGCTTCGTCTTCGGCTACGACCCGACAGGTCGCTCAGTCATTATATTGACAACGTCCCACAATAGCATTATTCTTGAATGGTTTTTTAAGCTCCTTAAATGCCGATTGTTTGACTAAACCTGTCAAACAATTTCGACTGGGTAATGATCAACGTTGATTCAAAGTTCAGATATTGTTGATTGATTGGTTGATTGGTTAAGTGGTTGTGAATATGGATTTATGCCATATTTGCAAAATAAAAAGAGCTGTTTTCATAGTAAATTATGAGGTCTGTACAAAGGCCAATTTCCCGAAAGGATAGATCATTCATGTGGTTAAGTGAGATGAAAGCGGGGCAGTCCGCAACGATTGTTCACGTCGGCGGAAACGGAATTTTGCGACGCAGGATACTGGAAATGGGCATCCTCAAAGGCGCCGAAATCTACATCGAAAAATATGCCCCGCTGAGAGATCCCCTTGAATTGATCGTCAAAGGATATCATGTTTCTCTGAGAGTGGGAGAAGCCGCCAAGATCGAGGTGGATAACGTCGGATAGGCCATTTCGCATGCATCCCCAAAACCTCACCATTGCCCTTGCAGGCAACCCGAATTCAGGTAAAACCACCATATTCAACAATATAACCGGCACCCGGCAGAAGGTGGGCAACTGGCCGGGGGTAACCGTTGCCAAAAAAGAGGGACGGATTCACCGATACGGCTATGATCTTACAATAATCGATCTGCCCGGGACCTACAGCCTGACTCCCTTTTCCATCGAAGAAATCGTTGCTCGAAATTACATTCTGGACGAACAGCCGGATGTGGTCATTGACATTATTGATGCCTCCAATCTGGAGCGCAGTCTTTATCTGGCAACCCAGTTGCGGGAGCTTGATTGTAAGGTTTTGTTCGCTTTGAACATGGCGGATCTTGCCCGTAGCCGTGGGATGAAAATCGACGCTGAAAAGCTCTCCCAGCTGCTCGACGTGCCGGTGGTATTTACCGTCGGTAATAAAAACGACGGGATCGATGTCTTATTAAAACAGGCCGTTAAGCTGGCGCAAACCGGCGAAAAAACCCATAAAAAGCGCAATGTTAAATACAGCAAGGATATCGAAAGCGCCATCACCCGACTCCAGCAATTTATGGAAGAAAAATTCGACGGCACACTGCCCTATAACACCCGCTGGACTTCGATTAAGCTGATAGAAGATGACAAAATCATAAAAGAGCGTATCCTGCAAAGTACCGGAAATCTCGGCCTTGAAATCCTGCAGACCACCCAGGCACTGCGTAAACATCTTGAACAACGTTTCGATGACGATCCCCAGATCGTCATGACCGATGAACGGTACGGATTTATCGCCGGAATAATTAAGGCAATCCAAACCACCTCAACCCGACAGCGCGTTGATGTATCGCGCAATATCGACCTGGTGCTTACCAACCGTTTTATCGGATTCCCGATATTTTTGTTTTTTATCTGGGCCATGTTTCAGCTGACCTTCACCCTGGGGACCTATCCGATGGACTGGATCGAGACCGGAGTCGGCTGGCTTTCGGCAACGTTGGACGGCCTGTTGCCCGACAACCTTTTTAAAGCGCTCCTGCTGGACGGGATCATCGCCGGGGTGGGAAGCGTTATTGTTTTTCTGCCAAATATTTTGATCCTTTTTTTCTGTATCGCCCTCTTTGAGGATACGGGTTATATGTCGCGCTCCGCCTTTCTCATGGACAAAATCATGCACCTGATCGGACTTCACGGCAAATCCTTTATTCCCATGCTCATGGGATTTGGTTGCAATGTTCCGGCCATCATGGCCACCCGCACCCTTGAAAGTGAAAAAGATCGCATCCTCACCATTCTGATTACCCCTTTTATGTCCTGTTCGGCCAAATTGCCGGTATATATCATACTGGCCGGCGCCTTCTTTGGTGTCAGGGCCGGAACGGTTATTTTTGGAATTTATATTTTAGGAATCATCCTTTCAATTATCACCGGCCGGTTGTTCCGCTCCACCCTGTTCAAAGGTGCTGATGCACCTTTTGTCATGGAACTGCCTCCTTACCGGGTCCCGATGCTTAAAAGCCTGCTCATCCACATGTGGGACCGCAGCAAAATGTTCCTCAAGAAAATGGGTAAAATAATTCTCATTGGATCCATCATCATATGGGCGCTTTCGGCATTTCCCAGGAATATATCGTATTCGGTTGACTACGATTTAAAAATAAATAAGATCATCGCATCGTACAAGACCCAATTAAAAGCCGCCGATGAATCTGCAAAACCACGGATAGAAACAGAGAAAGAAGCAGCACTTTCGGCCGTGAAAAATGCCCGGCAGGCCGAACACGCCGAAAAATCGTATATAGGGCGCATCGGGAAAATATCCGCGCCATTGTTTGCACCGTTGGGCATTGACTGGCGCGGCGGTGTGGCACTGCTGACCGGGTTTGTGGCCAAAGAGATTGTGGTCAGCACCCTGGGGGTGCTTTATGCCGTCGGAAACGAAGACGCATCGGAAGCGCTGGCAAACGCGCTGCGTACAGCCGGCATGACGCCGCTGTCCGCCCTGTCGATGATGGTCTTTGTCTTGCTGTATTTGCCATGTCTTGCCACCATAGCTGCCATCAGGCGCGAGACCGGCTCCTATAAGTGGATGTCCTTCAGCATTGCTTACAGCACAACATTCGCATGGATAATGGCCTTTATTGTATATCAGGGTGGAAAATTGCTGGGGTACAGTTAGCCAAAGATATAAAGAGTTGATTGGTTGATTAGTTGATTGGTTGATTGGTTAAGTGGTTAAGTGGTTAAGTGGTTGTAAATATGGAGTTATCCCATATTTGCAAAATAAACGGTTACAGAATATCTATGCCGCCTTTAGTGATTTGCTCAACTCAGCTTTAACGGCTAATCTGACTCAAACAGCGCCGTAAGACTGAATCGAATGGCAGGTTGTCCGCATAACCGCAGACCAGTGGATTGCGCTATCTCCAATGTGTTTTGAAAAGCTTCGGGGAAAACATGCATTTTGGCCATGCCGATAGAAAAAAAGCCCCTGCCGCAGCCCACATCCATGACCTTCATTCCTTTTGCGATGTAGGGTCCGAGTATTTTCAGGGATTGGTGAAAAAATTTACGCACAGGATTGTCAAATTGATGGGCCAGCCACCAGGGACAGACATGATTACCAGCGGGGGGTCTGTTGGCTCGACAGCATTGTTGGATTTCTCCTTTTCCTGTGATACTTCACCCCTAATCCACAAAGGTTATAATATTCCTTTTTTTGTGCCTTCGTGTCTTCGTAGCTAAACTTTTACGTTTTATTCTGTCTTAAAATGAAAAAACACATTAGTATCCTGCCCATCGAGTGACGGCTTGTTTTCCATCCAATTTAATATTTTACACCCATCGGCTTCGCCGGATGGTGCCGAGCAACTGATGTACGGCATGGCTGGATCGCCGGCAATGGATTTGTAGTAGAGCATTCGGGCACGATCCTTGGGAAATTCTTCAAGCTCCAGAAAATGAACCATATAGATGGAGCAATCTCCTTCAAATAATTCACTGGTCTCCTTGAATTCCACAATTCGCTCTCTGAATTTATCGATGGCACCCTTTTCATTTTCCGCTTCGATAATCAGATTGAATTCGCCATGCCGGCGGTTTGCTTCCCGGGTTCTTTGCTGATCGGTGGCATGAAGAAATTTACCGATGTAGATCATGAGATTTCCTTTCCATTTTAAAATAGTTACCAAGATTTTTTCGAGCCTGCGCTCGAAAAAATTGGCCCCTTCGGGGCAGTAAAGGTGTCTAAAAGCGATTGAGAATGTTTTAGGTTTCAGTGTTCAGCACTTACTTTCCCTGACACCTGAAACCCGACACCTGACACCTTTCGTTCTTTACAACATGTTAGAGATATCGTTGATTGGGTAATTAGTTGATTGGTTAAGTGATTATAAATATTGATTTATCCCACATTTGCAAAATAATTGGACACGGGTATAATTTAGGAATTTAGGAATTAAATGAATTATATCTATTTTAATTTATTGATTTAATCCCTCAATCCCTCAATTCCTGAATCCCTCAATTTAGTGCTAACAAATATAAATAATGTCCAAAAACAAGAGCTATTTGGATAGTAAATTAGGAGGTCTGTATTATTAGAAAAACCCCGCTAAAGGCCTAGAGCGTCGAACCGCAATACTTGCAAAATTTAGCGTCCGTGTCATGGCCTTCGGCGCTGCATTGCGGGCAGGCCTGGGTGGACACGCTTCTTTTATAAGCCTGGGTCAACTCAGCAGTGACGATTCCGGTGGGCACTGCAATGATCCCAAAACCAATGATCATAATGATGGCTGACACGACCTGGCCGAATTCTGTCCGGGGCGTTATGTCACCGTAGCCGACGGTCGTCAAGGTTACAATTGCCCAATAAATGCTTTTGGGGATACTGGTAAATCCGGACTCCGGATCTTCGATAAGGTAGATCAAAGAGCCGAAAATGATGACCAGAGTGAGTACGGCAAACAAAAAAACGGTGATTTTCCGCCGGCTTGCACGCAGTGCCTGCATTAACAGCCGGGTCTCACCCACATATTTCACCAGCTTGAGCACCCGAAAGATGCGCAGAACCCGCAAAACCCGAATCACCAGGAGATACTGAGTGCCCGGGATAAATATGCTCAAATAAGTCGGCAGCACCGCCAAAAGATCCACCACACCAAAGAAACTGGTCGCATATGCCAGGGGCCGCCCGACACAGTACAATCGCAGAATATACTCAATGGTAAAAAGAAGGGTGAAAATCCATTCACCCAGGTACAGCAGCTCGCCATGAGCTTGTTGAATGCTGCTTACGCTGTCAAGCATGACCAAGACCACGCTTACCACAATCGACACCATCAGCAGAACATCAAATACTTTACCCGCCGGAGTATCCGCTTCGAAAATAATCTCATGAAGCTTGGCGCGGAGTCGGTTCGAAGAACCATTTTTGTTCATGGCCACCCTCAGACTTCGGAAGACAGAAGACAGAGTACAGAAAACAGAAGACAGATGACGGATGACAGAGAACAGAGCAGCAAAGCATTGAGCTTTGAGCCTTCAGCTTTTCAGCCTCCCGGCTTCTCTTTACTTCATTTCTTTTAAGACTTGGTTCACTTGCTTGCCGTCAGCCAGCTTGCCGAAGTGTTTCATGACAGGTCCCATTGCCTGCATTATATTTTTAAATTGAGAAAAATCGATGTTGGCCTCAATCCAGGCGACAATCTCTTCCAGGGAAGCCGTTGCGGGCAGGTAGGATTGCAAAATTTCCAGGTATTCAGAGGTCTCTTCTTTTTTAATTTCCAGAACCGTTTGTTCTGATTTTACGAGTCCTTTGATGATCCCAAGGATGTCATCGTCGGTAATTTCTTCCGGCTTTTTAAGGCGCGTGGATTTTTTGCCACTTTTCAGCGTAAGGGGGACGGTCAGTTTGGGAAACTCTGCCATAATCAGGCGCATCGTGTTTCGAACCTCCGGGTCCTTTTGCAGCATGGCCTTTTTCAGATCCTTTTTGATCTTGTCATGCAGGGATATCGACGTTTCCTGTCTCCAGCCGTACCCCTCCTCAGCATTATCGGTCATTTTGCCCTCCTGTAAACTTCGGCGGCAGCGGCGGATCTATGGCCAACCCTTTGCCGGGAAGAATGATCAGCGTCGACGTCCCGTGGGCAAGGATTTTACCGTTGACATCGGTCACATCGGCTTCAGCGTACCCCAGGGTTTTCCCCAGTTTTATTTGACGGCCTTTGGCGATGAGTTTGCCGCTTACTGCCGGAGCAAGATAGTTTAATTTTAAATCGACGGTGGTCGCACCGGCGTTCTGGTCTTCAATCTCGTAAAAGAGCGCCCAAAATGCGGCGGCATCGATGATGGACGCAAACACACCGCCATGAACCAGACCAAAGGGTTGCAAATGCTTTTCGGCCAGATCGATCTCCAGAACTGAAAACCCGAGCCCCACATCCTTGATCTTCATAGAAAGCAATTCAAAATAGGGGCATCGGTTTACCAGTTGATTGAGGCGCTTGATGTATTCTGGATTCAATTCCTTCATATTATTTACCTAACTTTTTACTCGTTCGTAAATATAAAAATGATAGGGCTCCACGCCATCGATAAATTCGGATTTTGTAATCTCAAAGTCGGTTTCAGGAATCTCGGGGAAAAAGGTATCACCCGGTATCTCTCTGGGTATCACGGTTAAATAGATCCTGCCGCTCAAAGAGAGCGCCTCATGATACAATTGGCCGCCTCCGATGATAAAGGCTTCGTTCTCATCGGTCGGACTGGATTTGATTGCCCCATCAAAATCTTGAGCAACTATGCAGCCCGGTGCCTGATAATCGGTCTGGCGGGTCACCACGATGTTGGTCCTTCCAGGAAGTGGACGAGCCAGAGACTCATAGGTTTTTCTTCCCATAATCACAACATGACCGAGGGTAATCTTTTTAAACATCCTTTGTTCACCGGAAATTTTCCAGGGAATGTCTCCCTGGTAGCCGATAACGCGATTTGATGCCATGGCAACGATTAAGGAAATGAGCATATAGGTCCTCCTTTATAGATCCAGCTCCATGTAACTCCAGACCTCCTAATTTACTATGAAAACAGCTCATTTTTTTGGACATTTTCGGGCATAGTGAAGCCTTTTCGGAGAATAGGTTTCAGGTGTCAGGTTTCAGGCCGGATCTCACTTTTTTACTACTGATCCGCCTCCGGCGGAACACCCGACACCTGAAACCTTAGTGACAGTGTCCAATTATTTTGCAAATGTGGGATAAATCCATATTTATAACCACTTAACCAATCAACTAATCAACCAATAAACGATATCTGAACTCGGGTTTTCAAGGGGATTATAACAATTTATATGCTAAAATATCACAAAGGGCAACCTTAACTCCTTTCACCGGCTTTAATCAAATTTGGTGCTTGTAGTTTGTAATTCATACTATACTATTTCAGAGAATAGTCCAATTGGTTACAATTTTTCCCATAGCTTGGGTGCCAGACCTGTTGCAAAGCAAGTGACTTTCTCAGAACCATTCGGAATTCTTGCCATAAATTACGCTTGAGTCAAACGAGATTTCGGTTGAAAATAATGCAGAATGATAATATTATTATTCTGTCACATAGGTTGAGCGGTTCAGCCTGCCCTGGCCTCTCTCCGAGCTGTATGCTCTATATGCTCTACGAGCAGGAAGCTGGCTCGTAGCTTACACTTCGGAGAGCCTACGCCTTGGGGGGTGCGACTTATTAAGATCATAT
>PVMK01157628.1_pt1 | contig 27168 bp, 26 predicted proteins | sample 1853481 | NCBI WGS metagenome assembly PVMK01 (sample SAMN08533507, study PRJNA380276) | Marine sediment metagenome, whole genome shotgun sequencing project. | reverse complement strand
CGCTGACTTGTCCCCCTATAGAATTTTACATAATATTCGCTCGATACTAGGGTAACCGAAAATTAATTCACAAGGATTTGGCAGTGGTTGCTTTTTTCGCATCCCGTCATGTGGAATCAGTATGCTTTTCGCGGGCGCGGGTATCAGGCGGGCGTTCCGCGACAGACCAGTCTTTGAGCCACAGCACCTCGGTACTGATGTTCCCGTCTGCCTCAAGATTAATTCGGCGAAATCCCGGCGGCCGGGTGTCCATCACGCAGCGCTCGGTAAACGGCGTGAACTGGGCACAGGTTGACGGGGTACTGAGCATCCGCAGCTTGCCGTGTTGCCTGTCCGACGCCTGATGAACATGGCCCCAGACAATGCCTTTCGCATGGCCATGACGTTCGACGATTGACAGCAAGTCGGGTCCGTTGCGCAGACCGCAGTTGTCAATCCATGGAGACCCCATCGGAATCGGTTGGTGGTGTACGCTGACCAGCACGAAACGGTCTCCAGCGTCCGCGAGTTCTAGCTCAAGCCGAACTAACTCGCTTGCATTCAGTTCACCACCTTCATCACCCGCGACGTGGCTATTCAACTGGATCAGTCGCCATCGGTCGATATCCCGGCATTCACACAAAGAAAAGTCACCGCCGCTGAGCTGCTGCCTCATCAGGGCCGGGTCGTCGTGATTTCCCGGCAGACAAAGTATGGGTAGACCCAACGGCTCCAGGACCGACCTGAAGTGTTGGTAACCCTGACGACTCCGATCTTCTACGATATCTCCGGTGACCAGCACCGCAGCGGGCCGCCACTGCTGATCATCAAGGGCACGCTCAATGACCGCGCGGAACGAGTGGTAGGTCTTAAAGCCATAGAGCTCTGTATCCGAATCCGCATGCAGATGAGGATCGGTAATATGAAGAATCTTCAGCGCTTCGTTGGAGCTCATTAACGGGTTCCGTAGACAGTGTCAGCGCCGGTTAGCCGTCGCGACAAGCGTGGAAAATCCAGGATGCCCCAATTTCTATAATTTAAGCAGAGAGTGCGCTATATATAAGAGAAGGCACCATTTTACCTGCGGTTGGCTGCGTCGAGGATATTCCCCGCGATCAACGCCCTAAATTCACGCCACCCCGATAGCACTGGAGAGTAGGGCACGATGGTGCTACCAGAGTGAGATTCTCGCTGATGAAGGCGACCGAGCCCGCCGCCTTTCCCTCATAGAACTGGGCTGTGAGAAAGAGGCAAAATGGCAGGCGTACCTGGCTCGCCTTGCAGCGGCGGGCCACGCGCGTCGAAACCAGATTGGGTAACGTGGTCGGCACGCCCCGACGCGTTATTACGAGCGTTACCGTCTTGAGGGGCAGGATGCCCTCCAGGCGAACTTGCTGACTGGATCGGGGACAACGAGATGAGCCACGTTCGTGCTACCAGAGTGAGATTCTCGCTGATGAAGGCGACCGAGCCCGCCGCCTTTCCCTCATACGATGGTGCAAAACGGCACGCTTGTCCGCCAGCCAGTCCTCCCGGCCAACTTCCGTCGGTAACCCCTGGTTCTGCCGACGCTGCTCCTCGGCGCTCCTGAACGCGTCGAATTCCTGATAAGACACGATCTCAGGCTCGAGATCTTCAGCGACTAATTCCGCCATAATCGCATCATCCAGGAAACCGATTACGGGTACGCGATCAGGGATCAGATCTTCGGGGTCTATGAAGTAAGCCATGGCACTTAGAACCCGGGTCAAATCTTCTTCAGGAAGTCGCCATTCTTCATCGCTCACGATCTTTACCAGCACCTCCAGTTTCTCCAATCGTTCGGCGATAAAATCGGGCAACTTGACTTCGCCTTGCGCGTGCTCGAAAATTTCGCGCGCGGCCGCCGCGATCTTTCCGGCATCCATATCCTTAGACTGAACCTTCTCCTGAGCTTCGCGGGCCATCTCCCGGAAGTGCTCCAAATCAGCATCGCTAAGCTCGAAGGATATTGTGATTGGCATAGTGGGCCTCTTTTACCTGTTTTTCTTTTTGAAGTAGGTCAGAATTATACTCTGATTGCGCCGAGCCGAGAATGCCGTTGACGTCCCGGCAGGTTGTTTCCGGGTAATCCGGAATTAACCTCTCGATATAGCGTATCGTAGCACTCATACTCCTGCGTCTGGCACGAATAGCTCAATACGCCGTTTTTTTCTGTAGAATCGGGTCAAAATATAGAACGATAACCCGTGTTTCAGGAACTTCTCTTATGAACAGCAATGAAAACGGCGCCGGCGTGCCGATCAGCGCCCCAGTCAGTGCAGTAGTGATCGGCGTCGAGAATCTCGACACCTCGCTCGAGTTTTACGCGGGCACTGTGGGCCTCGAGGTGACCGAGACCCGGACCTGGCAAGGGCCTGAATTCGAGCGTTACTGGCAAGTGCCCGCGGGCACCACGGCGCGATGCGCATTCCTCGGACATGGCGCGGATCCCGTCGGTCGCATTCAACTCATGGAATTCGATGCAAGCGAGCGAAAACTCGTTCGATCGCCGGAAATTCGCTGTGCAACGGGACTGTTCAACCTGAATCTGTACACGAGCGACATGGCCACGGATTATGAGCAACTCAAATCTCAGGGATTCAATTTCTGGAGCGAGCCGGCCCGCAACAATTTCGGTCCGGCCGTGGGTGAAACGCTCGAAGCGCCTTTCGACGGGCCGGATGGTGTCGTCATCAACATGATTCAATTGCTCTCGGAAGATCCGAAAACGGTGATCGGACATATCATCCGTTTCATCGACGAATACGGCCGGACACCGACCGGCTTTACGTCGGTCGTCACGACGGCGCATAGCGTACTCGACATGGAGAAGGCTTTGGCCTTCTATTACGGCCCGCTGCACATGACATTATTTATCGAATCCATACTCGAGGGCGCGGAAACGAATCGCGCCCTGTGCCTGCCCGAGGACTCGCGGACCCGGAGTGTGTTAATCCAGGGCGGCCACGAGTACGGCAAGATTGCCCTGGCGGTGCCGATCAATTACGAGGTCCCCAACCTGGTCCCCAATGCCGTGCCGCCCAACATCGGTTACCTGGCCCAGTCCTTTCAAATTGGTGACATTGACGAGGCCGCCAGCGCCTGCGCGGCTGTCGGCGCGGAAGAATTCTCGTCAACAATAGAAATCGATCTGCCGGGTCGCGGCATGTGTCAGTCAATGCTGGTCCGCAACCCGGGCAGCGGGGCACTGCAGGAATTATTTCAGGTTATCTAGTCTATTTCCCGGGTCTCGCCGAGACATTTGTTAAAAATTAAATCGGAGTCGAACCGGGTTTTTCCGCCTGGGCCGCGCAACCGGTCAGCGTGTCACCGTGCCGCTGTTCGCGGATGTCTTGCCGCTCGTTGATGATCTGGTAGCCAACGTAGTACTTGAAGACACTGCTGACATAGGTGACCGTTTCGCGGCCGATCCGCCGCGCGGCAATGATCTCAACATTGTTGAACCAGACCTTCGGGTCGTAACCGCTTTTCCTGGCCTCGATCCGCATCTTGGCCACCTTCGCCGGCCCGGCATTGTAGGCGGCGAGGCTCAACATCCACTGATTCAATTCACTGATACCGTCATCGCTGAAATACCGGTCGGCCAGAAAGCGTAAATACTTGGCCCCTGCGTGCACGTTGTTATCGAGTGTGCTGACGTCATCGATACCCACGTTGGGATCGGCTGCCGTCGATGGCTTGACCTGCATGATGCCCACAGCACCGACCGGACTGCGTCGATTCTGCCGCAGTCCCGATTCCTGGTATCCCTGTGCCGCAAGCATGAGCCAGTCGAAATCGTACTGCTCGCCGTAGATCTGAAATGTGTCGGCAATTTCCTGCATTCGTTCGTTTCCCAGGCCGGCATTTGCACATCGAACGCGCGCCGCATCTTTGAGATAACGATTGAACGTGTAATTGCCAATCAGCGTGCCTTTACCGTACTTGCGAAGAAACCGGTTAATAACGTTGGTCAGCTGTGGACTGTCCTTGCGCGTTGCCCATGCAATCGAGCCGCCTTCGTTGATGACCAGGTCATCCCTGATAACAATATCGGGGAAAACTTCGGACCAGAATTTCGCTTTGTAATCATCCATCACTGTGATGCCGTACATGCCGGCGTTTAGCATTTCGAGCAGGTCTTCTGCTTCCAGGAATTCGTCTGCAGACTTGAGCACCGGTTTCTCGAGCCCGTTTTCTGCCATCGTGGTGGCGAGCCGTCGCAGGTGCTCGTCGTAGCTGCTCGACTCGCGAACCACAATTTCCTGCCCCGCCAGATCATCGAGCGATTTGAGTTCCGGCGCGGCCGGGCCTGTAACGATCACTTCATTGATATCGGTTAGTAGGGGTCTGCTGAAACTGAGCTGGGCCGAACGTTCGTCAGTCATCGTAAGATCGGCGGCAACGAAATCGGCGTGACCTTCCAGCAACGCAGGCAGAAGTTCCTCACGGCTGACGGGAATGGGGACTACGTAGACCTTAATATGGCGCCGTTCGAGTTCGGCATTGACGAAAGTCTCAAACCGTTGCACCAATTCATAGATTGCGCCCCGCGGCCGGCCCTGATCATAGTAGAACTGGTAGCCGCCATAGGGCACGAGCACCCTGATGGCGCGTCTTTCAACCATGCCGTCATAGTCGCCTGTCCACGGCTTCCATATTGCCGCGAACGGCATCGGCAGCAGTTCGCCGGTTGACGGGTTGACTGGCGGTTCGGCAGCAGGTTCCGGTGCCTCAATGACGGGGCCGGCATCACCCTCGATAGTCTCGGTCGCGTTGTCAGGTTCGCCAACGCCACACCCGGCGAGGATAAGCAACAGCAGGCCTGGCGCCACCTTTCGTCTCATCGTCATGCAGCGATTTTAGCGCGAATCGCCAAAGCGGTTCTCCTTGCTGGCCTTATCGGACCGGTGCCATGATAATTGTTAAAAGTCCCGAGGCCCCGAAATCATAGAATCATAGCCATCGACGGGTCTGATCCCCCGGGTAAGAAAAAGTGGGTAGAAAATATGGGCAAGAAATTCCGCGCCTGTCTTAGGAGGGTGAAATGAAATTAGCAGTCATTCTTTGGGGCATACCACAAGCGATGCGGGTCACTGCACGCATCTTCCCCAAGTTTGCGGAACGCCTGAAAGAGAGAAACCTCGTCGCGCAGTTCAAATTAATGGACAAACCGATCGGTCGCTGGATCAAGCTCGAGAACGGCAAAATCAGTTCGGGTAAGGGCATTCACGAGAACCCGGATATTTCCATTCTTTTCAAGAACGAGGCCATCGCGGTAAGTTTCCTGACGCCGCCTGTCGACCAGCTCGAGCGAATCGACGCCGCGAAGAATTTCAAGATCGGCATGGAAGGTCCGGATGAACTGGCCGTCTGGTTCATGTCCCTTCTGGCCGGCATGGAACCGATGACCTGGAAGAGCGGGACCGACATGGGCAATGGTGTCATGCGCTACACCAACGGCACCAACGGCGGGCCGATCTTCGTCTATGTCAAGGACGGCAAGATCCTGAGAATCACGCCCATCGAGTTCGACGATAGCGATGCGCCGTCATGGTCAATTAAAGCCAGGGGTAAAACATTTACCCCGCCTCGCAAGACGACTTTGGACTCCCACGGTCTGTGCCAGAAGTCCATGGCGTATTCGAAAGACCGTATTCTGTATCCCATGAAGCGGGTCGATTTTGATCCTGACGGTGACCGCAACATTCAAAATCGCGGGACTTCGGAATTCGAACGGATCAGCTGGGACGAAGCGCTCGATATCGTCACCAAGGAAATCAAACGAGCCAAGGCCGTGGGCCCCGGGGCGATAGCGGTCGCCAATGGCTCGCACCACCAGTGGGGCAACCTCGGTCACTACCTGAGCGCGTTTAACCGGTTCTGGAACCTGATCGGTGTGACCAAACTGGTCCACAACCCCGACAGTTGGGAAGGGTGGTTCTGGGGCGCGATGCACCACTGGGGTAATAGTCTGCGTCTCGGCGTAGGCGAGCCCTATGGCACGGTCGAAGATTGCCTGAAAGAAGCGGAGATGATCGTTTTCTGGTCCAGCGATCCCGACGCAACCTATACATTTGACGGGACCGAACGGCGCGCCTGGGCCAAGGAACTGGGCATCAAGATGGTTCATATCGATCCGTACATGAATCACACGGCGGCCCATTTGGGCGGCAAGTGGATATCGCCCAAGCCGGGCACGGATGCGGCAATGGCCCAGGCACTCTGCCACGTCTGGATCACCGAGGATCTCTACGACAAGGAGTTCGTGGCTAAAAGAACGACCGGGTTCGACGAATGGAAAGCGTACATCCTCGGGCAGACGGACGGCACGGCGAAGACACCCGAGTGGCAGGAGCCGGAAACCGGCGTGCCCGCGCGTGAGGTCAGGGCGCTGGCCAGGGAATGGGGTGCTAAGAAGACCTATCTCGGCTCCGGCGGATGGGGCATCGGATTGGGCGGCGCCAATCGCGGGCCGATGGGGATTCAATGGGCCCGGATGATGACCATCCTCGGCGCGATGCAGGGATTCGGGCAGCCGGGCGTTAACTTTGGCAACCTGCAGCTCGGAACGCCGCTCGACTTTAGCTTCTATTTCCCCGGATACGCCGAAGGCAGCATGTCCGGAGACCTGGCGTACAGCGCCAACGCGGCCAATAACTATCAGCGCATGCCGCACATCGTGACCATGAGTTCGGTCAGACAGAGTATTCCCCGGATGTATCTGCCCGAGGCGATCACGGAGGGGAAAGCGATGGGCTACCTGACCGATGTGGCTTCGGTGCAGGGCCAGTTCTTTCCGTTCGGCTACCCGTCACCCGGGCACGTGCCGGTCGAAATGCTGTACAGGTACGGCAGTGCATCTTTCGGCACGATGGTCAATGCGAATCGCTGGGTGAAAATGTATCAACATGAAAATTTGAAATTCGTCGTCAACCAGTCGGTCTGGAACGAAGGCGAGACGCGGTACTCGGATATTATCTTGCCCGCCTGTTCAGTTTTTGAGCGCTGGGATATCAGCGAGTGGATGAACGTCGGTGCGGGGTACGTGCATCACATGTTCGCGATGGCCAATCACCGCGTGATAACGATGCAGCATAAATGCATCGAGCCGCTGGGCGAGTCCAAATCCGATTACGATATTTTTCTTGCGATTTTGGAACGCTTAGGGTTAGGCGCGATGTATTCGGAAGGCGGCAACACGGAGCTCGACTGGTGCAAGCGTGTGTTCGATTCGTCCGATATGGCCAAGCATATCTCCTGGAGAAAATTCCTGAAAAAGGGTTACTACGTCGTGCCCCCGGAACCGGAAGCGTCGCGGACACCCCCCGCATTCCGGTGGTTCTACGAAGGCCGGAAAAAGGATTTGCCCGAGCCGTATCCGCTGCCGTCAGATTACGTGGGCAACTATGGTGAAGGACTGCAAACGCCTTCGGGGAAATACGAGTTTATTCCCGAGACACTGACCCGAATCGATGATCCGGGGCGGCCGCCGTTGAACAAGTATATGCCCAGCTACGAGGATCCGCAGAAAGACGAAGGACTCGCGGAATATCCGTTGCAGTTGCTGACGCCACACTCGCGTTACCCGTTTCATGTCATGGGTGACGATGGCGGCAGTATCCTCAGAGACATCAGGGAGCATCGCGTTCTGGTCGATGGCCATTATTACCTGGTCGCCAGGATTAACCGGCAGGATGCAAAGGAGAGAGGGATCGAGGACGATGACCTCATTCGTCTGTGGAATAACCGGGGCTCGGTTGTCTGTGCAGCGCAATTGACGGATCGGCTCCGGCCTGGAGTGGTCAGCGCCTCTACCGGATCCGCCGAATACCGGCCGGCGGGCGAGCCGGGCAACTCGACCGATCTGGGCGGCTGCGTCAATATGCTGAACCCCAGTAAATCGATAACGAAAAAGACCCATAGCATCAGGGCGAATTTATCGCTGATTCAGATAGAGAAATGGACCGGCGTTGATACCTGGTCCGGCGTTGAGACCTTGCCACGGGCGGAGGCAGTGTGATGGCCGCGAAATGGAACATGATCGTCGATATTTCCGGCTGCGATAATTGTCGTAACTGTTTCCTGGCGACCAAGGACGAGCATATCGGCAACGACTTTCCGGGTTATGCGGCCTCGCAACCCGAGCATGGGCATAGCTGGATCGACATTCAGAGAAAGGAGCGCGGCAGCTACCCGATTGTCGAGGCGCATTTCATGCCCGTCATGTGTAATCACTGCGATGATGCACCCTGCATGAAAGCGGCGAAAAACGGAGCGATCAGCAAGCGTGCCGACGGCATCGTCATCATCGATCCGGAAAAATCCAAAGGGCAGAAAGCGATTGTGGATGCCTGCCCGTATGGTGCGGTTTACTGGAATGAGGAAAAGCAGATTCCACAGGCGTGGATCTTCGATGCGCATCTGCTGGATCGATGGCTGGACGCAAACCCGGGCGGAGCAAAGTTGTCCGACGGGCGTGTTCAGATCGGTCAAGGTCGAAGATCGGGAAATGCAGCGAATAAAAGAGGAAGAGGGGCTGGAAGTCTTGCGGCCGGAGCTCGAGACTAAACCCCGCGTGTATTACAAGAATCTGCATTTGATGACCGCGTGTTTTGTTGGCGGATCCGTAGTCGCTCACGTGGATGGCGTCGAAGAGTGCGCCGAAGGTGCTGAAGTCATACTGAAACAAAATGGCAGCGAGGTCGCGCGGGCGACGACGGATACGTTCGGTGAATTTAAGATCGACAAACTCGAGAAGAACAGCGGTCAGTACGAACTGGAAGTGAGTTCGGACTCAATGGGCCGCGCATCGATGCAATTCGAACTCGGCGAAGAAAGTCTCTACCTTGGCGTCATGAAACTCGCGGCGTAGCCGCTGCTGGCGCAGATACGAACCACGGTACCGGCACCGCAACCGTTTAGCACCGATACAGTGTGCCTTTTCGGCTCCGCATGATGTTTTCCGGTCAGATAGATCGTAAAGCGGCGTAACGAACCGGAACCGATCGAAATCAGAAACCCGCTTCGGCGGGTTTCTTTTTGCGGACGGTGTCAGACACCCGGTTCTTTCAGTAGCCGGCCGCGTCCATGCAATAGCGGCGGGTTTTCTCCGGCGCCGCTGCCACCCCTGGTCAGCGCCTCGCGTATGCGCTCGACGCCGGCCGCGTCCATGCGGTCCATTTCCAGACCGCGCGCATGATTGTCTTCGAGTCGTGCGTCGATGGGTGGCCTGTATTCGGCTTCGAAATCACTCAGTAGTGCCGGAAGGTCGGCGGTCGATGACGGAAAGCCGCTCGAACGCAAGCGTTCGACGAGTCCATCGACGCCGCGCAAGGCGACGTTCATGCCCTGGCTGCGGCCCGGGTGCAACGCGTGACAGGCGTCACCGAGCAACACGCAATTGCCGTCGGTCCAGCGAGATGCATTGACCATGGCGACCGGATACACGCCTGCCATGCGCGGCGCAATCCCCTTTAATGCCGGCACGAGTTCACGGAGCCGCCGGCCGAGTTCCGTCGGGCTCGCATTCTTCCATTCACCGAGCGCGGCGCGGGCGAGGGGGAAACCGATTTTCCATTCGCCGCCGGTGCGTGGTACGACGCTGACAACACCCATGGAAGTCAGAAAGACGTGGACGTCGTTGCGCGGATCATCGAACGTGCGCGGCGCGAACATCGTGAGCAGCGGGTTTTCATAGTCGTGTTGGCGCGTCTCGATGCCGAGCGCTTTGCGACCGTGTGAGTTGCGGCCATCGGCGATCGCGATGCAACCGGCACTGATCGAGATCGGACCATCGGCGTGATCGACGGACACACGGCGCCGGCCCGATCCATCGGAATCTTGAATCACGCGGGCCGTGCCCGGGCGCAACAGCGTAAAGTTTGAGTTTTGCGCGGCGCGCGCGAGCAGAACTTCGCTGATCTTTTCGTGATTCAGATACAGGAAGTACGGGTGCGGGATCGGCAGATCATCGACGCGCACATCGAGCACCGATTCCCCGTCCGGGGTTTGCCAGCGCGCCCCGAGTCGTCGCTCGGCACCGCGTTCGAGCATCATGTCCAGCACCCCCCAGCACTCGAGTGATTCGCAGGTGACCGGTTGCAGATGATCGCCGCGCGCCGTGTCCAGCGGCTCGGCGCTGCGCTCGATCAGGATGATTCGGTAACCGTCATCCGCCAGCGCCGCCGCCAGCGCGGGCCCGGCGATCCCGCCGCCGACGATCGCCAGATCGCAGTCATGCGTCATCATACGGCTAGGCTAGCAGCCCTGCTGTCAGACACCAAAACATTAGAAGCGATTTAAGCGCGCCATTGTCCGACCCGCAAAATCGCGGCGCAAATCGCCTTAAAAAGTTTGGTGTCTGACACCAACACCAATGAGCAGCTAGCGGCGTGATGGCGGGCGCTTGCTGACGGTGCCAATTCTGATGCCCTGCACGTTGGCGTTGAAGGTGAGCTGACCGGTCGAGGTACGCATGGACATCGTGCTCCGGTCGGTTCCCGTTGACAGAGATTTCGGCGGGTTACCGGCATAGGGCAGTCGCATATAGAGCACGGACTCGCCGCGCTCGCCGGTCTTCGGGATCTTGTAGTCGGCCACGACGTCCAGCGCCACGAAACCGCTCGATTCGATGAGTACGGCGCGAATGATCTTGTTGGATTTAACCTCGGCGAACACCGCGTTCTGTTTTCCCTCGGTGACGGTGATGGTGATGTTGCCGACCGGCGGGGTTGCAGTCGCGTTGATCGTGCCCGAGATGCGCATTTTGCCGGTGAAGTTTTCGCTGCCGGTGACACTAAATGATTTGCCATTGAACTCGACGTCGTAATCGTCGGCCCAGGCGTTGCCGTAAAGGGCGCAGGCCAGCAGCGTTGTATAAAGAAGTGTCGCGGCCGATTTCGTGATCATGATGCGGGGTTCCCCGTGGCTATTTGATGAGCGTTATAAACAAAAATGGTGTCAGACACCAGTATATTGTCCAGGCGCGCACCTTGGCTCCCAAATCAGGATCAGGCACGGGTATTTTTGCCGCTCAGAAAAAGACCAGACAGCGGGTCTCGATACTCTCGCGGGGTGCTGCGTCCGCGGGAGCATCAGGTTCTTCGAAGGACGAGTGAATAGTAAAGCGGGCGCGCCCATCGGTTTCCGAATCAAAGGTCTTGAATAGCAGCGCCTCATCCATTTGCATCTCGGGGAAGTAGTACCAGCGTTGTCCGGGATAGTGCAGGGCCAATTGAAGTTCTCCGGTGCGCTCCTCGGCGCGGCGTTCGACGGAAACCAGGTCTTCCGGTCTCACCGTTGCGGCATCGCACAGCGCCAGCGGGTGGTTGTAAACAGGCCCGGCAATCGAACGCCATACGTTAATTATGGCGAAACGCCGTTGCAACAGTTTGCCCGCCTCACCCGGGTCATCGGCAAAGTGGTCGCATAGTCGCTTGACACCGGAGCGCGCCGTGTAATCGTTGTGAACGATAGAGGCAGCTTCGCGAATCTTTTTATCCCTTTGTCGATCGAGAGAAGTCGACCGTTTCGTATCGTCGAAAATCTCAATACGTTGCGCGCCAGTAATCTCAGTGAGCAACGCTTTCACTTCGTCGTGGTAAGTCGACTCGACCTGCGCATCGATATAGAAATCTTCAACCTCGGTTGCTTGTCGCACCAGTTTGAAGCCTTCGACATCCAGACCGGAGACTTGCTTGTGATGGCGGCCATTGTGAATAGCGACTTCCTGCATCGTGAAGTTACCCACGTGTTCGGTCTCATCACCGCCACCTTTGGAGGGAATATAGACGGGAGGTTCATCGACATTGGCCAGGAATTTGAGCCTGGCTTTTATCGGCGCAGCGTCATTAACAAAAGACATAGGCATCCCAATCAATCGCTAACCAGGAAATCAGCCTCACTTTGCCCCCACACCCATTCAGTGGTGTGGGGGAATTAAAGAGTCCGCGTGATATCGACTTCGGGCTTCAGGCGGAAGCTGGCCAAACGAAGTCGGGACGCAGACCTTCGTAGACGGGCCGTCCGTCATCAGGGGCTGGAGCACCGGTGGACGCGTCAAAAAAGGCATGGTAAGTCGCAGGCAGGCTCTGCGAATCATATCCCATGAGGTTCGGCACGATCACGCGGATTCGTTGTTGCTTGTCATCGAGCATAATGGGTGTGTCACAGGTCGAGCACGTGCACAACTCCAGCGGCCCATCGGGGTTTTGACTGTTGAACGGCTGACGATTCAAGCCGTCCAGGTTTTCGACTTCCAGGTCTGCGTAGTTAAAGAAGACGACATGAGTGGAATCTTGCCCGGTAACGCCTTTACAGACCGAGCAGTGGCAAGTGTGGTTGTCTATCGGGTCGTTATTTGAATGGGTGGATATATGGTCGCACCCTCCAGTATATTTATGTGACATGGCTCGTTACCTCATCTTGATGCGGGTAAATTCTGTCTATCATTAGGGCTGACGACTTGATGCGTCAAAGTTAGAAGATTATAAGACTATTCTTAGCTGCGAGTTCATTTCCGGGGCCAAAAAAATGCGTGTTGCGTTCATCGGGTTGGGTGTCATGGGCCACCCCATGGCCGGTATTCTTGCGGGTGCCGGCCACGAGGTGACGGTCTACAACAGGAAAAGAGCGAAAGCCGAGGCATGGCGGAAAGACCATGGCGGGGCAACCGCTGATACTCCGGCTGCGGCCGCCGCTACCGCGGAAATCGTATTCTGCTGTGTCGGTGACGATTCCGATGTCAGGGACGTGATTCTCGGTGACGACGGCGTTCTGGAAGGCATCAGTGAAGGTGCGGTCGTCGTCGATCATACGACAGCCTCGGCAAAGCTTGCGCGCGAAGTCCATCAGGCCGCTAAAGCAAAAAACGTTGGCTTTCTGGATGCGCCATTATCGGGCGGCCAGGCCGGCGCGAAAAGCGGCCAGCTCAGCATCATGGTCGGCGGCGATGTCGACGTGTATGAACGCGTGCTACCGGTCATGCAGTGTTACGCCAAAGCATGCACACATATCGGTCCTGTCGGTTCAGGGCAGCTTGCCAAAATGGCCAATCAAATCTGTATTGCAGGGCGTCGTCCAGGGATTGTCCGAGGCATTACATTTCGTCAAACGTGCTGGCCTCGACCCCGCTGCCGTCATTGGCGCGATCTCCAAAGGCGCCGCGCAATCCTGGCAAATGGAGAACCGCTGGGAAACGATGGTCAACAACGAGTTCGATTTTGGTTTCGCAGTGGAATGGATGCGCAAGGATCTGAGAATTGCCCTGGAGGAAGCGAGCACAAGCGGTGCGACACTTGAGATGACCGGGCTCGTCGACGGTTTCTACGCGGAAGTTCAGGAACTCGGCGGCAATCGTTGGGATACGTCGAGCTTGATCACCCGCCTGGAGAAATAAACGCGGGATCCGGTCACGTTGCGGACCCTGATTCAGCAGTTGATCCGTGCTAGCATTAAACTAGCGAATACAAAAAGACCATCGTGAATTTGGCGAAATTATGATCAGGGTGACTTCCGCGTCGGTGTTGTGTGCACTTTTTTTGGCTTCTCTGGCACATGCGAATGATTTTCCAACCCAGGCTCGAGTGGAATACGTTTTGGGCTGTATGGATTCCCGTGGTGGTCAAAAATATGAAACCCTGTATTCGTGCATATGCGTCATAGACAAGATAGCGGAAAAGATCGCCTATGATGAATACGTCGAGAGTGAGGTATTCACTCAATTGCGTTCAACGCCGGGAGAGCGGGGCGGCGTATTTCGGGATCCCGATCGAGCGAGTTTTCTGACGCAGAAAATAAGTGACATCACCGAAGTTGCGGAAAACTCGTGCTTTGTGGAGTCGACGACGCATACCGCCAATAATGAATCGTTACCTTAAGTTTGAATCCATCATCGGAGGTGGCCAAATGAAAAATCGACTAATTGTGATGATCGGTGTTGCACTGGCGATAATTTTGCCTGGCACGTCAACCGGCAACAGTGAGCTGATGGAGCTCATGGATGACCCAAACAATTGGGCGACCGCCAATGGCGATTACGCAGCCACGCGCTACAGTAAATTGAATCAGATCAACAGCAAGAATGTCGGCGATTTACAGGTGGCCTGGACTTTTTCGACCGGTGTCCTGCGCGGGCACGAAGGTGGGCCATTGGTAATCGGCGATACGCTGTATGTGCACACGCCTTTTCCTAACAAGGTGTTCGCAATCGACCTGAACGACCAGACGATTATCTGGCGCTACGAGCCGGTCCAAAGTGTGGACGTGATTCCGGTGATGTGCTGCGACACGGTGAACCGTGGCCTTGCGTATGCGGATGGAAAAATCTTTCTGCAACAGGCCGACACTCACCTGGTGGCGCTGGATGCCAAGACCGGAGAAATGATCTGGCGGGTCAAGAACGGTGATCCGGCAGCGGGTGGCTCCGGTACTAATGCACCGGTCGTCATCAAAGACAAAGTGCTGACCGGTATCGCTGGTGGCGAGTACGGTGTGCGAGGTTTCCTGGCGGCATACAGCATCTCGGACGGCACTCTGGCCTGGAAAGGCTATAGCGTCGGCCCGGACGAAGAGATGTTGATCGATCCCGCCAAGACCACCCATCTTGGCAAGCCGGTTGGAGAGAACTCCAGTTTGAGCACGTGGGAAGGAGATCAATGGAAGCTCGGTGGCGGAACGACCTGGGGCTGGTACACCTACGATCCGGATCTGAACCTCGTCTATTACGGCACCGGCAATCCGGGCACCTGGAATCCCGTGGCACGACCCGGCGACAACCGCTGGTCCATGACGATCTTTGCGCGCGATCTCGACACGGGCATGGCCAAGTGGGTCTACCAGATGACGCCTCACGATGAGTGGGACTACGATGGTGTCAACGAGATGATCCTCGTCGACATGAAGATCAAACGAAAGAATCGCAAGGTCCTCGTGCACTTTGACCGTAACGGTTTCGGCTACACGCTCGACCGCGTGACGGGCGAATTGCTGGTCGCCGAAAAATTCGACCCCGCGGTAAATTGGGCCACGCATGTGGACATGAAAACCGGCCGGCCCGCGGTTGTTGCCGAATACAGCACCCATCAGAATGGTGAAGACACCAATACTGAAAATGTCTGTCCGGCCGCACTGGGCAGCAAAGATCAGCAACCGGCGGCCTATTCGCCGCGCACCGGCCTGTTCTATGTGCCCACAAATCATGTGTGTATGGATTACGAGCCCTATGAGGTGGAATACGTTGCGGGGCAGCCATTCATTGGCGCTACGCTAACCATGTTCCCTGGCGGCCGGGTCACTGGCGATGGCACCACCAATCTGGGCAATTTCATCGCCTGGGATGCCGCGGCCGGCAAAATCGTCTGGTCATTGCCGGAGCGGTTCTCCGTCTGGAGCGGGGCATTGGCAACAGCGGGAGACGTCGTATTTTACGGCACGCTTGAAGGCTATCTGAAAGCGGTGGACGCCAAGACGGGCAAAGAACTGTATAAGTTCAAGACACCGTCCGGGATTATCGGCAACGTCAATACCTGGACGCATAACGGCAAGCAGTACATCGGCGTGCTCTCCGGAATCGGGGGCTGGGCCGGCATCGGCATGGCGGCAGGACTGACGGGCGAGACCGAGGGGCTGGGCGCGGTTGGCGCGTACCGGGCGCTCGATAACTTTACGCAGTTGGGTGGCGTCATGACGGTGTTCGCGTTGCCGGATTGATGGGAGGGCTCATAAACTGTCGCGCGCGCAAACACCGGTCGGCACGAATAATTCTTGTCGCTACAGTTTTTTTGCAATGTGCCTTCGCTGTGGAAGACACGCTGGAACAGCCCTTGGAACAAGCGACGGCATCAGCGCCGGAATCGGCTCCGGAATCAGGGGCCTCCGCACCGTATTCGGTCGAATGCGGACAGGTGAACGATGCAGGCGAGCCATTCTGTTACGTCGATCGTGACACCTACATTGGGTGGCGAACTTTTCATGGCAATTGCCACGTCTGCCATGCACAGGATGCGGTGGGCAGCACATTCGCACCGAACCTGCTGAGCCGTATACAAGACTTCGATTTTGAAATGTTTGTAGATAGCACAGCGAACGGATACACGGGTCAGGTCGGTGTGATGCCGCCCTGGAAAGACAACCCGAATGTCAATAAACGATACAAGGAATTGTTCGCCTATCTCAAGGCTCGATCCGACGGTGCTCTGCCACCTGGCCGCCCCAAGAAGAAACCCTAGGTACATATGATGTCGGCGATAACTTTCCCAATGCGACGATGCGCGGTTCTGTTGATCGGCTTGAGTCTATCGACAGGCGCGCTGGCTGAAACGGGTTCTGCCTTCCGCGTCTGCGCCGACCCAAACAATCTGCCGTTCTCGGCGAAAAGCCGGGACGGGTTTGAAAACAGGATCGCGGAATTATGGGCAGCCGAGCTCGGGGTGCCAATAGAGTACACCTGGTTCCCGCAACGGCGCGGGTTTGTTCGCAACACACTTAAAGCGTTGGATGAATCCGGCAGCGCGTACAAGTGCGATGTCGTCATGGGCGTAGCGGCCGGCTTCGACCGCCTGTTGACGACGAGCCCTTACTACCGCTCAACGTATGCGCTGGTCTATGTTAAGGGGCACAATCTCGACGACGTGGCCAGCGGAAAAGACTTCATCAACTTGAATCCAGAGATTCGCAACCAGCTTCGTATAGGTGCGTTTACGCCGACGCCCGGAGCGATATGGCTCGCACGTCATGGAATGAACGAACAGCTCGTTCCTTTTCTCGCAATGTCTGGTGATCCTGAAGCCTACCCGGGTGAAATAATCGAAAAGGAACTCATCGAAGGAAGGCTCGATGTCGCTATCGTATGGGGACCGATAGCAGGCTATTTTGCGAAACGGGCCGAACCGGCAGAACTCGCGGTAATCTTGTTGCAGTCAGAACCCGGCATTCAATTCGATTTCACGATTTCCGCGGGTGTGAGGTACGGTGACAGTGAACGCAAGCAGGTTCTGGAAGAGTTGATGCGTAAGACGGCTGCGCCGATGCAAACGGTTTTCGCAGCGTATGACGTGCCGTTGCTCGATATTGCGCCGGACACAGACCCTGTTCACGCGTCCGATGATGATTAGGGAGCTGGTGCCGGTGTTACAAAGGACAAAAACATGTGCATTGCGCGTCGTGTAATCGAACGGTCATCGTACCTTCACCTGTTTGTTTCCTTTATTTTCTTGGGTGCTTGCGACCGGGTACCGACTGATGACATCGAACGTCAAGAGTCGGCGACAAACGAAACAGGCACATCAGTCCGGGACGAGCCGCAATGGCCGGCCGACGGCGATCTGGTCTATGTCAGTAATGAGGATTCTGGCGATATTTCGATTATTTCGACGGCCAGCAATCAAGTCATAACGACGCTGAATGTGGGCCGGCGGCCACGCGGCATCCGAGTAGGTCACGACGGGAAAAAGGTGTTCGTCGCGTTATCGGGGTCACCCAAGTGTCCACCATCCATGTCTGATGAGGACTGCAATAAACAGGCTACGGACAAAACTAAAGACGGCATTGCGGTCATTGACGTGATGACGGCAAATCTGGAGCGTGTGCTACCGGGTGGCTCGGACCCTGAACAATTCGACCTGAGTGCAGACAACCGGCGTTTGTTCGTTTCTAATGAAGATTCAGATCAGGCGACGGTGGTCGATGTCGACAGTGGCCAGGTTTTGCAAACCATTGCCGTCGGCCGTGAGCCGGAGGGCGTTCGTGTCAGCCCCGACGGTACGTTGGTTTATGTCACAGCTGAAACCGATCACGATATTACGGTGTTGGATGCCGACAGCGGAACCGTCATTGCGACGATCGGGGTGGGCCTGCGACCGCGTGATGCAATATTCGCAGCCGACGGGTCGCGAGCATTTGTCTCAGCTGAATTGGCGCATTCGATAGCAGTGATCGACGTCAGCAAGCACAAAGTTATCGCAACAATTGAACTCGATGCTACGGCAAAGCCGGTGGGTATGGCGGTCACCTCGGATAACAAGCGTCTATACGTCGCGAACGGTCGTGGTAAGACGGTATCGGCGATCGACCTGAATACGTTCAAAGTCATCAGCTCGGTTGAGGTTGGCCCCAGGACTTGGGGTATCGCGCTGACCGGGGATGAGCGTTTCCTGTATACGGCGAATGGGCCTTCGGATGATGTGACTGTGGTCAACACTGAATCGATGGAGGTCGTTGCCAAAATTAAAGTCGGTGAATCACCATGGGGTGTCGCGATCGGGCCGAACCCGCGACATTCCCCATAGAATTTACAACAGTACAGACGCGTGACGCCGGCGACTTTGTGTTCCTCGAGAATGTCCATCGGGATGCCTAATCCGTTTTTTCGGACGCGGTGCGTTCTCTTTGCGATTGTCGGTCTATTGCTCGTCACGGCCTGTGACGATTCGGTCGAGATTGAACCTGGGGGTCCATTGTGTCGGGACCTCAGCGAATTAGAATGCATCGATTCTGCGGCATGTAATCTAACCCAACCGGACGGCCCTGACACACCCTATGTTTGCGGTTCGCCTCAAGATCATTGTGGGTCGTTATTCCCTCAACGGAACGGAACGGAAGTCATGTGCGAATCAAAGCCTGATTGCAAGTTTGTCGAGCAAAAGTGCTATTGCCCGCCAAAAGTGGTTTGTCTGTGTAGTGGCGGTCCTCCGAGTCAATGTGTTGCATCGACCGGTTGAATCCGCAGGCAGAACCCTTAGTGACTACCGGGATACACGGCAATGCCGGCAAGGCAGCACCCCGTTCGGTGGGCCATCCAGGTGCTCGCCTCAGACTCGTGGACTCACTATGCCAGAGTGCTTGGGTGCGTGGCCCTGTAAAAGTCAAATGATTTCAGCAAGTTAGCTCGTTGTGGGAATTACGCACTTGAAATCCGGTGTGCCCCGGATCAAGATGCGGTCAATATGCACAGACTCCTTCTGACAATTCTTATCATCAGCAATGCCAGTGCTGGCATCGAAGTCGCGACTGACTACGAGGACGCCTGGGCGGAATCTGGCGGGCCCACGATGGCCGCCGATCTCCAGTCTGGCCTCGCCGACGGTGGTGATGATCCCGATGAAGAGGCTGCCTGCGACCATTGTTGTCACGGCGCGGCGCATTTCGCCGGCGCTGTCGCATCCAACATCACACTTCCATATATACGCGCTGCTTCGGCGATCATTGATGCCGACACGCCGTACTATTTCACCAGCCCGTCCCCGCCGACTCCTCCACCGAACGCATAGGTTTCTGGAACGTTGAAAAAGACCGCGCCAAAGGTTCTGGCGCGGAATTTCACTTATTCCGAGGACCGCGTTCATGTTCAACAGATCTACGTGTCTTGCGATAGGCCTTTTCGGCCTGATCGCATCCGGCATCTCACCGGACCGCGTTATTGCGCAAGAAACGGAGGAAACTCCTGACAGTCAGGTTGTTACCGATTCGATAATTCGGTTCGTCAACGACATTCTTGCCGTACACCCCGTGCTTCAGTCGGCAAATGCCGCTGTAGAAGTCGCGGCGGCCCAGGAGCGATCATCGGATCGCCCCCTCTACAACCCGGGCCTGGAATTCGATGCTGAAGATGCCGTTGATAAAACGGTCCAGATCGGCATCTCCCAAACTATTGACTGGTCCGGCAAGAAAAAGGCCGCGTATGAAGCGTCGGGCGCCCGGCGGCTATCCGCGGAAGTTGCCTATCGGATCACGCGCAAGAACCTTGCGTCGGAGATCCTTGATCTCCTCTCCGAGTACTGGTCTGCCGTCGAGTTGGCGCGACTCGCCAGTTCAAGCGCCGACCTTATGCATGATTTCGCACAGCAAGCCAAAATGCGTTACGACGCGGGTGACATGGCGCAAGTCGAATACGAAACCGCGGCATTGGCGTATGCCGAGGTCCGCATGCGGCAAGCCGGCGTCGCTGCCGACTTGGCAGAGGTTATTCGTGAACTGATGGTACTGCGAGCCCCGGAAAACATACAGACCTGGCCCCGAATGCCGCCGACCTTGCCCGCGTTGGCGGTCCAGCCTGGCGATATCGATCAATTGATTGCCATTTTGCCGGAGGTACGGGAAGCAAAGGGCAGAGGTAGCCGCAGCGACCGCGGATGTCGAGTTGGCCAGGCGTATAAAGAAACCGGATCCCGACCTTTGGATTTCGAGTCGGCGATGAAGATAGCGAGCGTCTCATCGGATTTTCGTTCTCGATTCCGTTACACGTCCGCAATAACTTCAATCAAGACGTACTGGCAAGCATGGCGTTGCGATCGCAGACCGAGGCAGACGCCGCGGCGATCAGAGCGGGACATTCGGGCCCGCTTGCTTGTCGCCATGGAGCGGTATGCAACGATTCGCGCTGGGTGGACAGTCTGGGAAGAGACCGGTGCCACGTCGATCGAGCGACGGGCCGAGGCACTGCGAAAGCTATGGGATGCCCGCGAGATCAATATGAGCGATTTTCTCATACAGGTCCGTCTGACACTGGCGACGCGCGCCACCGCAATAGAATTGCGACAAGCCTGTGGAGTGCCTGGATCGAATATCTCAATGCATCTAACCGGTTGGATGGTTGGCTGCAGGACACAGAGACAAGTCACCAGATCCAGTCGAACGCATTACCATGAGGAATAACTGATGGCTTCAATATTTTTTGCCCCTGTAAGATTGGCCCTGGTGCTGGTCGTTCTTGCCGCTGCCCCGATCGTGATGGCGCAAGACAGAGTTCATGAGGACAGTAATGCCGCCATTACCCTTGGTTTTGACCAGCCAGCAACGGAAGGAAAACGGAGTCGTAATCGCGACAGCCGGAAAGCGTTCGTTCAAGGAACGGCTCACAGCGCCTGGGGAGGTGGTGTTGAATGCATATTCCTCGTCGGAGGTGACGCCACGCATCGCCAGTCATGCGCTTGCGCGTCACGCATTTTTGGGCGAAAAGGTGCGCAAGGGCCAGCCGTTAGCGCGTTTATCCAGCGTTGAAATGGCGCAGGCCCAGGGAGAGTTAATCATCGCCGCCAATGAATGGCGGAGAGTGCAAAAAATCGGCAGGGAGACCATTTCGGATCGTCGTTACACCGAAGCGCAAGTCGCGATACAACAGGCGAAGGCGAAAGTGCAGACCTTCGGTATGACGCCATCGCAAGTCCAGGAATTTCTGACTAACAACGATGTGTCACAGGCGACCGGCGCATATGACTTGCTGTCACCGCAGGACGGTACAGTGATCAGTGACAATTTCCTGGTAGGTGAGCGAATAGAGCCCGGGCAGGTCCTGTTCGAACTGACCGACGAATCGAGTATGTGGATTGAAGCCCGGCTCGCGGCCAGCGAATCGAGACAGATTTCTGAAGCGACGCCAGCTCGAATCAGCCTGGATGGTATGCGGTGGATAGATGGCGAAATCGTGCAGATCGCCCATTCTTTAGACGATCAAACCCGGACGCGCGCTATTCGGATTGAAATCGACAACCGGGACGATCTTTTGCACACGGGCGAGTTTGTTCAGGTTGAATTTCGATTGGGCACCGGTAAAGAGGTGCTGGCCGTGCTCGCATCTTCCATCGTGACGCTGCGGGAATCTCCCGCAGTCTTTCGAATGACCGCGGGAGATGAACTACACGCAGTTATGGTCGAGACAGGGAGAACCGATGGCAGCTGGGTTGAAATACGTGCCGGAATTTCTGCCGGTGACGAGATCGCAATTGAAGGTGTTTTTGCCCTCAAAGCCGAACTGCTGAAACTACAGGGAGGCAATTAAGCCATGATTGCCGCCCTGATCCGCTTTTCGCTGGTCCAACGTCTGATGATCCTGTTGTTGGCCGGCGCGCTCACTGGAGCTGGCGTGTGGGCGTTCCTGACTCTGCCCATCGATGCCTTCCCTGAAATCTCTGTACCGCAGGTGCAAGTGATTATTAAAGCCCCGGGCCTCTCTCCGACCGAGGTGGAAAGTCGCATCACGTTTCCGATCGAGGCAGAGCTACAGGGGCTGCCACGGCAGACAGTCCTGCGCTCGGTGACCAAATATGCGCTGAGTGTCATTATCGTCGACTTCGAGGATGGCACTGATATCTATTGGGCGCGTCAGCAAGTGGCTGAGCGCCTCAATCTCGTGTGGGGTGATCTGCCCGACGGTATCGAAGGCGGTCTGGGCCCTGTTACTTCACCGCTCGGTGAAGCCTTTATGTACCGCATAGAAGGGGATGCCTATGACGCCAGAGAATTGCGTCGAATTCAGGATTGGGTCATTCGTCCACGCCTGCGTACCGTCGATGGTGTCGCCGATATCAATTCCCTGGGCGGCGAAGTCAAAGTATTTGAAGTCGTGGCTGACCAGCAGGCGCTGCTGGCGCACGGACTGACAATCCATGATCTGGAAGCCGCGCTGCAAAACAATAATCGCAACGCGGGCGGTGATCGCATCAACCGCAATGATGAAGTCTTGCTCGTGCGCTCCATCGGGCAGTTGCGCGACATTGAAGCGATCGAGAACACCACGGTGGTAACCGAGAACGGGATCCCTTTGCACGTCCGGGACCTGGCTCAGGTGCGCGTGAATTCGTTAACCCGCTATGGCGCTGTCACCGCTGATGGCCAGGGTGAAGTGGTGACGGGTCTGGTGTTATTGCGCACAGGCGCTAACAGCCGCACTACCATCGAGGGGGTTAAACGGGAACTTGAGGCACTTAAGAACACCTTCCCCGACGGAGTGAGCATTGTACCGTTCTACGATAGAACGGATCTGGTGACGGCGGCCGTGTGGACAGTGGAGAAAGCGCTGATTGAAGCCGTTCTTCTTGTGCTGGCCGTGTTAATCATCATGCTCGGAAATCTTCGCGCGGCGCTGACGGTGGCCCTGATCCTGCCTCTGTCAGTATTGTTCACCTTTGTCATGATGCGCATTTTCGGGATTTCGGCGAATTTGATGTCGTTAGGCGGTTTGGCGATTGCCATCGGTATTCTTGTCGATGCCGCAGTCGTGGTGGTGGAAAACATTCACATACACTTTCATCACGCGCCCCGCGGCGTGAATCGCTTGCATATTATTTATCGTGCGGCGGTGGAAGTTGCCACACCGGTTATCTCCGGCATACTGATCATCATTGTCGTCTTTCTTCCTCTGTTCAGTCTTACCGGACTTGAAGGCAGGATGTTCACACCGTTGGCGGTCACTATCTCCTTCGCTTTAATGGGCTCACTGCTCCTGTCGTTGACAGTTATCCCAGTGCTCGCCAGTTTGTTGATGAAGACCGCCCGCGGGGATGATGAACGTTTACTCAGAACGTTGAAGCGTGCCTACCTTCCAATCATGAATTGGGCCCTGAAAAATCGGAAAAAAGCGGTCGGTGGGGCAGTGGCGGCTTTGCTGTTTGCAGCAGCATTGTTTCCGTTTATTGGCAAGGAATTTATGCCGGTGATGGACGAGGGTATGACCGTGATCATGATCGATAAGTCTCCCACGGTCTCATTGGAGCGCTCCTTGTTGCTGGATGAACCCATTCAGAAAGCGATGATGGAACTACCCGAAGTCATTGGCGTCGTGTCCCGGACCGGCGCGGATGAATTACGTCTCGATCCTATGGACCTGAATCAAACTGACAATTTCTTGATCACCAAACCACGCGACGAATGGACCGTGAGTGTGGAAGAGTTTGAAGAACAGCTTCGCGCAAAACTCGATCGTTTTCTCGGCATGAACTATTCGTTCACTCAACCGATCGACATGAGAGTTTCAGAGATGATTACTGGAGTACGCGCCGCCATAGCGATAAAGCTCTATGGTAACGAGCTAAGCGTGCTGGAGGAAAAGTCCAAGCAGATTGAAGCGTTGGTCGCCGAGGTACCCGGCGCGGTGGATGTATTTCGTGACAAGTTGTCCGGTCAGACTTACCTGCAAATCGAGATTCGCCCTGAAACGATCGCCCGCTACGGTATTAACGCCGAAGACATCAACCGGCTGGTAGAGATTGCAGTGGGGGGTCGTCTCGCCACTGAAGTAATCCAGGGCAATCAGCGCATCGGCGTGTTACTCCGCTATGCAGCTGATGCACGGACTTCGCCTCAGGCGATCAGCGCGTTGCGAGTAGAGGCCCCCGGTGGGGAGTTGGTAACGCTGGGCGTTCTGGCCGATATCGTTGAAGCGGATGGTCCGGTGGTCATTTCTCGCGAATCAGCGCGTCGTCAGGTCGTGGTGCAGGCTAACGTTGAGGGACGTGACGTTGTGGGCTTTGTCGATGAGTTGCGTGTGATCCTCGATCGGGAGCTCGACCTGCCGCCGGGTTACTACGTGACTTACGGAGGGCAGTTTGAGAATCAGCAGCGCGCTGCTGAGCGATTGGGGTTGGTGGTACCCATCTCCATCGCATTAATTTTTATGATGCTCTTTAGCACCTTCCGTTCAGTACGCCAGGCGACCTTAGTTATTCTAAATATTCCGTTTGCAATGATCGGTGGAGTCATCAGCTTGTACCTGTCTGGTCTGTACATGTCGGTGCCGGCCTCCGTGGGTTTTATCGCCCTGTTTGGCGTAGCCATGCTCAATGGTGTCGTGATGGTCACTTGCTTCAATCAATTGCGTCAGTCCGGGCGCAGCCTAATAGAGGCAGTAAAGGAGGGTGCCGAACGGCGACTGCGACCGGTGTTGATGACCGCCATGATCGCAAGTCTCGGACTGGTTCCCCTGCTGGCCGCGACCGGACCGGGTTCCGAGTTACAACGGCCGTTGGCTGTGGTGGTCATCGGGGGACTCGTGACCTCAACCGTGCTGACACTGGTCCTGCTGCCCACTTTGTACGCCTGGGTGGAAAGACCCGTGCCGCGACGATCTCGATCAACCACGGAGGAACGAGAATGAAGAATTTGGTGCTTATCATTCACTCCAATGTGCAAGTTGCGCTCGCCGACCAATTGCGCGGTTTAAGACAGGTTGAGGATTTTTCTTTTGCCCATGTCGAGGGCCATTTTGCGCAGGTCGAAGATGATGTGTTGCTTTCAGCGCGAGACAAGGTGGTGGGTTATACGCCCCGGGTTCGGGTCGATATTTTACTCGAAGATGCTGATGTGGAGGTTGTGCTCGAGGCTCTACGCGACAACGCTCATGGCGTTGCCGGACACGGCATGTACTGGGTAACGGAGGTGTCGTGGCACGGTGTTCTATAGGCGGCCACGCCTGTATCGAAATCCGGTTCCTATAGGGATGTCGATAGTCGATGCTAACGCCGTATATCGAATGTTTTTGCCCTATTCGACTTCGGCAGTTTTTCGGGACTCAGTTATACACCCCAGATAATCGCTTCATTATCTTAAAGTTCGAACCTAACTACCGGCTCACCCTGCCGCTCAAGCTGGACGATGATGCAAAGGTTCTGCAGGAAAGCGGTCGTTCGACGCGCTTGCCGTTTGTGTCGCTTCGTTGACAGAACGCCCCCCCGGTTTGGTGCAACATAGAAATCGTCGGGTCTCCCCTTACCCGGCGTTTCCTCCAGGGCCCCGCTTCGGCGGGGCTTTTTTTGTGGGTTCAAGACCGGAACATGGGAATGACCGCGAACGGCCTGTTCTGTTGAAAAACTCGGTTGTCGAGGCCGATTAAAAAATCTTAGCTCCTCGGACGAATTGGTTGTTAGTGATACGAGGTGGGTAGCAATAACAGTCGAAAATACGCTGTTAGGCTCCTGGAACAGTCACGCGAAGCGATTATTCCTCGTGAATCAGTTGAACATCGCCGGTTTCGATCGCGGCAAACATCTGCTGCCAGAATTGTCGACTCTCCTCCTTGGACATCGAATGGATGTCATCCCCGAATTCGCGCCAGTCTGCTGAGTACAATTGGCCTCTGTCGCGCAGCACGTTGAACACTGCTGAGCTCTCTTTTGCCGGGTCATCCTGGATCTTCCCGGCAACCGGACGGGCTGCATCGGGTTCTGGCGCCGCCGATACGCTTTTGCTTGCGACCGGCTGGCGATTCAGCGCGACCTGGGTATACAGGTCCTCGATCGCCGCCTGCATAGAGGCGGTAGGTGAGCTCTGCAAGCGTTCAGCGAGTTGGTTCTGACCAGACTGAAGCGATGCCAGCCCGTCATCGAGTGTTGCCAGTTTGTCAGTTCGGGAGGAATTCTGGAGCGCGACTACGCCTAGCAGAGCTGTGATGAGCACCATTACGCATCGGTCCGGGGTGATGTATTTTATATCTCTGGGCCCTTATAAAACCTGGCCGACGGTACACCGCCGGCCAGGTTTTTGATTCGATTCACAGCAAGACATTAGTATGTGACGATGATCGTATTGCTGTCGTTCCCAGAGCCCCAACTGTACGTGGCTCCACGATAATCTGGATTATTGGTATAATTGGTGGAGCTGACCTGCCCCAGTTGCCCGAAGTTGTACCCGTTACTGACTCCCTGCATCGTGAGTTGACCGATCAGCTGTAGCTGATGACTCTCCGTCAGCATACCAGACATCATCACACTTCCGGCGTACACAGTGATTTCTTCGACCATGTGGTTCGAATCGATATTCAGTTGGGTCGCCGTCCTGATGAAATAGCCCCAATCCAGCGAGCCAAGGTAAACCGTGCCGGAGTCCTCGGTGGTCTTGGAAGTTGCCGTCGTCTTAACGGTCGCCTTGCCTTGCGGCGTGAGACTGAAGATTACCTCGTCAGCGAATGACGATAAAGACGCTATCATCAGGCAAGTACCAAGCAGTGCGGTAAGAATGTGTCGAGTTTTCATAGCCGTTCTCCAATTTGTGTCTTGATAGGGTTTAGATTCAGATGGTGTGTCGTGGTGTTGGAGCTATGATTGGCGATATCGGCATCGGGAACTGTCAACCGGCTGACACAACACCGCAGAAACCGGGTCATCACAAGGGCCGGTACGGATAGGAGTAGATTACGATCGTATGAGCGTGGGTCAGGTTTGGCGGCTATAAAACTCGACACATTCTTACCGCACTGCTTGGTACTTGCCTGATGATAGCGTCTTTATCGTCATTCGCTGGCCAGACCTGACCACGCTCATACGAGCGTAATCTACTCGTGTCCGTAGCGGCCATCGTAATGGCCCGGTTTCTGCAGTGTTGTGTCAGCTGGATGACAGTTCCCGATGCCGATATCGCCAATCATAGCTCCAACACCACGACACACCATCTGAATCTAAA
>PVMK01115793.1_pt1 | contig 27171 bp, 26 predicted proteins | sample 1853481 | NCBI WGS metagenome assembly PVMK01 (sample SAMN08533507, study PRJNA380276) | Marine sediment metagenome, whole genome shotgun sequencing project. | reverse complement strand
TCACACCCAGGGTGTGCTCCCATTGTGCCGACAGACGGCCGTCACGGGTGGTAACTGTCCAGCCATCCTTCTGGTTGAGCCGGGTCTGGCGGCGTCCGGCGTTGATCATGGGCTCGATGGTAAAGGTCATGCCGGGCTCCAGCACCAGTCCGGCGCCCTTGTTGCCGTAGTGCAGCACCTGGGGGTCTTCGTGGAATACCCTGCCAATGCCGTGACCGCAGTATTCGCGCACTACCGAGTAGTAGTTCTGGTGTGCGTGTTGCTGGATCACATGTCCGATGTCGCCCAGGGTGGCGCCGGGTTTGACTATTGCCAGGGCTTTGTACAGGCACTCCTGGGTGACCTCGATCAGGCGCTGGGCGTGGGGCGCCACGCTGCCCACCTGCAGCATGATGCTGCTGTCCCCGTGATATTCGTCTTTTATCACCGTCACGTCGATATTAACGATATCGCCGTTCTTCAGTTTCTTGGTATCGGAGGGGATGCCGTGGCAAACCACGTCGTTGACTGAGGTACAGATCGAGCGGGGGAAGCCGTTGTAGTCCAGCGGTGCCGGTATCGCCTGTTGTTGCCCGGTAATAAAGTCGTGGCAGATCCGGTCCAGCTCGCCTGTCGTTACCCCGACCTGGACGTGGGGCTCGATCATTTCCAGCACCTCGGCGGCGAGGCGTCCAGAGATGCGCATTTTGGCTATCTCATCTGCTGTCTTGATTGATGCGGACATCTATAACCTATTGAAATATAGATACGAATAAAAGAAAATCCGGGTGCGTGCCACCTCGGGGGAGGCACATTCTACCCTATTCGGCCGGCAAATGAGTAATGCCGGGGCTATCGATGGACGTAAAGCGCTTTAATCGGTTGTGGTATAAAGCGCGCCTCTTTTTCGCGGCTGGGTCCCATACGCAGGTAGGTAGGGTCCGGGTTCGAGGGGAGAATACTAAACGACACACACATATCAACACCTGCTCCAGGGTGCCGATGAGGCTTCGCGCTTGCTTCGGTTTGGTTGCAGGGATATGTGGAGGCACAACCCAAACACAAGGTAATTATTATGTCGCAAGTGCAAGTAAGTATGCGCGACCTGCTACAGGCAGGCGCTCACTTTGGTCACCAGACCCGCTACTGGAACCCGAAAATGGACCAGTACATCTTCGGTGCCCGCAACAAGATTCACATCATCAACCTCGAGCACACGGTCCCCGCCTTCAATGAAGCGCTGGACATGGTCAAGAGGCTGGCAGGCAACAAGAACAAGATCATGTTCGTGGGCACCAAGCGCGCCGCCGGCAAGATCATGAAAGAGCAGGCCGAACGCGCCGGTATGCCCTATGTCAGCCATCGCTGGCTGGGTGGCATGCTCACCAACTACAAGACCATTCGCGCCTCCATCAAGCGCCTGCGTGATCTCGAAGCGCAGCAGGCCGACGGCACCTTCGAAAGCCTGACCAAGAAAGAGGCGTTGATGCGTACCCGGACCATGGAAAAGCTGGAGCGCAGCATCGGTGGCATCAAGGAGATGGGCGGTCTGCCCGATGCCCTGTTCGTGGTCGATGTAGACCACGAGCGTATCGCGATTACCGAAGCCAACAAGCTGGGCATTCCTGTTATAGGTATCGTCGATACCAACAGCAACCCCGATGGCGTGGATTATGTCATTCCCGGCAATGATGACGCCATCCGCGCCATCAAGCTTTACGTGACCGCCGTGGCCGACGCCTGCCTGCAGGGCAAGATCGAGGCCGGTGAGGCCGTCTCTACGAAGAATGAGTTTGTTGAAGAAGAGGTTGAAGCTAAAGCTGAAGTTGCTGAAGTTGCTGAAGTTAAAGCCGAAGTTGCTGAAATCAAAGCTGAAGATGAAGCCGTAGCCGAAATTAAAGCGCAGACTCAAGAGTCTGATTAAGTAAAGGATGCCGGCGCAGGCTGTGGCAGCGCCGGTAGGGGTGGTGATGACGGCACCCTGATCGAGTAGCAGGGGTTCCTGAAGGAGGAGAGGTAAGGTGATAAACGACATAAAGACAGAAGCCCGGCAGCGGATGGAAAACAGCCTCGATGCCCTGGCTCATAACTTCAACAAAATCCGCACCGGGCGCGCCCACCCCAGCTTACTGGAGGGCCTGAAGGTCCAGTACTACGGTTCTGCCACACCGCTCAACCAGGTGGCGAACATTACCGTGGAGGATGCCCGTACCCTGTCGCTGACAGTCTGGGACAAATCCATGATTCAGGATGTGGAGAAGGCAATTTATAAATCTGACCTGGGGCTGAATCCGGCCACGGCGGGAGAGGTTATCCGCATTCCCATGCCCATGCTGACAGAGGAAACCCGCAAAGGATTTACGCGCCAGGCGCGCCAGGAGGCGGAGTCGGCTCGAGTGTCTGTGCGCAATGCCCGGCGCGATGCCATGGGCATGCTCAAGGAACTGGTCAAGGAAAAGGAGATCAGCGAAGACGAGGAGCGCCGCGGGCACGACGAGGTGCAAAAACTGACTGACGGATTTGTCGCCAGAATCGAGAAGTTGTTGGCTGGCAAAGAAGCTGACCTGATGGAAATATAGCGGCTACAGTGTCTAACAGCGATAAGCCAATTGACATCAGTGATGCCGTGGAGCTTGTTATCCCGCGCCATGTGGCGATCATTATGGATGGCAACAATCGCTGGGCAAAGTTGCGTGGTGTACCTGGTCCAGCCGGTCATCGCGCCGGGGTGGAGGCCGTGCGGGGTGTGTTGCGGGCCTGTCAGTCCCATGGCGTGGAAGTGCTGACCCTGTTCGCTTTCAGCAGCGAAAACTGGGGCAGGCCCAGGCCGGAAGTGCGCGCCCTGTTGGCCCTCCTGTCCCGCTATCTGCGCAATGAGGTCAGGGAGTTACACAAAGACGGCATTCGCCTGCGATTCATGGGAGAGCGCGGCCGCTTCAGTCGGCGCCTGCAAAACCTGATGCAACAGTCCGAAAATTTAACCGCGGCTAATACCGGCGCTACTGTGGTGATCGCCGTCGACTACGGCGGCCAGTGGGATATCGCCCAGGCAGCCCGGAAACTGGCATTACAGGTACGCAGCGGCAGTCTGCAACCGCAGGATATTACCCCGCAGTTGATTGACCGCTATATCTCTATCAGCGACCTGCCCAGGCCGGATTTGTGTATCCGCACCGGTGGCGACGCCCGCATCAGCAACTTCATGCTGTGGCAGTTTGCCTACAGTGAGCTTTATTTTACCAATACCCTGTGGCCGGATTTCGGGGAAAAGGAGTTTGCCCTGGCCCTGGCGGATTACAGCCGCAGGGAGCGTCGCTTCGGGCTCAGGGAGGAGAATGGCTCGGTGGTAGAGGAGCGCGTCGATGCTTAAACAGCGTGTCATTACCGGATTGATAATGGCCGGCCTATTCCTGGCGGCCGTCATATTCCTGCCGCTGCCCGGCCTGGCACTGCTGTTGGGTATCCTGGTGAGTATGGGAGCCTGGGAATGGACCCGCCTGGCTGGTCTGAATTCACCGATGGCCCGTGTGCTCTATGTGCTGGTGCTGGCAGCCGTCCTCGGGGCGCTTTACAGTTATTGCCAGCTGGGCAATGCCCCGTCGCAGGAACAGGTGCAGCCCTTTCTGGGTGTGGCCTGCCTATGGTGGTCTTTCGCCATGTTATGGGTAAAGGGCTATCCGGCGAGTGCGGCGCTGTGGCGAACGGTCCCCATGCGCTGCCTGATGGGTCTGCTGATTTTGGCTCCAGCCTGGATGTCTGCGGTCTTCCTGCTCAGTTTCCCCCGCGGGGGGATGTTGTTGGTGGTGATGGTCCTGGTGGTGGTCGCGGCGGATGTTGGCGCTTATTTCTCCGGTAAGACGTTTGGTAAGCACAAGCTGGCGGTGCTGGTCAGCCCGGCCAAAACCTGGGAAGGGTTCTGGGGAGGCATAATCTGTTGTGTGCTGCTGGCGGTGTTGCTGTGGTATTTGTTGCCGGACCAGGCGGCACATATCAGCTTGATCTCAGTGGTGGCGGTGACCGTTACTACAGCACTGGCCTCGGTGGTCGGTGACCTGACGGTGAGTATGGTCAAGCGCGAAAGTGGCGTGAAAGACAGTGGCAGTCTGTTGCCGGGCCACGGGGGTATGCTGGATCGCCTGGACAGCCTGTGTGGCGCCGCCCCGGTATTCGCCCTGGGCCTGCTGTTGGCGGGGTGGTGAATGACTGACGGCCTGCGCATGGTAAGCGTCCTTGGCTCCACCGGTTCCATCGGGGTCAATACCCTGGATGTGATCGCCCGGCACCCGGATCGCTTCGGGGTCTTTGCCCTGGCGGCCAATTCATCGGTGGATGCCATGCTGGCGCAGTGCCTGGCATGTGAGCCCCGCTATGCGGTGATGATGGAAGAAGCGGCGGCGGAGTCCCTGCGCCGGCAACTTCCGGCGACATTCCCTACGGAGGTTCTGCAGGGTGAGGCGGGTTTATACCAGGTTGTGACCGCGCCGGAAGTGGATGCCGTGATGGCCGCTATTGTCGGGGCGGCGGGTTTGCCCTCTACGTTGGCCGCTGCCCGCGCCGGCAAAACCCTGTTGCTGGCCAACAAGGAGTCGCTGGTGATGGGGGGGCACCTGCTGATGCAGGCCGTGCGTGAATCCGGTGCGCAGCTGCTGCCCATAGACAGTGAACACAATGCGATATTCCAGTGCATGCCCGTGGATGGCGCGGCGACCCCGTCCCTGAAGGGCGTGAGTAAAGTACTGTTGACCGCCTCCGGTGGGCCCTTTCGCAACTGGAGCCTGGCGCAGATGCGCGAGGCCACGCCCGAGCAGGCATGTGCCCACCCCAACTGGTCCATGGGGCGCAAGATTTCCGTGGATTCGGCCAGCCTGATGAACAAGGGCCTGGAGTTTATCGAGGCCTGCTGGATTTTTGACCTGGCACCGGAACTGGTGGAGGTTGTGGTGCACCCCCAGAGTATTATTCACTCCATGGTGCAGTACCGCGATGGCTCGGTATTGGCGCAGATGGGTAACCCGGACATGCGCACCCCCATTGCCTACGGGCTGGGCTGGCCGGACCGGCTGGTATCCGGGGTGGCGCCCCTGGACCTGGTGGCCACGGCTCGCCTCGATTTTGAAGCACCGGACGAGCAGCGCTTTCCCTGCCTGCGTCTGGCCCGGGAGGCGGTGGCGGCGGGGGGCACGGCCATGGCGGTGTGTAATGCCGCCAATGAGGTCGCGGTGGCGGCGTTCCTGGATCGGCAAATACGTTTTACCGATATTCCGCTGGTGATCGAGCGTACCCTGGAGCAGGTGAGCATCGTTGAACCTGCGACTCTGTCCGTGGTCGAAGCTGCAGACGCCGAAGCCAGGGATCACGCCTCTGGTTTTCTCACTGACGTCCAAAAACAAGCAAGTACGGTGAATAGAATCTGATGGAACTTGTTTATACCATAGGGATCACGCTCGGCACCCTGGCTATATTGGTGGCGGTACACGAATACGGCCATTTCTGGGTGGCGCGGCGCTGCGGTGTGCAGGTGCTGCGGTTTTCCATCGGGTTTGGCAAGTCCCTGTTCAGCTGGGAAGACAAGCAGGGTACGCAGTACAGCATTGCGGCCATCCCCCTTGGGGGCTATGTCAAAATGCTGGATGAGCGCGAGGGCGAGGTACCCGAGGAGCTACTCGACAGGGCGTTCAATCGCAAGCCGGTGTTGCGGCGGATTGCGGGGGTCAGCGCCGGCCCCCTGGCCGACCTGGTGCTGGCGGTAGTCGCCTCCTGGGGTTTGTTCATGGCCGGCGAGACAGGCTATGTGCCAATTATCGGTGAAGTGGAAGCCGGTTCTGTGGCGGATGTGGCCGGCCTGGAGGCCGGGCAGGAAATTGTCGCGATAGACGGTGGCAAGACGCCGACCTGGCAGGCGCTCAGTTTCCGGCTGCTGGATCGAATCGGTGATACCGGCACTATCCGTTTTGCGGTGAAATACCCCGATTCTGATATGGTCTACGAATCCGAGGCGGATGTGCAGCGGTGGTTGTCGGACCAGGAACAACCGGACTTATTTGGCGGCCTGGGTATTTCCATGTACGTGCCGGAGGTGCCGCCGGTAGTGGATGAGGTAGTGGCGGGTAGCCCGGCCGAAGCGATTGGCCTGCGCGCAGGCGACAAGGTGCTGCGCGCTGATGGGGTGACCATGAGCCTGTGGATGGACTGGGTCGAGTATGTCCGGGCCCGTCCCCAGCAGCCCATCGAGCTGGAATATCTGCGCGGCGGGGAAATATTGCAGGCTGTGATCGTGCCTGAGCGCATTACCGATGACAACGGTAAGAGCTTTGGCCGGGTTGGCGTGGGGGTGGCCCTGCCGGAAATGCCGCCGGAGATGGTGCGCAGCTTTTCGCGGGGGCCATTGGAGGCCCTGGGTGCCAGCTTTATCCGCACCGGGGAACTGACGGTATTTACCCTGAAGTCCATCCAGAAGATGCTTATGGGCTTAATCTCGCCAAAAAACTTGAGTGGCCCCATCACCATTGCTAAAGTGGCGACCGCTTCTGCCAAATCTGGGTTGGGTTCCTATATCAGCTTCCTGGCCCTGCTCAGTGTGAGCCTGGGCGTATTGAATTTGCTGCCTATTCCCGTGCTGGATGGGGGGCATCTGCTGTTTTATACGGTAGAACTATTGGCGGGGCGTCCGGTACCTGAGAAAATACAATCACTGGGTTATCAGTTGGGGTTGTTTATGGTGCTCGGCATAATGATGTTGGCTCTGTATAACGATTTTTCACGTCTTTAACGAGGCGGCGAGAATATAAATAAACAAAGATGTTCCGTTCGCAGGCAACATCCGGCAGTCGAGTGAATTTTGATTAAACACATGCCTAAATTATTGGCGCTGGTGCTATTACTGATAGTACCTTTGGCCCGGGCCCAGACTTTTGTCATCTCCGATATCCGTGTCGAGGGGCTGCAACGTATCTCCGCCGGAAGTGTGTTTGCGGCACTGCCTGTGGCGGTGGGCGATACGATTGACGAGCGCGCGGTCAGGGCCGCCGCCCGCGGGCTGTTCGCCACCGGCAATTTCGATGATATTCGCATCGGCCGCGATGGCAATGTGCTGGTGGTCATGGTGACCGAGCGCCCCAGCATCAGTGAGATCAGTATCGAGGGCAACAAGGCCATCGAAACCGAAGCCCTGCTCGATGGCCTTAAGGGCGCGGGTCTGGCGGTGGGCCAGGTATTCCAGCGCTCCACCCTGGAGGGTATGCAGCTGGAGTTGCAGCGCCAGTACGTGCAACAAGGCCGTTACGACGCCAATATCGAGACCGAGGTTATTCCCGAGCCGCGCAACAGGGTAACCGTCAATATCGACGTGGATGAGGGCACGGTAGCCGCCATCAAGCATATCAACGTGGTGGGCAATGAAGTTTACGACGAGGAAGAGCTCAGGGATCTGTTTGAATTGCACACCACCGGTTGGCTTTCCTTCTTTACCAATGACGATAAGTACTCCCGGGAAAAGCTGACCGGCGACCTGGAGACCCTGACTTCCTACTATATGGACCGGGGTTATCTGCAGTTTCGCATTGACTCCACCCAGGTGTCTGTTTCGCCCAACAAGAAAGAGGTGTACATCACCGCCAACGTCTCCGAGGGTGAGAAGTTCACGGTGAGTTCGGTAGGCCTGTCGGGGGACCTGGTACTACCCGAAGAGGATCTGAAGCGCTTCCTGCTGGTGGCAGAGGGCCAGACATTTTCGCAGCAGTTAGTGACCTCCACCGAGGAGTACCTGACCCGTCGCCTGGGCAATGAGGGCTATAATTTCGCCAAGGTAACCGGTATTCCCGAGGTGAATGACGAGGACAAAACGGTTGCCATGAAGTTTTTCGTCGACCCGGGTAAACGCACCTATGTGCGCCGGATCAGCTTCAAGGGCAACCTGAAGACCTCCGATGACGTATTGCGCCGGGAGATGCGCCAGATGGAGAGTGCCCCCGCCTCAGCCGCCGCCATCGAGCAGTCACGGATTCGCCTGGAGCGCCTGGGCTTTTTCAGCAGGGCGACAGTTGAAACCCCGGAAGTGGCGGGTCATGACGACCTTATCGATGTGGATTTCGCAGTGGAGGAGCAGTCCTCCGGCAGTATTGGCGCCAGCTTTGGCTTTGCCCAGGATGCGGGCCTGATTCTTGGTCTGAATCTGCAACAGGACAATTTTATGGGGACCGGTAAGCGCATTGGCATCGGCCTTAATTCGTCCAAGTACCAGGATGTCTACAATTTCAGCTATACCAACCCCTACTACACCGAGGACGGGGTGAGCCGCGGTTTCAATATATTCTACCGCTCCACCGACCTGGAAGAAGTCAATATCGCGAGCTACAGCACAAACACCTTCGGCGGTGCGATCAACTTTGGCTATCCGATCAAGGAAACCGAAAGACTGGGTTTCAGCTTTGGTGTGTCCAACACGGACATTACCACCGGACGCTTCGCCGTGCAGGAGATCCAGGCCAGCCCCCGCCTGGAAAGAGGCGTGGAAGACTGGTTCGAAAGTACCTTCGACCCAAGTACCGGCACTTACTCCGATGTGGAGAAATTGCTGCCACTGGATGTGTTGCCTCCCGATTTCCTTGTCCAGCCCGATGCGCCTGGTTTCCTGGATGAGAACGGCAACAAGTTCCTGAACTGGACCGTTACCAGCAGCTGGTCACAGTCCACCCTGAACCGCGGTCGCATGGCGACCCGGGGCGCGTCCCAATCGGTGGCACTGGAAGTCTCTGTGCCGGCGGCGTCCGATCTGGAGTTTTTTAAACTCACCTACCGTGGCGAGGTTTACTATCCCGTTCCCCTGCTGCGGAGCTGGACTCTGCGCCTGCGCACCGATCTGGGCTACGGTGACGGTTACGGCGACACGACGGAGTTGCCGTTTTACGAGCACTATTTCGGCGGTGGCTTCGGTTCGGTGCGCGGTTACCAGAGTAATACCCTGGGCCCGCGCAGTACCCCCGCTCAGCAGTACGTGGTGGATGCTCCGGTCACCAAGATCGACTTATTTTTTGTGAAATGTTGGAGAAAACTGTGTCTAGATTACTTAAAGTTGCCATTACTGTACTCGTTCTGTCATTGCCGGCCCTGGCTTGGGCCCAGGGCAAGATCGCCGTGGTCGATCTGCAGGAGGCTATCCTGCAAACAGACCTCGCCCAGAAACGACTGGAGGAGATCAGGAACCAGGATGACTACAAGGCCGACAAGGCCGAGTTCGACAGGCTAAAAGGTGAGTTTGATGAAATCGTCAAGAAATTCCAGAAAGACGCCGCGGTAATGAGCCAGGAGCAGCAGGTAGCCGCTCGCAAAAAATTGGCCAGTAAGCAGGCGGATCTTGAGCACGTAACCGGCAAGTTGCAAAAAGCGGAGCAGTCCGCCGGCCAGGAATTGCTGCAGGAGATGGCCCCGAAAGTGCAGGAAGTATTGCGTGAACTGATCTCTACTGAAGGGATTGGCTTGCTGCTGCAGCGCAGCTCGGTGATTCACGCAGACGCGGGTTACAGCCTTACCGCCAAGGTGACAGACAAGCTTAACCAGTTGCCGGCGGAGTAATGTTGCCGTGTATCGCCTGGGGGAACTGGCAGATCGACTGGATCTGAAGTTTTCCGGTGATGCACACCGTGAAATTGCCAGTTTAGCCACTCTGTTGGCGGCCGGACCAGCGGATCTGGCCTTCATGGCCGGAGAGAAGTACCTGTCGCAGCTCGCCCGGACCCGGGCAGCTGCAGTTATCCTGGCTCCCGAATTTGTCGACCAGTGCCCGGTTGATTGTTTAATCTCAGCTTCCCCCTACCTGGATTTCGCCCGGGTTTCCCAACTGTTTGATTGCTCGCCACAGCCGCTACCCGGTGTGCACAGCTCTGCAGTTGTTGCAGTGGATGCGCAGGTGCACGCCACAGCCTCGGTGGGTCCCAATGCGGTGATAGAGGCGGGGGCGGCAGTGGCGGCCGGTGCTGTGGTCGGTGCTAATGTATACTTGGGGCATAACAGCTGCCTGGGTACAGCGACCCGGGTTTTCCCCGGCGCCGTGATTTACCATGACGTCCATGTGGGTGAAAACTGTGTTATTCACAGCCAGGCAGTGCTGGGCGCAGACGGTTTTGGATTCGCCCCGGGGCCGTCAGGCTGGGAGAAAATATGCCAACTCGGCGGTGTGCGTATAGGTGATGGAGTGGAGATCGGCGCCTGTACCACAGTTGATCGTGGTGCCCTGGATCACACGGTGATAGAGGACGGCGTCATCATCGATAACCAGGTACAAATTGCCCACAACTGCCGCATCGGCAAAAATACCGCGATCGCAGGTTGCACAGGTCTGGCCGGAAGCACGATTATAGGAGCCAACTGCACCCTGGCCGGAGGCGTGGGTATCGTCGGCCATGTGGAAATATGTGATAACGTGCATGTGACAGGGATGACCCTGGTAACCAAGTCCATCTCGCAACCGGGTTCTTATTCGTCCGGTACCCCCATGGCGAGCACCGGGGACTGGAAACGCAGCGCTGTGCGTTTTTCTCAGCTGGAATCCATCCAACAACGGCTCGCTGCCCTCGAAAAGCAGCGTTAGTAAAAGAACAGGGGGCAGCCCATCCAATGATGGATATCAATGAGATTCGCAAGTACTTACCGCATCGCTATCCCTTTCTTCTGGTGGACCGGGTGGTCGAGCTGAGTTCTGGTGAAGCCATCGTGGCGTACAAGAACCTCAGCGTCAACGAATCCTACTTTAACGGGCATTTCCCTGACAACCCGATCTTTCCGGGTGTGCTAATGGTGGAGGCGATGGCCCAGGCGGCGGCTATTCTCGGCTTCTACTCTCAGGGCAAAACCGTGGCCGATGGCTCCATGTACTTATTCGCGGGTGCGGACAAGCTGCGTTTCAAGCGCCCCTGTGTGCCGGGAGACCGGGTTATGCTACGTGCGTCCATTGTCTCGGAGCGGCGCGGCGTCTGGAAGTTCGATGTCAGTTCCGATGTGGAGGGTGAACTGGCCGCCTCTGCCACCATCCTCTGCGTCGACCGCTAGTGTGATTCACAGCCAGGCCATTGTCGATCCCGCCGCCCGGGTGGCTGATGATGTCACGGTGGGCCCGTGGACCATGATTGGCCCGGATGTGGAAATTGGCCCCGGCTGTATCATCGAGCCCCATGTGGTGATCAAGGGTCCTACCCGTATCGGGGCGGGGAACCGCATCTATCAGTTTTCATCTATCGGCGAGGCAACCCCTGATCTCAAGTACCAGAATGAGCCGACACGGCTGGTCATCGGCGACAATAATGTGATCCGGGAAAATGTCACCATTCATCGGGGTACGGTACAGGGTCGCTCCGAGACCACCATCGGCAATGACAACCTGATCATGGCCTATGTACACATCGCCCATGACTGTGTCATCGGCAACCACGCCGTCCTGGTCAATAATTGCGCCCTGGCCGGCCATGTCAGGGTGGCGGACTGGGCTATTCTCGGTGGCTTCACCAAGGTTCACCAGTTCTGTCAAATAGGCGCCCACAGCTTCACCGGCATGGGCAGCGCTATCGGCAAGGACGTACCGGCCTATATCACGGTCAGTGGTTCCCCCGCCCAGGCCAAGACGATTAATCTGGAAGGCCTGCGTCGTCGGGGCTTTTCCTCGGATGCTATCCGTCAGTTGCGGCGGGCCTTCAAGGTACTGTATCGCCAGAATCTGACCCTGGATATCGCCCTGCAGCGTCTGGAGACCATGTTTCACAATACGCCTGAAGTCGTGGTGCTTATAGACTCCATAAGGGCATCAGAACGCGGCATAGTCCGCTGAACGCGCCTCAGCCGGCACGATACTGCGTTGAAAATGCCCGAAAAATGCTCATGTACTATCGTGTACACTCCGCTTTTTCGGGCATTTTCGCCTTGTCTCGCACTCGCCTGAGGCACGTTCAGATAAATTTTGGCAACAGATAATGTCTCGTTGTTTACGCATAGGGGTAGTGGCCGGGGAGGCTTCGGGGGATATTCTCGGTTCGCGTGTGCTGGCCGCCCTCAAGGCCCGCTATGATGAGGTCATTGTCGAGGGCATCGGTGGGCCATTGATGCAGGCCCAGGGCCTGGACGGTATGTTTCCCATGGAGCGCCTGTCGGTGATGGGCATTGTGGAACCGCTCAGGCGCCTGCCCGAGCTGCTGCGTATACGCGCGGCGGTGTTTCGCCACTTCCGGGACAATCCCCCGGATCTGTTTCTGGGCATAGACTCCCCTGATTTTAATTTACACCTGGAGAAAAAGTTACGACGCGCCGGAGTGACCACCGCCCACCTGGTGAGCCCCTCGGTCTGGGCCTGGCGCAGGGGGCGTATCAGAAAGATCAAGCGCTCCGTGGATTTGATGTTGTGTCTGTTCCCCTTTGAAACCACCATTTACCAGCAGCATGGCATCCCCGTGAGCTTCGTCGGCCACCCCATGGCAGCAGAGATTGCGCAACGGGTGGATAAGATCGCGGCGCGGGCCGAACTGGACCTGGCACCTGAAGGCAGGCTGCTCGCGCTGTTACCGGGCAGTCGCGGCAGCGAGGTGAGGCTGCTGGCGCCGCTGTTTTTGCAGGCGGCCGATATTCTATGGCAGCGCGACCGGCAACTGTCTTTTGTGATCCCCGCAGCCAATGAGTTGCGCCGCAGCGAACTGATGCAACTGCTGGAGGAGTATCCGCGGCTGCCGGTCACGCTGTTGTCCGGGCAATCGAGGCAGGTGATGGCGGCGGCGGACGCGATACTGCTGGCCTCGGGTACGGCAACCCTGGAGGCCGCGCTACTGAAACGCCCCATGGTGGTAGCCTATCGCATGGGGGCCCTGTCCTGGTTCCTGATGTCGAGAATGCTTAAAACCGAGTACGTGGCCCTGCCTAATGTGCTGGCTGATAAGGCACTGGTACCGGAGCTGCTGCAGGGCGCGGCTACGCCCGCGGCCATGGTATCCGCCCTGCAGCCCCTGCTGGAAGCGGGTGCAGCGGCGGACCGGCAACTACGAGGATTTGATGCCATCCACCGGCATCTGCAGCGGGATTTCAGTGTGCAGTCCGCGGACGCCCTGATGCATCTGGTGGCTTCCAGCAAGGGGACGGGCGTGGGGAGTGGCAATGAAAGACCTGTTTGAAGTGGATTATACCGGCCCCAACCTGGCCGGCGTAGACGAGGTGGGGCGCGGGCCGCTGGCGGGTGACGTGGTGGCCGCGGCGGTTATCCTGGACCCGGCGCGGCCTATCAGTGGCCTGCGCGACTCCAAGAAATTGTCCGCGCACCGGCGCGAGGAACTGGCGCAGTTGATCAGGGGGCGGGCGCTGGCCTGGTCCGTGGCCAGGGCCACAGTCGCCGAGATTGATGAAATCAACATACTGCAGGCCTCCCTGTTGGCTATGCACAGGGCGGTACAGGCGCTGGATCCCCAACCGGCTTATGTGCTGGTCGATGGCAATCGCCTGCCCCGCTGGGACTATGCCTCGGAGCCTGTGGTGAAAGGCGATGACCGGGTGCCGGCGATTGCCGCGGCGTCCATTCTGGCCAAGGTGCAACGCGACGCCGAGCTTATTGCACTGGAAAAACAGTACCCGGGTTACGGCTTCGCCGCTCACAAGGGCTATCCCACCGCTGTTCACTTGCAGGCATTGCAGACGCTGGGAGTGACACCGGTGCACCGCCGCAGCTTCGCGCCGGTAAAAAAATTGCTGCTCGAGGGGTAGCCCCAATATAGCACTAGTTGGCGTAATCTGACGGCCTCAAAGCCTGTCCAACGCACAATCGCCGCTCGACCATGCAACCAGCATGGCGCTTCGCGACGATTGCACCCTGGACAGGCTTTGCGAATCGCCATCTTCACGCCAACTGGTGCAATATTGGGGCTCGCGCCGGTACAACATTGGCAGCAAGCGGCGTAGAATTGCGGCATGCCTGATTTTGTCCATCTCCGCCTCCATACTGAATACTCTCTTGTCGACGGCCTGGTCCGGGTCAAGCCCCTGGTTAACCGTGTCGCGGAACTCGGCATGCCCGCCGTGGCCGTCACCGATGTGTGTAATTTCTACGGGCTGATCAAGGTCTATAAGGCCGCCTGCGGCGCGGGTGTGCAGCCCATTTTCGGTGTGGACCTGACGGTGATGGACGCGGATGACCCGGAGCGAGCCTGGCCGGTCTGCTTGCTGGCCATGAACCAGGAGGGTTACCACAACCTGACGCTTTTGATCTCCAGGTCCTATACCGAGGGCCAACACCTGGGCGTTCCCTATGTGCACAAGTCCTGGCTGGCCGACTGTGCTGCCGGGATTATCGCACTGTCCGCCGGCGCTGCCGGTGAAGTGGGCCAGGCACTGCTGGGGGGCAAAGCGGATGTGGCGCTGCAGCGGGCCCGATTCTGGATGGATCTCTACCCCGGGCGCTTTTACCTGGAGCTGCACCGCACCGGCAGGGACGCTGCCGTTTTACGTGCTGGAAATCGGTAGCACCACGCCGCCTCAACCAATACTCGTCGTACATGCCCATTGCCTGTCTTGGTAATCCCCCCGCGGCGCGTCTTCGGACCACTCGAGGATTCACTCGGCACCAAACCCAAATAGCTCATCAACTGACGCGGTGAATCAAAGCGGGTAATATCGCCAAGTTCCGCCACAACCGTCATCGCCGTAATCAGGCGACAGCCACGCAACGCCATCAACCCGGTAACCACTGGGGCCAATGTCCAATCAGCCATCGCCTCATGCATGGCCTGTTCCAAGTCGGCCACGCGCTGTTGTTGCTGTTTCACGCTGTCGATGTATTCCTGAAATACGGTTTGTTGAACCCGATGGCTAAACTTGATGCGCTCCAACCAACGCCAGTAAGCTTGGGTCCATTTGCTTTTCCCGCTTTCATACCTCTGGCCATGGCGCAACAAAAATGCACATAAGCGCTGTCGGGCTTGGCGCTCAAGGTGCTTCATATCCTCCCGGGCGCGGGTTAGATCCCGCATCGCTTCCTGTTCCTGGTCGGGCACCCACACCGGCGTTAACTCTCCCGCCCGATGCAGGCGCGCCAGGTTCTCGCTGTCGCGCCTGTCCGTTTTAACCCGATCACCTGGCTTGGTCGGTATCAGCGACGGTGCTACGACACTGCAGTCATGCCCTGAGCCACTGATTTGACGGTAGATACCGTAGCCGCACGGCCCGGCTTCATAGCAATAGGAAACGATCTCCCCGTTCGGACTGACGTCCTTCATCAGTTTCGTAAGCGCCGTGGGCGTGTTGGCAATTTCACCGTAATAGCGTGGTTTACCGCCTGCTATATCAGCAATTGCAACGGCAATCGTATCCTTGTGTGTATCCAGTCCGACATATTTGATAAACTGGTTCATGACCTATCCTCCTCAATTATGGCTCTGGGCCGAAGATCCTGCGTCCTCAGCTTAATCCACGGCGTTGAGGACGGGTAGGTCACTACATAATGTCTACGACTAAGTGCGGTATAAACGGTGTGTCGCGAGTAATCGAGTTATAGCTTAATCGCCATTATCAACCACAGGAGTTGTGCCAGAGATTTTCAGGCGATCGCCCAACATAGCGATCGCCGGGACGGCGCTGAGCCCGTGCGCAATGATACTAAACAATATGGTACAGGCCACAGTGCTGGTGATGGTGCCGCCACCGGGCAGGTGCTCACCAATGACCATCACTGCGAATACAATACTCGCCAGTCCACGCGGCCCGAACCAACCCATAAACAGTTTTTCATCGCTACGCATTCCAAAACCGGCGAGTACCAGGAACACCGGTAACATCCGCACCACAGTCAGACTAAGTACTGAGTACAACACTACCTGCCAGGTAAAATCATCGAGCACTTGTCCAACCACCGCACCACCAAACACCACCCAGGTGACCAGTGCCAGTGTATCGCCGGTGCCTTCAGCAGCGAGCAACAGGTCATGCTTGTGCTTTTTATCAATCGAACCAAATAGTAAGCCACCGACAAAACAGGCAATAAATCCGCTGCCACCAAGAATCTGCGCCAACGCAAAGCAGGATAATGCCAGTGCGATCACCGGCAGCTGCCGCCAGCTCTCGGTAATCCAACCACGTTGGGCACATTGCCTGATCAGCATACTACCGCCTATTGTTAACCCAATGCCCACGCCAACACCGATACCAATCTGTTCGACGAGCAGCTTCAGCACAAGATGCGAAGTAGTCTCCACCTCAGTACCGGCCCCAATACTTGTGGCTAGAGCGAGAAATACCAGCAAGATCGGTACACAGATACCATCGTTCAGGCCGCTCTCCACATTCAGGCTCTCGCGGATCCTGGATGGCACCGATTCATTGGTTACCACCGCCTTGCCCAGAGCGGCATCGGTCGGAGCCAGCATAGTTGCCAGAATAGCGATCTCTAGCAAACCCAGTCCATCGAATAGCAGCAGGCCAGCACCGAAACCCAGCAGGATTGTCAGTGGCAGCCCAATGAGTAAGAGTCGTCTGGGGATACCGAGGCTGTGCTTGAGCACGGTAAGATTCGCGTTGGATGCATCGGTAAACAGCACTAAACCCAGAGTCAGTTCGGCCAGTGAGCGCAGTACTTCAATTTCCACGGCCATACCAAGAAAGCCGAAACCAGAAGGGCCGATAGCCAGACCGAAGGCCATAAATACGATTGCCCCATTAACCGGCGTACGTTCAAGCCCACCGGCAACGATGCTGTACAGAAAAACAAAAGCGGCGAGAATTACCAGAGCTTCATACATGATTCAGCCTCGGAATCTGAAATGATCGAAATCCGGTCGCATGGCTTCCTTTATTACCATTTTGGCATAAGGGTGTCGATCAAAAGAGTTTTTCCATAAAATTAAATTCTATTGATAAGGCTGCCTATTTCTAAGCTTCATCAAAACTGAATATATTTTGCCAACTCATCATGTGTAACAGTATTCTTCTCAATTCACCCAAAAACGCCAGGTGGGTGGAATACACAGCAACACCCGCTGAAGTGCCTTCGGGGAGGTTGTAAGAAGATAGATCATCGAGAACTTCAATTAAAGTATAAGAAATATTTTCTTTTGCTCACATCCCGCTTACTACAGAACATCCTGTCTGCTGCCGTGGCACGTAGTCGCTTCACCGATTGTCGGAGCATGGTTACCTGCTGCCTGAGCGCCAGGTTCTCAAGGACCAATTGACGGTGAGATTTGAATAATGAGCCGAGAAATTTGATTAGAAGAGTAAGGGTTGACATGTGGGCCATCCTTTACCGGTGGCCAAAAATAGTCAAGTAAATCAATACGATCCAATTTTCAGGAGGGACAGGTCTCAGCGCTAAACGAGACAAAGGGTGTAACCCGGGTAAAAGCCTCCCTGAATGCCTTGATGGCATTGCTCAAAGATGCCGAGTTCAATCAGCAGTGGGTTTACCGCAGCGGCGGCGCCACCATCCTGGAAGAGAACGGCAGGCTATGCGCAGGCTTATGTCTACGGTAATCCGGGTGGTTTGATCCCGGCCTGGTTAGCCAACTACGCCGCAGCGAGATCCGTTACCAAGACAATGCAAAACATGCAGTCTGCCGTTAAACGCTACGACAACGCCCGGTCGGCGTTCGTAAACGATGCATCGATAGAATAATCCTCCACTCGGGCGTCATGCCCAGACGCGCTGGCTGACTGATTAACTCTCGAAGAGTAGAAAGATAATGCCGCCTTTGTCAGCTCCCGGACCCCAGGCCCACCAGTTCCTGCAGGTCGAAAAAGCGGTCCAGGCCCAACACGTCGATATATCCGCCGACATGCTGGTGAATGGCCTGGGTCAAATAGGCGGAGTTCTTCTCGCGCAGGGGCGCGGAAAACTCGACCACGTGCTTTTCGGTCCGGTTGTTGATGAATCCCGGCTCCGCGTAATCCTGGCCGAGATGGCAGTAATCCATGTCTGCCACTTCATCGGCCATCTGATTGAACAGCAGATCCAGGCCTGGGGGCGCACTGATGGCATCGCCGAAGATATCCCCCGTCTTGCGCAGTTGTTCGCTGTGCCAGGCGAGCGTGACTAGGTCCAGTTTATTGGCGTAGCGGTAGAAGTTCCTGCCCAATTGCTGGTTGAAGTAGTCTGCGAAGGCGGTGTTGCCCGGCGTGGGCCCGGCGAATGAATAACAGTGAATAGTGGCTTTCCCGTGGGGATTCCACTGGTAGTGGCCGGGGACCGGTATTTTGTCACTGTTCTGGGTATCCGACAAAAACAGCGCCAGGGCGGGAGCCAGCGCACCGCCTTTGCTGTGACCGGTGACAAAAAGCTCCAGAGCATCGCCATGCCCGGCTGCAAGATTACCCAGCAACTCCAGCAACCCTAATCCCGGTGGCTGCTCCTGTGACAGCTCATCCGGTCCCGGCATCAAAATCGCGACCGGGGTATCATCGGCCACGGTGTCTAGGGATGCGTCCAACAGCGACACCATCTGCTGCCTGAAGGTCAGGCGGCCCGCCAGATCCTCCAATGGCAGTATATTTCCAATGGCGGAAATCACGGTATCGGCCACTTTATCGGCGAAGCTCCACTGGCCCTGATACTTTTGCAAGCCTCCGATCAGGCGATTCGCCCCTTCCTGCACGACACCGGCAGCGGTGGTATTCAGCGCCTCTCCCGCAATGGCCAGGCCGATGTCCCCGGCGCCTTTCGCCGTGGAGAGTGCCCGCATGCCCAGATCCGGCAGCGAACTGAATCTACCCGCCTCTACCATGTCATCCGGGCGGTGCCCGGCACGCATGTTAAGGAGAATTTTTAGGCCCAGTGCCGTGCTCAATGACAGACTGGCCTGGGGCGCTATTCCGCTTGAGCAAAGATGCCAGGGAACCTGCCGGTGCGAGAGAAAGTCGCCCAGCATCCAGTCGAACAGCGCCACGGGGTTGGTTCCCCGCACCACGATCGCGTAACGCCCCACCGCCTTTTTGTGCTGCACCACATACATCATGGAGCTGTCGAAGACAGACCCCAGGTAACGATAGGTACCCGGCCCCCAGAGCAGGTTCCAGTCTCCCTTTACCGGCTCGAGCTGGTCCAGGCCGTCCACCACCGACTGCGCCATCCCCTGGCGGTTATCACTACCGGGATTCCAGAATCCGCGATAGGACAATAGCGCAAGGCTCAACATGATCTGGGCCTGTGAGAATCTGGACATACGCGTAATTACCTCATTCAGTTGCCGGATGGGGACGTCGCCCCGGTACTGACAAGTTAACTTATTTTTGCTCGGAAAGTGGAAAATCAGAGCGGATAAATAATACAAATATGGCTCAAAGTGGGGCCAGATGAAGTATTGCTGGTCACTTGAGCGCAGTTTTTGTAGCGCCAGCCCATGACCTTAAGTTAACTTGTCGATACCGCGTGTTGCCTTGAAGAGAAGGCGATATCGCGATCCACGAGCTGTAACTGACGCGTTCGACATAGGTGAATGTGCACTAGGTGCGCTACACTGAGCAAGTTAGCCTCGTACTGATGGGTAGTCCTGCCGATGGCCAAGATCATAGAGTTTCCCATATCCCGATTTTCCGTGGGTGAGGTAGTTCACCATCGGCTGTTTGATTATCGCGGTGTGATCGTGGACGTCGATCCGACGTGTCAGGCGAGTGACCAGTGGTATGAAACAGTAGCCAAATCTCGACCTCCTAAAGACAAGCCCTGGTACCACGTGCTTGTTCACGGAGCCAGCCACATGACCTACGTGGCGGAGCGCCATCTGGAAAGAGATGTGACCGGTGCACCCATTAAACATCCGATGTTGGATAATATCTTTACTGGCTTTGAAAGTGGACGATATGTTCGTAGTGGTATCCTAACCAACTGATCTACCTGCGACCTATCCGACCGGGAAGCCTCACCGGAGTTTTGTCGCCCCACCGCTAATGGGTATGATGGTGATTCCAACCGTGCAGAGGGTGAAAGATGGCGGAGAAAATTGTCCAGGTAGCGGAAAACTTTTGGAATATTCGGGGCTCCTTCCGCATCGGTGGGGTCGTGGATATTGGCACTCAGGCCTCACTCGTCAGACTGGCCAGTGGCAATTTCTTGCTTCTGGATTCCTATGCGATGAGCGAGACACTGAGAGAGGAAATCAACGTTATCCTGGACGACGGAGGCGAGATCGAAGCCATCCTGAACCTGCACCCCTTCCACACTGTACACGTGGAGCGTATGCACGAATTGTTCCCCGAGGCACGTCTTCATGGAACCCAGCGGCACCTGGACTGGTTCCCCGAACTGCCCTGGGAGGAGGTGTGAAGCGAAGATCAGGAACTCCATGAGTGGTACTCCGACGATCTCGATTTTACCATCCCGCGAGGCGTGGACTTCATTTCCGCCAATGAAAACGTTCACTTTGCATCCGTCCTGGCCTACCACCGGGCATCAGGCACCGTCCACGTCGATGATACCCTGATGTATATCCGTCTACCGCGCCTCCTGAGCCTGGTGGGTTTGCGCGACCGGGTCGGCTTCCATCCGACGCTTGCGATGGCGCTGGAAAAGCGCGAGGGGGCGGCAGCGGAGTTCAGGGAGTGGGCTGCGGAATTCACAGAGGCCTGGGGCGATGCTGAAAATATCTGTGCAGCGCACTCCGGCACCCTATTGGCCGAAACAAACCGTGGGGCCTCGATCCGCGAGCGCATACGCAAGGCTCGGGGGGCGCTGCGAACTGCTTCTTCGGACGCACGAGCGCCGCTACGGTTGAAGGAAGAGCCTTGTTCCTGAGAGATAAGTGAGTCCGGCATGAGTGGTAGTAATTGAAGTAGTCACGAATAACCTGCTTCAGATGTACCAAGCATAGCACTTAGTCTGGGCCACTCCTTTATGAAACCCCCTCGAAATCCACGGGCAGACGGTTTGCTGAGTTTGATGTGAAAGGGGCCTACGCCCGGGGTAGAAACTTCAGATACACCCGTCGGACCTGATGTACTCGACGGCCGTGATGGGCTGCAAGGCCTCGCTGCACTTGGAAATGCTCGCGATGCGTCAGCAGCTGGCAATGATTGCCGACGGCGATAGAAAACGGCTCAGCCTTCGCCCCAGCGAGCGAATATTTTGGGTGTGGCTCTATCGCCTATGGCCCACGTGCCTGCAGACACTGATGATCTTCAAGCCGGACACTCTGGCCCGAAGGCACCGCAAGGGATTTCGGCTGTATTGGACATGGAAATCTCGACGGCGGCCGGGTTGCGCCCTGTTTCAGGATCAATGAGCCACACTCGTAGCGGCTTGCGCGGGCAACCGGTCAGCGGTGATCTATATTCCTTGCTAATCGGCTATGTTACATCCAAGCTGAACCAGTCCCCCTTCATTTGTTGCGCCGGCACTGTGCCCAGAGTCGTAATTGAGTCATGGAATGAGTTTTTGGTAGGGACAACATGCCCGCATTTCCAGCATGAACTTGCCCAGTAATTTCTTTACCCCACCTTTCCAACTGCCGCTTGTATATGCACATCCCGCCGGCAGGTGAGTAGAACCTGCGTACAACAGCGCGGCGCCGGGCGCGCTGGTGGTCTAATTCAATGATGAAAAATGCTTCGCAAGGTCGGCAATTTCAGCATCTGTTAAACCAGCCGCCATGGGGGTCATCATTGCCGCACTGGCGCCCTCGCGCTTACTGTCACGGTACGCGGTAAGTGTTTGCTTTAGATACTCCTCCTTTTGACCCGCCAGGTTGGGGATAGTAGGTGAAATGGAGTTGCCATCAGTGCCATGGCAACCGGCGCACTCCCGTAGTTTGTTTTCCAAAGGAGTGGTATCTCCGGCAAAGGCCAATGGGAGCGCAAGTATACTCGCAAGCGCGCAGATCGTAATTCTCATAACATGCATGACAATACTCCAGTGTTAACTCGCGATATTTAGCAAGCTGGGGAATTTATCGACGATTTTGAAAATTCCATAGAAAAACCAGTACTGGATTTTCTGCCAGATAGATTTTTCATCCGGATTGTCGCCCATTTCGTTCATCGAAACTTGCTGCATATCCAGAAAAGCTCGTAAGGCCTGGATGTCCTCCAGATTCTCCGTCTCAAAGAAACCCACCATACCGTCATGCTCAAGCACGCCGGCGCCAACCACACCCGAAAATATTGTCTGGATCTTCGGGCTGCGATAACGCAGGTCTGGCACGGCGTTGCTGGCTGCAGCATTAATGCCATGGCAACCAACGCAATGGTGCATAAAAACCTCATGTCCCCTGGCAATTGCTTCCGGATCGGTGTTGCGCTCTGCGACTAGTGGCACCGGTGCTCTGCCCACAGTATCCGCTGGTCGCTCGGGCAGGCCTTTGCCATTCAACTTGAAGACCATCAGGCGATTAGTATTCTTCCCTGTTGTTTGGTATGGCCTCCCGAAGGCAAGTTGGAGGACACCACCACCGCCCTGGGTGACGGCGACGTATTGCTCACCATCGATTTCATAACTCATAGCCGCCGCGACAATAGGCCCATCTGTTTGGTGCTGCCAAATATTTTTGCCATTGCTTGCGTTATAGGCAACAAATTCCCCCTGGAAATTTCCCTGAAAAACCAGATTGCCGGCAGTCGCGAGCACGCCTCCATTGGAGGCAAAAGGTAACCTCACAGACCAGGCCTCTTTCTGCTCAACCGGATCCCATGCCAACAACGTGCCATAGATCAACGCATCAAGAGCTGCCTCCCACATCACCCAGTTGGAAATGCTGGGAAGAGCGGAATCGTCCGTGCCGGTGTTCCAGCGATGCAGGGTATACTCAAACGGATCCTTCTTCTTGTAGGGCGTGGGGACATGCTGAACGGGAATATAGGTCAATCCCGTGTCTGGACTATATGCCATTGGCTGCCAGTTGTGGGCACCGACCGGGCCAGGTATGAGTATGGTGCCGTTTTCGTAGTTCTGGTAACTGGCAATATCGGTTTCAACTGGCCGATTGGTTTCGTAATCCCAGTGGGTTGCCCAGTTAATGCTGACGTAGGGCTCGGCAGAAATCAGCTCGCCTGTGTGCCTGTCAAGGACGAAATAGAAGCCGTTTTTCGGCGCCTGCATGATCACATCACGCGGCACTCCGTCGATCTCCAGTTCGGCCAATACCAGTTGTTGTACACCGGTGTAATCCCAGTTATCGTTTGGCGTAACCTGGAAGTGCCACACGTATTCCCCTGTGTCAGGCCTGACGGCAACGATGCTGTTCAGGAACAGGTTGTCACCACCTCCGGGACTCCTTAGCTCGCGGTTCCAGGGCGTACCGTTGCCAATTGCAACGTATAACAAGTCCAGTTCCGGATCATAAGCCATGCCGTCCCAAACGGTTCCTCCACCGCCGGTTTTCTTCCACAGTTCGCCGGACCAGGTTTTTAGTGCCATTTCCAATTCCGGCTGTTCCTGAGGCCCCAGTAGGGGATTCCTTGGGACCGTGTAAAAACGCCATGCCTTTTCGCCGGTGATGGCGTCATAAGCCGTGAAGAATCCGCGCACACCATATTCACCACCGGAGGACCCCACCATCACCTTGCCTTGTATCACGCGAGCGGGGCCAGTTATAGAGTACTGGGAGTCCTTGCCTGCGGGGGTCACTTGCACCTCCCACAGGAGTTCTCCACTGCCGGCATTTAGGGCGAGCAGGCGCCCATCCAGCGTTGCCATATAAATTCGGGGGACACCATCTTCACCGACCCACAATCCCGGTCCACGGTTAACGGGACCGCAGCACATATTGATCAGGTTGGCTCGATTACTGGTGCTGTCATAGTTCCAAAGCTCATTGCCTGTTTTCGCATCGAAAGCGTATAGATAACCCCAGGGCAACGTGACGTAGAGTTTCCCGTCATGTACAAGGGGAGTACTTTCCATAGCCCGGTTGGTGGGAAACTCAGCCTCCCATTCCAGCTTCAGCTGGTAAATGTTTTGGTCATCGATTTGTTGTAGGGGGCTAAATCGCTGTTCGCGGTAATCCCTGCCGATACTCAGCCATTCTTGGTCGGAGCTTTTTACATTAGCCACCAGGGCATCAGTTTTATAGGCTGCACCAGAGTTGGATACACATAAAAGAAGGAGGGCAGTAACAATTCGAAAGTACGTGCTCGGCATATTCATACTTCACCCTTTTATTGGTAACGTACAGCACCCTAGGAATACCTTCACGGCTTTCCCACCTGTCTTGAGGCCAATACGTTAGTCAACCCGGCTCCTTGAAAGAGTTGAGTTTTTCCTAGTGATCAACCGCCGACTATCTAGTATGACTAGTAAACCCGATTTGCCGTATAACCGTCAAGAAACCCATGGCTGGTCCGCAAATCCCTCCCCTGAATCGAAGCAGGCCGCTGGGTACTTACAAATCGGCTTGTCAGAACTACTAAAATTGGCCGGTGAATACTTACAAGCGCTATAGACTTCCCCCCGAGATCATCAGCTCCGCAGTCTGGCTCGACTATAGGTTCAACCTCAGCCACCCCAAACCAGCATACAACTGATCCAAATCTCTCACGGTCTCACAAGCCGCATACAGCTCATTTGTCGGAATACATCGCCATACTATTCTCGGCGCATCTCCCACGCGTGGCTAAATATTTTAATGGACATCATGGATAGAAATAGTCGGTTCATTCCCGCCCAGGTTTCCACTCAAGTAGAGGCAATATGCCTCTTCCCAAAATCGAAATAAGCACTGACAGTGAGCTAGTAGTTGCAATAACTCGTCATCTGCCAATTCGTCTACGCTTTCCCTACCTTTAATATACAACTTCGCTACGCTTGCCTCACCGAAGCCTGCGACAACATCTCGAAAGCCAACCGACAAGTCATGCATTGCCGCTGATTTAGCCTGCTTGGTCTGTTCACGAGGTCCGCTTTGGCCAGTATAGCAGCCACCCAAGGCAACCCCCAGCACACCTCCCTTTCTGCTTGTCAGGGCCTCCTGGCGAGCATGCTGGTCAGGGTATAGCTGGGGTAATACCCCTGGGCAAAGTACTCCACAGGGTGACGCTCTGGGGTCAGTAGACAGCAGATAGCAGCTTGGCAGTGATTACGTGGTGATCCAGGCCGGGCCTATAAGAAACCCCCTCGAAATTCGTGGGCAGATATATTGTGGATCGTGGAAAAGTATGGGGTCCATAGGGGGTTACCAAGAAACTCCAGCTATACCCGACGAACCTGGAAATTCGCCAGGCACTGGCTTAATGTCACGCGGATTTTTCTTCCTCTACGCGTTTTATGCTTGGGTGTTCTGCCATCAATTTCATGACATTTTGAATATTGGGTTGGTCAGCCAATAGGTCAATGTTGTAGATAGCTTTAGCCATTCCGGATGCAAGGCCAAAACAGTAATAAGTGTAAAAATCAGCCAGAGTCAACGTGCCACCTGCGGTATAAGGTGCGCCCACGAAGATTCTAGCGATCGCCTTCATGCCTTTTTCCAGGTCCACCTTTGTCGTTCCCTTCGTTTCTTCTGAAACAGGCTGGTTGAACAAAACTTCGGGCAACAAGCGTCGAGCGACTAACTCAACATCCAATTTCATATGGCATATGAGTTCCATTACCTTGCCGGCTTCGAGGGGATCTGCCGGCAGTAACGCAGGCTCTGGTTGCCGGCGTTCCAGATAGGTCGCAATCGCGAGGGATTCTGAAAGGTAGATATCACCGACCTGAATCGAAGGCATTTTGCCCATCGGTGAACGTTCCAGATAGTCTTCCTTCTGGCTTGGGGGCGCTTTCACCTCCTCGAACTCTAGCCCCTTCTCGATAAGAAGTGCCTTTGTCAGGCTGTAGTAGTTGCTCATGCGAAGGCCGTATAACTTTATCATTACTAATATGTCCATAGATATGAATTGGGTTTCTACATGTAGTAGAGGCGTTTCTATATGATTTCATGATGCTACAATATGCGGTTACTGACGACTGTGGATATTCGATAATATAGTAAATTTAGGGGAAAGTAGCGTTTATTCTGCTTATACTCGCACCTAAGCTTAATTGGGTTTAGGGGGTTACTTACCCAATTTCTGCGCCACATATACGGCGACATCACGTAATTGCGAACGCGAAAGCACCTCTGCGAAAGACGGCATTTGGCCTTTACCCTGGGTAGCCGTGAAAGCAACAACATCAGCCGAAGTGATGGCGGTTATGTCCGGACCAACACCGTGACCGCCGCCGCCGTCGTTACCATGACATTGCGAGCAATAGGTGGAAAAAACCATTTTACCTTCCTCAATATTAGCTCGTTCAACGTCTACACGAGGGATGGAACCAGAGTCTATTGCACTATCCGGCCCCATTTTGCCATCCAGAGAAAACAACCACACACTGTCTCCTGGAGTCGTACCGGCAAATAAATTACCAGCAGACTACACAACCACTTTTTGTTTGCCCTTGTGTTCAAAGGTTGTGGCAGGTGCATTAACACCAGCACCGGTTTGAAATTTCCACAACTGATCACCAGTATTAGAATCCAATGCCGTTAAGTCACCGTCATTGCGTCCGATAAATACTAAATCACCAGCGGTATTAATAGAACCACTCCAGCAACTGTCTTTCCAACGCTGACTCCACACCACTTTATTGGTGGTCATATCCAACGCAGAAAATACGCCGTTCAAGGGGATTTGTGTTCCCCCCTGTCGGCCATTTTCATATTTTTCACCGGGCGTTGGTTCCTGTTCATCGGTTCTCACAAAAACTCCCATTCTGTCATTGGAGCATGTGTAAAGTAACCCGGCACGTGGGTTGTATGAACTGGGCGGCCAATTACCCCCGCCTCCGCCACTGGGTTTCATAACAATTTGTTCGCCCCAAAATGGTGTGAAAATGCGGCCTTCGTTGACCAAATTAAGACCTTCTGGAGCAATATCAATATACTGCGGCACGGTTGAATCGCCAATAGGAAACGGCTGAGTTGGTGACGTTGCTTGACGCGGATCTTGGGCAACGGGTTTTTCTTCAATGCCAATCAACGGCTCACCAGTGCGGCGGTCGAGTATATAAACCCAAGCAGTTTTTGCCAGGTTCGCTAAAGCTTTGCGCTGCTCACCTTTGTATACAATATCAAACAGGACAACCGGGTTTGGGGAATCATAATCCCAAATATCATGGTGAACTTGCTGGTAGTGCCAACGGTATTCTCCCGTCTTTGCATCAATTGCGACAATCGATGCAGTAAATAAATTGTCGCCAGGGCGTACCGAACCGTCGTAATCTGGGCCAGCATTACC
>PVMK01138339.1_pt1 | contig 27187 bp, 32 predicted proteins | sample 1853481 | NCBI WGS metagenome assembly PVMK01 (sample SAMN08533507, study PRJNA380276) | Marine sediment metagenome, whole genome shotgun sequencing project. | reverse complement strand
GGAGAAAATACAATAAGAGACCGCTGAAAAAAGAGGTGCCCCGATGTAATGGGGGCCGGCAGTCTGGGGGTGTCCCCCAGCTTTAAAAAGTCCCCCCACGATTGGGGGATTAGGGGGTTGATTGAGACTATTTCAGCAGTCTCAATAAATAGAGCAATAGCAGAGCTGACCCAGCCTCCTTTCATTTCTATCGTTATGTATGAGGACTTAACAGCATGTATGACGCAACGAAAAGGATCTCTGTTGTGCATGAGGCTAATTCATTATCGATAATATGGCTGCCCAATAGCGCCTCGAGAACGTTATGTCCAACCAATAAGCCGAAGGAGGTGAGTGGAAATGCCGAATATGAGATCTGTCCTCACCAATATGTCAGTTCCAATGCCTATTCACAAAAAGTTGCCTCTTGCGTTCCGAAACAATCTTATTAAGATAAGAAAAAGGCAGAGCTGCTGTGGTCATTACGGTGAGCCTGGTTGCTGAGAGGCCGCGAAATCGCCTCCTGGTCAAGGAGGAACGGAATAAAACGACTCTAGACGAATACCATAATGGGGTAGAAATAGATAAAACATAAATGAAGCAGGCAACAGTAGCACCTGTAGTTCATTTTACCATCAAGCGACAGGCTCGCCTTAGATAGAAGTATCCGGTTATGTCCAGCTTTGAGACAAAAGTCGCATCCAAGTTTCAGCGTCATGGTTAGAATGTGATCTAGATAAGCATAGGTGTAGTAATGAAGAGAGTATATCTGGATAACGTAGCAACAACCCCGATTCTGCCCCAGGTATTGGAGGCAATGCTTCCTTACCTGAGGGATGCTTATGGTAATCCTCAATCCCTTCATGAGTGGGGAGACGCAGCCAGAGAAGCGTTAGATGATGCCCGCAGCAAGGTTGCCACACTCATTGGCGCCCAGCCGGAGGAGATCATATTCACAGGATCTGGCACCGAGGCCAATAATTTCGCCATCAAGGGGTTGGCTCAGGCCAGGGAGTCCCAGGGAAAGCACGTTGTTATCTCAGCCATCGAACACTTCTCAGTGCTCCACGCGGCAAAGACGCTGGAAAAGTGGGGCTTCGAGGTTACCCATGTACCGGTGGACAAGCATGGGCTGGTCGACCCCGAAGAGGTTGCAAAAAGCGTAAGAGAGGATACGGTTCTGGTATCCGTCATGCACGCCAATAGCGAGGTGGGCACCATCCAGCCTATCACTGAGATAGCTAAGGTGGTAAAAAGGACTGGAGCCGTTTTCCACACCGATGCCGTAGCCACCGCAGGTATAATACATGTTGATGTTAAAGAACTGGGTATTGACGCGCTAAGCCTTGCTCCAAATCAGTTCTATGGGCCCAAGGGTGTTGGTGCTCTATGGCTTAAAAAAGGTGTGCGCGTTATCCCCTTCCTCGATGGCGGTGTGCAAGAGGGGGGACGGAGGGCCGGAACCGAGAATGTGCCCGCGATCGTCGGGCTGGGAAAAGCCGCCGAACTGGCCGGGGAGGAGCTGGAATCCCGGATGGTACGCCTCTCTGCTATACGCGATAAGCTGATCGGGGAGCTACCATCACGGATCGAACATGCAATCCTCACAGGGCATCCTACCGAGCGCCTTCCAGGTAATGCGAGTTTCTGCATCGAGTTTATAGAAGGAGAGTCGATGCTGATGCTGTTAAGTCAACAGGGGATAGCGGTATCCAGCGGTTCGGCTTGCACCTCCAGAGCGCTTAAGGCCTCGCATGTGCTCACCGCTATGGGTCTTCCTCCCGAAATCGCACAGGGCTCGCTACTCTTCAGCCTTGGACTGGAGAATACAGAAGATGATATTGACTATGTATTGGCGGAGCTGCCACCTATAGTTGATCGTCTCCGGCAGATGTCGCCGCTATATTCGAAATTTCTAAAAGGTCAGCAAGGAGGGAGTTGAGATGCCCATTTATAGCGATACGGTAATGGACCACTTCACTAACCCCCGTAATGTAGGAGAAATCGAGGATGCCGATGGCATTGGTGAGGAGGGAAACCCCGTATGCGGGGATATGATGACCTTCTATATCAAAGTGGATAATAACCATCTCAGCGATGTTAAGTTCAAGACCTTCGGCTGCGGCGCTGCTATCGCCGTATCCAGCATCGTGAGCGAGATGGCAATGGGTAAGACCATTGAGGAGGCGAGGAAGATCACCCCGGCTCTAGTGGCAAAAGAGCTTGAGGGGCTGCCAAAGAACAAATTTCACTGCTCTAACCTCGGTGCTCAAGCGCTGAATAAAGCCATAGATGACTATCTTAAGAAGCAGGGCAAAGAGGTAAAAAGCGTAAAGAGGAGGAAGGATGAAAAGTAGCGAGAAGCCAAAAGAAAACGAGAGGGCGTGCTCCTGTCCCTATTGTGAGGAGGAGATATCATCGAATCCTCCCCCTTTCTGCCAAACGTGCCACGTTGAGTTGCGGCGCTGCGTGAAGTGCGATATCGTAATGGAGAAAACAGCTAAGGTCTGTCCACAATGCGGGCAGAGTGTGGAATAGGATAGATCCTTGAACGGGAGTTCGAACCATGGTAGATTCTAGCTCACAAATGCGGCCACATCAAGTCTTAGATTGCATAGGTCTCTATTGCCCAATGCCAATTCTACAAACCAGGCAGGAAATAGATAAACTTGGTATTGGCGAAGTCTTAGAGGTGTGGGCGGACGACCCAGCTGCCGAGGCAGACCTCAAGGCTTGGGCCAAGCACTCAGGGCAGAGAATACTTGAAATAAAAAAAACCGCTGATGGTATTAAATTTCTCATATTGAAAGAGAATTAGGAGGTAGTGATGGCTGACAAGAAGCATATTCTGTATGTTCAAACAAGCGGCATTGATACCCCAAAGCGTCTTTACTCGCCTTTTGTCTTAGGTATGACCGCCAAGGCAATGGATATCGACGCCACCATTTATTTCCTCGGTATGGGCGTAACGGTGGTGAAGAAGGGCGAGGCGGAGAAGGTCAGAGAAGGCAGCTTCCCCACCGTGAAGGAGATAATGGATCAGGCAGCAGCAGCGGGGGTCAAATTCATGGTCTGTGAACAGAGCACTCAGTTGCTCAACCTCGACAGGGGAGACTTCATCGAACAGGCCGAGATTGTAGGAGCGGCTACTCTTAATGACCTGGCTCTCGATGCCGATGCCACAATGTGGTTCTAGCAAAGCAAAGTGTAGACCTGCACAACCACGTGGTCTTAATAAATAAGCTATTGGGGTTTGAGGAAGAGGCTGGGCAATATAAGGTATATGTATAAAAATTAAAGTAGAAAGGGGGAAACTGTGGAATTTAAAGGAAGCAAGACGGAGCACAATCTGCTGGCGTCATTTGCCGGAGAATCTCAGGCGAGGAATCGGTACACCTACTTTGCATCTGCTGCAAAAGAGGCCGGATATGAGCAGATCGCAGGGATCTTCCTTGAGACCGCAGACAACGAAAAAGAGCATGCTAAGCTATACTTCAAATTCCTTCAGGGGGGAGATCTGGAAATCACTGCAACCTACCCGGCAGGTATCATAGGTGATACCGCAGCAAACCTGGAAGCTGCAGCAGCCGGGGAGCACCTGGAATGGACCAAACTCTACAAAGAAGCCGCTGAAGTGGCTCGCCAGGAAGGTTTTCAAGAAGTGGCCAAGACATTCAAGGGAATTTCCGAAGTAGAAGAACAGCATGAGATTCGCTATAGAAAGCTGCTCAAGAATTTGAAAGAGAACAGGGTATTCAAGAAAGATGAGGTCGTCAAATGGAAGTGCCGCAACTGCGGATATGTCCATGAGGGGACGGAAGCGCCCAAGCGGTGCCCCACTTGTGACCACCCTCAGAGCTATTTCGAGCTTATGGCGGAGAACTATTAAGAATACCGGAAGGGAATTATATGAACACCAAAGCGCTACATATAATAAGCTACGGTATATACGTGATCAGCTCTAGAAAGGGAGACAGGATCAACGGTCAGATCGCCAACACGGTAGTTCAGGTTTCCTCCGAACCGCCGATCATTTCGGTGTGCATCAATAAGGGAAACCTCACCCACGAGTACATCGAGGACAGTGGGGTTTTCACCGCTTCCATTTTAGCGCAAGATACCCCCATTGAATCTTATTGGACGCTTTGGCTTCAAATCAGGGAGAGATATGGATAAGTTTGATGGCGTTAACTACAAGCTGGGGCAGACCCAGGCCCCTATCGTTCTGGATAACACCCTGGCCTACATCGAAGCCAAAGTGATTAACAGCGTAGATGTGGGTACACATACTATTTTTATCGGCGATCTTGTGGACGCCGAAGTCATCGGAGAAGGAGAGCCTATGACTTACGCCTACTACCATCTAGTGAAGCGAGGCACCACTCCCAAGACAGCTCCCTCCTACCATAAAGATTAGAGACTGCTGAAAAAGAGGTGCAGGATACTTCCTGCCAGGGGTCTGGGGGTGTCCCCCAGCTTTTAAAGTCCCCCATGATTGGGGGATATAGGGGGTTGATTGAGAGTATTTAAGCAGTCTTACTAAGTACGGATTAGGTATAGAAAGGAGAATAGATATGGCAGCAGCAAAATATGAATGCGATGTTTGTGGCTATGTTTATGACCCCGAGCTAGGTGATCCCGATGGCAGCATCGCGCCGGGGACACCATTCGAGGAACTGCCTGAAGACTGGCAGTGCCCGGTCTGCGGTGCCGGTAAAGACGAGTTTAAAAAACTCGAATAGTTATTCTATTCTAAGAATGGAGGTAGAAGAAGATGACAGAACAAATATGTCCGGCTTGTGGCTGTGCGGTATCCGGCTCTGGCTACGAGAGTGATGGCAAGACCTATTGCTGTGAGCCATGCGCCAGCAGCAGCTCCTGTGAGTGCGGTTGCTGCCACTCTTGTGAAGATCACGAAGAACATAAATAGGGCAGTATATACTCTCGACAGGATGAGCCTGTGTGTCTGATATTAGAGACTGCTGAAAAGAGGTGCAGGATACTTCCTGCCGGGGGACTGGGGGTGTCCCCCAGCCTAATAAAAGTCCCCCAAGGTTGGGGGATATAAGGGGTTGATTAAGACTATTTCAGCAATCTCGTTGGTATAAAAACTGGTTCACCCGATAAATGGAGAAAAAAGGAGGTAGATAGCACTTTGTGGAAATGTACCAATTGCCACCATATAGAACTAGCCTCCGATAAACCTGAGCATTGCCCTGTTTGCGGCGCGGAGGCAGCAAAGCTGGTTCCGCATGAAGTCCCGGGGGTTAAAGGAATGAAGACCCTGAAACACCTCAAGGACGGCTTCGTCGCTGAGTCCCAGGCCCACCAAAGGAACGTCGCCTTCGCCATAAAGGCCGATATGGATGGCTACCGCCAGGTGGCAAGATTGTTCCGAGCCATCGCTGAGGCCGAGGGAGTTCACGCTTTCCATCACCTGCGCCTCCTCGGCGGTGTATCCGATACTCAGGAGAACCTGGAAAGCGCATTCGAAAGGGAGAATGTGGCCGGCAACACCTATCCTCAATTTATCATAGATGCGAATGAAGAAGGTAATTCACAGGTGGCGAAAATATTCGGTTACTCCCGCGACGTAGAGCGGGGACACGCCAAGCTCTACGAAAAGGCGCTGGAGCATATGCTGGCTGATGTTGATACCGAATACTATGTGTGCAGTGTCTGCGGCTATGTATCAGATGGCACCCTCCCCGAGGAGTGTCCCATTTGTGGTGCCCCTGCAGAGAAGTTCCGGAAGGTGGTCTAGCAAGAGAAATTCTAAGAAATGGATACAGGGATACTGTAGCGGCATGCCATCGATACAAAGGCCGCAGGCTACGATCTCACTCTTAAAGAAACAGCTGAAAAAGAGGTGCAGGGTACTTCCTGCCGGGGGTCTGGGGGTGTCCCCCAGCTTTAAACAGTCCCCCAAGATTGGGGGATTAGGGGGTTGATTAAGACTATTTCAGCAGTCTCTTAAAGTAACGTAACTAAAAAAAAGGGGGTATTAATATGCTGAGCAAGAAAATGGAAGCAGCGCTCAATGAGCAGATAAATAAGGAGATCTATTCCGCATACCTTTATTTGTCCATGTCGGCCTATAGCACGCACATCGGGCTGAAGGGGTTTGCCAACTGGTTCATGGTGCAGTACCAGGAAGAGATGGTACACGCCATGAAATTCTATACCTACATCAACGACCAGGGCGGACAGGTAAGGCTCATGGCTATAGATGCCCCATCAATAGTATGGGAATCACCCCTGGACATGTTCGAGAAAACACTCCAGCACGAGCAGTTCGTCACCAAGCGAATCAATAACCTTGTCGACCTGGCGATCAAGGAGAAGGATCATGCTACAAACATCGCTCTCCAGTGGTTTATTACCGAACAGATTGAAGAGGAAGCAAACGACAACGATATCATCACCAAGTTGAAGCTGGTGGGCGACAAGGGCGATGCATTACTCATGCTGGATAGAGATCTCGCGACGCGGGTCTTCATACCACCTGCGACTTCCCAAGCGGCTTAGCCCATTTCGAGATAAACCCCAACCTGCAATGATCTGGGATTTGGGGATCTGTAAATTTAATAAGGAGAAAATATATGAGCAGAGTACAGCTAGCTGATGGCGTCTACTGGGTTGGAGCTATCGACTGGAATATAAGGAATTTCCATGGCTACTCCACGCATCTGGGGACCACCTATAACGCGTATCTTATTATCGATGAGAAGATCGCTCTTATCGATACGGTAAAAGCACCGTTCTATGAACAGATGCTGGACAGAATCAAAGAGATAGTTGCCCTGGAGGATATAGACTATGTAGTTTCGAATCACGTTGAGATGGATCATACAGGTTCCCTGCCCACAGTAATGCAGGAAGCAAAGAAAGCAAAACTAATTACCCTGGAGAAGTTCGGGGAGAGCGGCCTGGGGAGAACCTTTCACTCTGACTGGCCCCTGGTCCCGGTGAAGGAGGGAAGCGAGCTTAATCTCGGCAAGAGGAAGCTTGTGTTTATACCTACTCCAATGCTTCACTGGCCTGACTCCATGTGTAGTTATCTCGTTGAGGACAATATCCTGTTTTCCATGGATGCTTTCGGGCAGCATCTGGCGACCTCTCATAGATTTGATGATGAGGTAGGCCTGGACGTAATTATGCCTGAGGCGACCAAGTACTATGCCAATATCCTGATGCCATTCGGCGACCTGATCGTGAAGGCGGTAGAGAAGCTCGGGGGGTTAAAAATCGACACCATCGCTCCCAGTCACGGTATCATCTGGCGGTCTCACATTGATACGATTGTTAAAGCCTATGCATCCTGGGGAAAGGGCGAGACTAAACAGAAGGTATTGGTGATCTACGATACGATGTGGAAGAGCACCGAGAAAATGGCTCATGCGCTTGCGGAAGGCATCACCGATGCGGAAGTCGATGTTAAGCTCTATAATCTGACCGAGTCCGACAAAAGCGACATTATCAAAGAGGTACTGGATGCCAGGGCTATCCTCATCGGTTCCCCTACCCTAAATAACGGGATGTTTCCCACTGTGGCCGGGATTTTTATGTTATCTTAAAGGCCTCAAGCCAAAGGGAAAGCTGGGTGCTGCCTTCGGTTCACATGGCTGGGCAGGTGGTGCATTGAAAGCTATAGAGCAAGAATTGGGCCAGGCTGGGATCGAGGTAGCAGATTGCGGCCTTTCATTCAAATTCGTGCCAGATAAAGATGAAATTAAAAAATGCGCTGACTTTGGTAAAACAATTGCCAGCCGGATTAAATAGTTTTCTAAGGAGGTAAGACATGGTGCCGCATCACGATCACGATAAAAAGAATCATGTTTGTGAGATCTGTGGAGGCGAAGCTGATCTCATCATAAAAGAAGAAAAGGTCGAAGAGTTAACCAAGGTAAGCCCAAAGACAAGGACCCTGGTCTGTAAAGTATGCGGAAGTGAAGCTGACACTATCTTTGAGGAAATCTAGAGTTATAAGATGCTCTAGGGTATCATATCTATAAAAGATTATAGGTGGATGGAGTGAGAATTTGAGCGATGAACTGACCGAGCTGCTTGAGACAGCGATGTACAAGGAGATCGCCGCAGAGGCCTTCTACTCAGCAGGGCAGAATAATACGGATGATGCCGGTGCTAAATCATTGATGAAAGAGTTGGCCGGGGACGAGCTTCGCCATCTGGAGATCCTTAAAGGGCTCAAGGATAGGGATTGGGGAAAGGGACAGTGGAATAAGAGGGAGATACCCGACCTTATGATAAGCGAGCACCTGACCAACAGCGATAAGCTGGAAGTGACCAGCCTGCAGGGCACGCTTGTTACCGCCATGAAGCGAGAACAACAGGCAGTGGAGTTCTACTCCCGTATGATGAGTGTACTCCGTGATGAGGAGGCCAAACACCTGTGCGAGAGGTTAGTTCACGAAGAGCTGAAACACAAGTACAGGCTTGAGTTATTGTATGACGACCTCTTCTATGGAGAGGACTGAACAGTTATCACATCTATTCCGAGTTTGTAAAAAAGAATCCCTCTGATAAATATTAAGATACCGTTGAAAAAGAGGTGCAGGATACTTCCTGCCGGGGGTCTGGGGTTTCCCTCAGCTTTAAAAGAGTCCCCCCAAGATTGGGGGATATAGGGGGTTGATTGAGAGTATTTCAGCAGTATCTTAAGATGAATATTAAGAGACCGCTGATAAAGTGGTGCAGGATACTTCCTGCCGGGGGTCTGGGGGTGTCCCCCAGCTTTAAAAGTCCCCCAAGATTGGGGGATTAGGGGGTTAATTGAGGCTATTTCAGCAGTCTCTTTAAGATAGGTCGCTAGTAAATAGAAAGGATTGAAACAATTGTACTGATAATACCTGTAGCAGGATCAGCGCTAGCATGTGTATCAGTTCAATGGTCACGCAGAGAGGTTTATTATTGTCCCAGGCGTGGCCTTTTTACCAGAATAAGGTCAGAACAAACATCACCGGACAATATCGAGAAATGAAAAACCTATAGAAGGTAACGACAGGGAGTACCCTCCCGGTAGACGGAATAAATCATGGCAAAAGACCCGATATGTGGAATGGATGTAGACGAAAAGACCGGGCTCCGGCTGGAGCACGATGGCCAGACCTATTATTTCTGTAGCCCCGGTTGCCGTGATAGATTCCTCTCCGAAAAGGGCTTGCTTGAGCCCCACCCTGAAGAGACACAACAGTCTGACGATAAAGAAGCGCTCGAACATCATATAGAGAAGACCACGCTCAGTATCAAGGGCATGCACTGTGCCTCCTGCGCCGCTGCTGTAGAGGGCTCCCTTAAGAAGGTATCTGGAGTCTCCAAAGCGGCGGTGAATTTCGCCACCGAGAAAGCGTATATAGAATACAATCCCGCGGAGGCAACTCCTCAAGAACTGGAGCATACGATCGAAAAGGCGGGCTACGGCGTCCTTAAGCAAGACGCTCAGACGCTCCGACTTACAGTGATCGGTATGGATAACACCCACTGCCTCGGTACTGTTGAGGCTGCACTCAAAGGAGTAAAGGGTATAGTCTCTCACCAGCTTTTCCTCAACGAAAGGGCGATAGTAACCTTCGATCCGACATTGACTACCGAGGAAGCCATTAAAAAAGCGATAAAGGACGCTGGCTATACACCTGTGGTGGAGACCACCATTGACCGTGAGAAAGAGGCTCGGCAGCGTGAGATTAATATCCTGAAAATAAAGCTCCTGGTATCTGCAGTATTTGCAATGCCCCTGATTTACTTTGCCATGGGCCATCATGTGGGTCTACCCCTCCCTTCCCTCTCTGATGGGAGTATGGCGCTAATTCAATTGCTGCTCGTTACCCCTATTGTCGCCGCTGGCTACCAGTTTTACACCGTGGGAATAAGGACAGTGGTTAAGAACCACCGTGCCAGCATGGACACTCTCATCGCCCTTGGCACAGGCACCGCCTTTATCTGGAGTCTGGCCGTATCCATTTTGATCTGGAGCGGTAATCCAAATTATGGCAGTAACGACTTTTATTATGAAGTGGCGGGGATGCTTATTGTGTTTATCCTACTTGGCAGGCTGCTGGAAGCACTGGCCAAGGGTAAAACTTCAGCTTCTATTCGCAAATTACTTGAACTACAACCTAAAACAGCACTGGTAATTAGACAAGGACGTGAACAGGAAATCCCCGTGGATGAAGTTATTGTGGGAGATGAGGTAATTTTGAAGCCAGGGGGTAGCGTCCCTGTAGACGGGGTAATTCTGGATGGAACCTCTTCCGTTGACCAATCTCTCTTAACCGGGGAGAGCATCCCGGTCGATAAGAACATCGGCGACGAGGTTATCGGCGGGACGATGAATAAGAGCGGCTGGGTGAAGTTCAGAGCCACCAGAGTTGGTAAAGACACTGCGCTGGCCCAGATCGTAAGGTTGGTGGAGGAGGCTCAGGGCAGTAAGGCACCGGTACAGCGGCTGGCCGATAAGGTATCGGCCTATTTTGTCCCCACTGTTTTAGCTATAGGGGTAGTCACCTTTCTCGCATGGTACCTTCTGGGATTTGGTATAGTCTTCAGCCTCACCGCCTTTATTGCGGTGATTATTATCGCCTGTCCCTGTGCGCTCGGCTTAGCGACACCCACAGCGATAATCGTGGGTACCGGTAAAGGAGCAGAGAACGGCATCCTCATTAGAGATGCTGCTACTCTGGAACGGGCCTGCCAGGTGGATACCATCGTCTTCGATAAAACAGGTACCCTAACCCGGGGCAAGCCTGAGGTCACCGATATCATCCCCCTCAACAACCCCACATCCAGTGACGAGATAGTCAAATTAGCTGCCGCGGCTGAGAAGCGCTCCGAGCACCCTCTCAGCGAAGCCATTGTCCGCAAGGCCGAGGGAATGGGTATATCTGTCCCTGAAATAGAGGACTTCACCGCCATACCCGGCAAAGGGGTCGAGGCAAGATATAACGGTATGGCTATTCTGGTTGCAAACAGGAAGCTTCTAGCTGACAGAGGTATAGATATTGCAATCGCAGAGGAACTGATAAAACAATTGGAGGGAGAGGGTAAAACGGTGGTGCTGGTAGCAGCGGATGCCAAGGTTACCGGGGTAATTGCAATTGCGGATACTGTGAAGGATTCTGCCGCCGAGACGGTAGGACGGCTCAAACGCCTGGGAAGCAGGTGATCATGATCACCGGAGATAATCGCGGGAGTGCAGAGAGCATCGCTCATAGCCTGGGAATCGACCGGGTGCTGGCCGAAGTCTTGCCTCAGGATAAGGCCTCCGAGATAAAGAGGCTCCAGGAGCAGGGCAATGTAGTTGCTATGGTCGGCGACGGGATAAATGACGCTCCAGCCCTGGTTCAGGCCGATGTTGGTATCGCTATCGGTTCGGGCACTGATATAGCTATTGAATCTGGAGGCGTGGTTCTGGTGAAGGATGACCTTCGTGATGTAATTCGCACACTAGAGCTAAGCTGCTACACTATGCGAAAGATCAAGCAGAACCTCTTTTGGGCTTTCTTCTATAATTCTATAGGAATACCGATCGCCGCTGGGATACTCTATCCCTTTACCGGCTTTTTGCTTAATCCCATAATCGCCGGAGCAGCAATGGCTTTCAGCTCAGTGAGCGTGGTCACCAATTCCCTGACTATGAGAAGATATCGTCTCTAAGAGACCGCTGAAAAAGAGGTGCAGGATACTTCCTGCCGGGGGTCTGGGGGTGTCCCCCGGCTTTAAAAAGTCCCCCAAGACTGGGGGGTTAGGGGGTTGATTGAGACTATTTCAGCAATCTCTTTAAATATTTTTAGAGAGGAGAAAGAGTATGGACGCACAAGAGGCATTGATCCTGGCAATCAAGAGAGAAAAGGAGGCTCACCGTCACTACAGCGACGCCGCTGACAGGACTAAAAGTGAAAGCGGTAAAAAAACCTTCTCCTGGCTGGCCTCGGAGGAGATGGGGCATATAAAGATACTTGAGAAGCAATGGGAGAAGGTGAAAGAAGATGGGATGTGGCTTTCTGAAGAGGGTTACTGTTCGTACGGAGATATATCGAATCCCGTCGAATGCACGGAATTTCCCTCAGCCTCCGAGTCCAAGGGTGATCTGAAGGAGGATTCCCCTGAAATGGAGATCCTGAAGGAGGCCATCGCTGCAGAGAGACAGGCGACATCATTCTACGCCGATCTTGCTAAAAGTACCTCAGACCCCAGCGGTAAGGCAATGTTTGATAAGCTCTCCAAGATCGAGCAAGGGCACCTGGATTTACTGGAAGAGGAATATGAGTGGCTGAGGAGATCGAAGGAACTTTTCACCATACACCGCTTTACGCTGCCAGCATAGGTGCGGTTTCTAAACAAGAGGAGCCTCGAACTAAAATATGGACTATACTATCCCGGGAAGCGTTTATCCCTCCGGCTTTTCTTGAAGACAAGCCGGTTGACGAGGCTAAGCTGAAAATTATACTTGAGCCCAAGAATGACGTGGAGGAGTAATGCTTCCAGGTCGCCTTACGAGGCATATCTGGTACCGCCAGTCATCCCAGGTTACTGGCGCTTTACCATTCTGGTCCCTATCCCAGCTATAACTGGGTAGAGATGATTTACTCGCGAGAAATAATAGAGACCGCTGAAAAAGAGGTGCAGGATACTTCCTGTCGGGGGTCTGGGGGTGTCCCCCAGCTTTTGAAGTCCCCCAAGATTGGGGGATTAGGGGGTTGACCAAGACTATTTCAGCAATCTCTATTATATTACCCGGTTAAGAACTCACTAACTCAGATGCATATGCGAAAAGGAAAGGAGAAGATAGCCCAATGACTACTGCAGCACCCAGGCTAATCGACTATCCCAGCATCCAGTGGAATGCCGACTGGTGCAAGCGCTGTTATATCTGCGTGGAGGCCTGCCCCAGGCAGGCGCTGGAGCTAAAAGACGATGCAATCATCGAGATAGAGGACCGCTGCGACCGAACCGGACTATGTCAGAGGCTATGCCCTGACATGGCCATCGAGGTCAGAGCGCCCAGATCAAAGGGAGGAAACCGATGAGGTATCTGGTTCAGGGCAATGAAGCCATCTTCCTCGGAGCACTCAGAGCGGGTGCAACCTTCTTCGCCGGCTACCCCATCACCCCCTCAACAGAGATCCTGATACTGGCCGCAGAACAGGCCGTGCAGAACCCGGAATTTAAGTTCATCCAGAGCGAGGATGAACTGGCGGCTGCCAATGCCATAATCGGTGCATCGCTGGCCGGTGCCAAGTCCTTTACCGCTACCTCAGGTCCGGGCTTCAGCCTGATGCAGGAGGCAATCGGCTACGCTCAAGAGGTGGAGGTGCCGATGGTGATAGTAAACGTGCAGCGTGTCGGGCCAGCCACAGGGATGCCCACCATGCCAGCACAGCAGGATATCGAGCAGACGAACTACGGCAGCAGTGGTGACTACTACCCCATCGTTTTCTACCCCAACTCCGTTAAGGAATGCTATCGCTACGCAGTTATTGCGTTTAATGCTGCAGAAGAATCCCTATCGCCCACTATTCTCTTGGGCGATGCCTTCTTGAGCCATTTGAATGAGACCGTTGACCTCGATACCATCGAGGTAGAGATTATCCCCCGCACCAGGCCACCATTGGGAACCGGGCACAGGTACCTTACCGGCCTGGCTCACGACGAAGAAGGCAGGGCTCGTACTGCCGATGCTGAGGTGTACCGTGCATGGCTCGCCAAAGTTAAAGCTCGCCATAACGAGGTAGCCGCCCGCTACCCCGACTTTGAGTTCAATGGAAATACGACGAGTGATACCCTTCTAATCTCCTACGGTATCGTTTCCCGGGTGGTTGCCCCTCTCGGTTCCGATTACGCTCTTTTCCGGCCCATACGCATCTTCCCCATGCTAGGCGATGAGCTCCAGCAGCATGCTCAGGACTACAAAAATATCGTGGTTATTGAAGCCAATGACGGCCAGTACGCTAGCCTTGTGGAACGTGAACTCAAGAGGGACGTCACCCGCGTACCTCTGCTCGGAGGCAGGATTAACCTGGAGCTGATCAAGCAAGGCCTGCAAGAAAAGCTTGAACTGGAGGTGTCATGATGTTCAAGGACCTTATAAAATTGGACCGTTTACCTACCAGTTGGTGTCCCGGCTGCGGGCTTGGACAGATAATGATCCAGCTGGCAACGGTGATGGATGAACGTGGTCTTAATTATACCAACAGCACGGTTATCTCTGGAGTGGGCTGCACCGGCAGAATTGCTGGCTACATGAACGTCGATGGCGTATATACCCTGCACGGCCGTACGCTGCCCGTAGCAGAGGCAGTTAAGCTGGTGAACCCGGACCTTAATGTGATAGTGGTATCCGGTGACGGCGACATGGCCAGCATCGGCGGCAACCATCTGCTCCATGCCACCAGGCGCAACCCCAACCTGGCCGTGATTTGCAACAACAATAATGTCTACGGACTAACCGGCGGCCAGGCAGGGCCAACAACGCCGCGTGGTACCAAAACGGTAAGCACGCCTGCCGGCGCCTATTACGATACGATAAATCTCCAGAGCCTTATGAAATGCGGGGGCAAGTATTTCTATGCCAGAACAACTGTCTATCACCAGCTCCATTTCCGTAACTGTATAAAAGAAGCGATTAGCTGGCCCGGGTTTGCCTTTGTGGATGTCATCTCACAGTGCATCGAGAATAATGGCCGCCGGTTGGGATTCAAATCCGCCTATGAAATGCTGCAGCATTTTAAAAAAACCTATAAAAGGGCCCCCGATGGAGCCGAGACGCTTGGCCCAGAGGAAATAGGCATAGTCCGGCAGGAATAGAAAGGAGTCATCGATGCGAAAGGTCGTTATTTCCGGAGAGGGCGGTCAGGGAGTTCGTGTGATATCCCATGGCCTGGCAACACTGCTGGCTAACCTCGGCTACGAGGTAAGCCTACTATATGATTATGATTCAGCAGTAAGGGGTGCTATGAGTGTAGCCTACCTTACCTGGGATAAAGAGCCGATTGATAACCCGGTGATTCATGATGCCGACATCTTGCTCAAACTCTCCGATAAGGCAAAGGGTCTTCATGCGAGAAAGACTGTATGCCAGACTGGCTACTGCACAGAAGAGGAAATTCCGTTCGGCAAGCTGGGAATGGATAAATTCGGAAGAGAGATATTCGGCAACATGATAGCCCTGGGCCGTTTAATGGCCCTTATAGATGTCGACGCTTCCGAAGAAGATCTAGCCAGGGTGCTTCCGCTGAAATACCGGGAGGAGAACCTTAGCGCGGTTCAATTTGGCTATCACCTTAAACAGGAGGACCTGGAACGTGGGTCCCACTCTAGAGAGAAGCACGAATTCGATTTCTCCAGTAAGCAACCCGGTGAATTGGAAATGGAAGCCGAAAATCATGCCTGATGGGGCAGCATCGGCTATTTTATTGGTAGCCAGTAGATTTGAGAACGTATTTTAATCTATTGTTTGCCAGAGTCATACAATAATATAATCACCAAGAGACCACTTTAAAAGAGGTGAAAGAGGTGCAGGATACTTCCTGCCGGGGTTCTGGGGGTGTCCCCCAGCTTTAATAGTCCCCCAAGATGGGGGGTTGATCGAGACCATTTCAGCGGTCTCACGAAGGAAACGAAATGAGGAAGGAGGAATCTCATGACTGATATTCGCGGGTCAGACAGCGCAAGCTCTCTACCTACAGGTGAGCGTATATGGCCCTCAAAGCGCTATGCGGAACTCCACCAGCGCTCGCTGCAGGACCCTGAGGGGTTCTGGTCCGAGGAAGCGCGTAAACTGGACTGGTATAAGACATGGGATCGCGTCCTTGACTGGAAGCCACCGTACGCGCGCTGGTTTGTCGGAGGCATGCTCAACGCCAGCTATCAGTGCGTTGACCGCCATGTACATACATGGCGCAGGAGCAAGGTAGCGATTTACTGGGAGGGTGAAACAGGGGATACCAGGGTGCTGAGCTATTCTACGCTCTTCCGCGAGGTTAACCGTTTCGCCTCGATGCTGCTGCAGCTTGGTGTTAAAAAAGGTGATCGGGTCGCCCTGTATCTTTCTATGGTACCCGAACTGCCTATTTCCATGCTCGCCTGTGCCCGAATAGGGGCTGTGCATACGGTTATCTTCTCAGGATTCAGCTCTCAATCGATAGCGGACAGGGTCAACGACATAGGGGCGAAAGTTATCATCACCTCCGACGGCGCCTACCGCCGCGGCAAGGTCCTTGCGCTCAAGGAGATAGTCGATGAGGCGGCTAAACTGTCGCCTGTCATTGAGAAGATAGTTGTGGTTAAAAGAACAGGGGAGAAGATTCCCATGCAAAAAGGAAGGGACTTCTACCTTTCAGACCTGCTGGAAAAGACCGATCCGATGGTTGAGGCCGAGCCGATGGAGTCCAATCACCCACTATATATACTCTACACCTCGGGGACTACGGGAAAGCCTAAAGGTGTTGTCCACGGCACAGGAGGCTACCTTGTTTACAACCACTCGGCATATAAGTGGGTTTTCGATATAAAGGAGGAGTCGGTCTACTGGTGTACCGCCGATGTGGGATGGGTAACCGGCCACAGCTCCATAGTGTATGCTCCCCTTTCCCATGGCGCAGCCATCGTCCTGTACGACGGGGCTCCCGACTTCCCCACTGTGGATAGATGGTGGGATATTATAGAGAAGTACGGCGTCAGCATTTTCTACACGTCACCAACGGCAATACGCATGTTCATGCGCCACGGCGAGGAGATGCTGAAAAAGCACGACTTCTCCAGCCTTGAGCTTTTGGGCAGTGTCGGCGAGCCGATAAACCCGGAGGCGTGGTACTGGTATTACAACAACATAGGGTCAAGAGAGATGTCCCATAGTCGATACCTGGTGGCAGACGGAGACCGGGGGCACGATGCTATCCCCGACACCGGGGATTGAGCCAATGCCTCTTAAGCCGGGCTCTGCGGCTTTCCCATTACCAGGCATAGATGCGGCCGTGGTTGATCCCGAGGGAAACGAGCTGCCACCAAATCAGACTGGACTGCTAATAATAAGGAAGCCCTGGCCAGGTTTGCTTCTAGACATCTATGGCGACCCGCAGCGTTATAAGGATTCCTACTGGTCACGCTTTCCCGGGTCATACTATACCGGCGACTTCGCTATGCGGGACGAGGATGGCTATTTCTGGCTCCTGGGTAGAGCTGATGAGGTTCTAAAGGTGGCCGGACACCGCATCGGCACAGCGGAATTGGAAGATGCTGCCGTATCACACCCCGCGGTGTCTGAGGCTGCCGTGGCAAGTAAACCTGATGAGATAAAAGGGGATGCCATTGTCCTCTTTGTCACCCTCAAGCATGACGTTTCGCCTTCACCTGAGCTGAGTAAGGAGATCGGCAAGCACCTGCGAAATGCAATCGGGCCTATCGCTACCCCTGAGGAGGTCTATTTCGTGGACTCGTTGCCCAAGACGAGAAGCGGCAAGATAATGCGCCGCGTTCTCAAGGCGGTAGCCATGGGTCAGAGCCCGGGTGACCTCACCACCCTTGAAGACGAGGCATCGGTGGACGAGGTGATAAAGGCATTCGAAACGATGAAGAAGGCGTCTGGCGAAGATAAAAACGATTAAGCTACAGGAGATCAAATAGCTATCTTTCGTTACTGTTATCAACAATACATTGCTATATTCGTTATGCATTTCCTATCCACTGGTGCTGTCAACAGTACATAAGTCTCCCTAATCAGTAAGTTCAGATTCAAAGGGCCGCCTGATGGGTGATAATCCAAGCGAATCAGCTTAGCTTTGAATTCGACTGTTTTAAGAGGTTATCATGCGATTAAGGTGTCATCATCCGGCTAAGGTGTCATCATCCGGCTTGACCAGATGATCCATGTAAATGTAATCATCCGGCTTGACCGGATGATCCATGTAAATGTATAAAGACTACTATGTTTACATCTTGGCAAGCCACCGGAATGGGAGTCCATATATTGGAGTTACTTCAAACTTACTTTCTGGATTGCCCGATCAAGTCGGGCAATGACAGGTAAGGTAGGGGTCGAGCGATGACAGGAGTGATCGTTAATGGGGAAGAGGGGTATGCGGGTATCCCCTATGTCTTTGCGAGGAGCATGAGCGACGAAGCAATCCTTGTGGGGGGAGTGAGAGGAAGCTAGATTGCTTCGGCACTACGTGCCTCGCAATGACAGGCATGGGTCGGGCAATGACAGGTACAGTGGAAGTCGGTCTCTCTTCTTTTTCGATCCACGGATTCAGGAGTCTCGCCACCGACAATCTCTCTCTGATTGATAATTCCCTTCATTTCAGTGGACATTATGGCCTCTAGCTTGTGCCGCCAATGGCTGTTATAATATTTCACCGGGTGCTGCTACAGCGACCCTGTGAAATATTATGACTATTCCAGTTGAGTTCCTGCAATCCATACCCTATTTTTCCGGGCTAAGTGCTACCGAGCTCGATTCGATCAGTGAATTCATCTTTGAGAAAAAGGCTGAGCGAGGGGAGATGGTCCTGGTTGAAGGAGAGCCTGCCGATATTTTATATTTCGTCGCCTCCGGCGCTGTGAAAGTGTTCAAGACCTCTGCTGAGGGAAAAGAGCAGATTCTGAACATCGTACGCCCGGGAGAGTCCTTCAACGATGTCCCAATCTTTGATGGCGGCCCCAACCCCGCAGGTGCCGAGGCCATGGGGGCAGTTGTTCTTTACAGCATCAGAAGAAGCGAGCTCGAGGTTATACTCCGTAATCACCCCCAGGTAGCCCTAAATGTCACTAAGGTTCTGGCAGAACAGGCACGCCACCTCGGATTACTGGTCGAGGACCTGTCATTCAGACACGTTATAGGACGCGTAGCCAAGATACTCATAGAGTACGCGGGAGATGGTACGGGCCCAAGGCCACGCCTTACCCAGCAGGAGATTGCAGCGATGGCCGGAACCGTCCGTGAAGTAGTCGGCAGGTCACTTAAAGCCCTGGAGGAAGAAGGAGCGATAAGGTTAGAGCACCACCGCATCGTAGTTGCTGATATGGATGCACTTCAAGGCATGGTGGCAGCATATTCTTGAGATAAAAGTCGCATACAGCTGCAAGCTCTAGTGATATGATTACTATATATGGAGGCCGATAGAGTGTTTGAAATGCCGTTGATCGACCAACAGAAGTGTGACGGGTGCGGTTTATGTATTAGCGTGTGTCACTGCAATATCCTTGTATTGGTCGATAACATTATTACGGCAGTACCAAAACAGGGGTGTATGTCCTGCAAACGATGGTGTAGTAAATGTGAAGACGTATGCCCCAACGCAGCCTTAAGCTGGCCTTTTGAGGTAGTTATCGAGTAGTTCGCCCTTTTTCGCTCGCCCCACATCGAAACCATTACCTCCGCTCTTCCACACATCACCTCTTTATCTGAGATAAAAGTCACATACAGGCGTTATCTCCTGATTTATAATTATATTTGGTAGAAAAGGGGGTGCGTGACAGTGCACAACTGTGAGACTGCACCAGAAGAAGCAACAAGTAAAGGCAAGTGTTGCCATTACTGGGTAATAGAGACGCCAGAAGGCCCTATCAGTAAGGGCACATGCAAATTCTGCGGTGAGGAGAAGGAATTCGATAGCTTCGGGCCAGATTCAGTGTCCCGGTGGGATCGTTCCACATCTAAGCCTGCCAATCCCCGTAGATTGACCAACCCTGCGCCTGTAGGCGAGCAAGATGAAAACTAATACTTTTTTTGCATCCGGTTATTGGAATAAGACCGCTGAAAAAGAGGTGCTGCTTCTATATCGGGGTCGGGGGTCCGGGCATATCCCCCAGCTTAAAATAATCCCCAAAGATTGGGGGATTAGGGGGTTCATTGAGACTATTTCAGCGGCCTCCGTATATACACAGGCATACCAAGCTCCGTCACGGGACAATTATCAAGGCTGCAGTGCTAGCTTGTGTATACCCCATACTCCTGAAGCGTCTCCCACATCGCCATGATATTTTCGGGCGGCACATTGCCCTGGATATTGTGAACTGTAGCGAATACGAATCCACCACCGCGCATCAGGTCGCTGACACGCCGCTTAACATCCTCTCGTACCTCCTCAGGAGTATGACTCCCATCAAAGGTACGCTGCGTGTCTACAGCGCCACCCCAGAAGGTCAGGTCCTTGCCATATTCACGCTTTAGCTCGGCCGAATCCATGCCTGCTGCGCTGACCTGCACCGGGTTTATGATGTCCAGTCCGATCTCGATCAGGTCAGGGATAACTTTTCGAATAGAGCCGCAAGAGTGCAGGAATACCTTTGCACTACTGCGAGAATGGACGAAATCAAACAGCTCCTTGTGTAGCGGTTTGAGATACTTACGATAGAGTTCCGGCGATATGAGCATGTCGTTTTGACCGGCAAAATCATCAGCCATTTGAACCACGTCGATCATGTCGCCCAGAACAGCGAACATCTTTCCCCAGTAGGCTAACTGCAAATCCAGGTAGCGGTGTAATATTTTTTGTACCAGCGCCGGGTTGCCAATTAAATCTGAGTAACCACGTTGGAAACCACGCGTCCATAAGTACAGCTCAAAAATGCCCGCCGAGAGATTTCCCACGATCACGGCCCGTTGTTCCTCTTTGAGCACCCTCTCCGCTGCCTCTCTTATACCCGTGAAACGTGCTGGATCAGTCGGATCGGGCAATATGTAGCTTTCAACATCCGATTCGTTAATGTCACCGCTCAGGGGATGATCAAACATGTCATAATACAAACCGCCAATCTTGGGCATGCGCCACCCGATTCCATATTCGTCATAGAAATAGGTGTGCTTGCCGCCTTCCATCTCCCTTATCTCGATCTGATAACTGGCGGACGAGCGCGGCGAGATGTTTTTAACATCCACCCCTAAGCGATCCATAACATCGCTATCAACCTGGGCCAGCTGTTGCACTATATCCACTATGGTGGGCTTAATCAACGGCAATCCCAAATAATCACGCAGCGCTTGATAGGCCTTCACATTGATACCGGTAACGACCGTGCCCCCCATATCAAAACGGAACCCGGTCTGGCTCTCTATGATTCAAAGCTGATAGTACGCGCTCTCGTGAATTCACTCTCTTGTTTCTCCTACATTACTTACCGATATTGCTGAAATAGTCTCAATCAACCCCCTAATCCCCCAATCTTGGGGGACTTTAATAAGCTGGGGGACACCCCCAGACCCCCGGCAGGAAGTATCCTTCACCTCTTTTTCAACAGTCTCTTACCGTATAGCTTTCCACTTGTGATCAGCTATGCAGAATGAGATCAGTCATCCGCTTGTGCCATCCAATGTCAGCCCACATCCGCTTAAAGTGGGGCTGACAGAAGTTGCTGGTACAGATCCCTTTCCATCCCCTCTCAGATGCTATTCGAACGCCCTGCTCAGCGATATCTTTTACCCAATCCCACTCCCCACCGGTGCTGCCAGGCGTGACATCATCGTAGTTAATCGGCCCCCAGGCTTCAGTAGTGAAGAGTGGGACACTATTCTTCTTGCCCCATTCCGCCCAGAATCCAATGCGGGCTTCAAGCATCCTTATGTATTCCTCGCGGTGTTTCGGATATAGCCTTGCCATTCGCTTTGCATGAATTTTAATATTTCGCGGATATCCAGGGAATCCTACATGCATCAGTAACTGCCCTGTTGCCATCATCCATTTCATATAATCGGATACCCATATGTGCACCTCAGCGACATCAAATGAGCTTACATCGATCTGTTGCATTTGACGAGAACCTATCGCCTGGAACGAAAAGGTGTATTTCAAATCAGGATATTTCTCACGTAATGGTGCGATCGCGCCATCAAAGTAGCTTTTTATTCGCTGCTTCACTCCCTCATCCCACCTTCTTGTTAAATTGCGCATCATCCACAGGTCTCCGATTCGTTTTGACCGGAATATATCGGCATAAGGGACCCGGCGCCCACCTGCTAATAGGAAACTCATTGCATATATCAACCCATACGATGCGGTCATGCAGTCCCGCTTCGCTTAGCAGATCAAGCGTCTCCATCCATATGCGGGCATAGTCCTGCGGGGATTGAATCATGTCAACGCGATCCAGTGTATCGCGGTTATACCATGCTGATAGCCCTACGTAGATACCCCTTTCAGCAGCTTTACCTATAAACTCGACCAGTGCCTTTCTCGGCTCGACCTGCACGGGTTTGTGATTTCCCCACATGAAATTTCCTGCCTGAGGCAATACGGTAAACTGCTCGACCAGTTTCCCATCCTGCCCTTTCGCAATCAGATGTGGGAAGGCATCCATGCGGATACAGTTGTAGCCGCGTTCCGCCAGTTCGTCCAGCACCTTGTCCCAATCCGCATACTCAGCCTCGTCGCCCGCCCTGCGCACAAGCCACGAGAAATCCCACATAGTGACAGCATACCTCGCTTCAAGATTGAATCCGGTTGCCTCTGACATTACTAGCCTCCACCCGTGCTGGTCGCACCACGACGAGTTCTAAGTCCATGAGTGAAATCGCTCAGCGTGAATCCTCATATCTACGGCTAGAGATTGCTGAAATAGTCTTGATCAACCCCCTAATCCCCCAATCTTGGGGGATTTTTTATAGCTGGGGGACACCCCCGGACCCCCGGCAGGAAGCATCCTGCACCTCTTTTTCAGCGGTCTTAGTTATTTCAGCCATCGTTTAGACCTGCTCACAGCCCTGAGCCAGCCGCGATAAAGATCTTCCCGCTTTTCCCGATCCATAGATGGTGTGAAACTACGACCTGCCTCCCAAAGCGAGGCCACCTCATCACGATCCTTCCAAAATCCTACCGCCAGACCGGCAAGATATGCTGCTCCCATGGCTGTAGTCTCCACAGATCGAGGTCTCGATAGCTTCACTCCAAGCATGTCGGCCTGGAACTGTGCCAGGAAGTTGTTTGCGGCAGCACCCCCATCCACACGGATCTCAGTTGGTCTCAGCCTTGAATCAGCTTTCATAGCTTTTGCCACATCACATACCTGGTACGCTATAGACTCCAACGCTGCCCTCACCAGGTGACACCTCTGGGTACCAAGGGTTAAACCTGTGATAGTACCCCTCGCGTACATATCCCAGTGAGGTGCTCCCAGCCCTACAAAGGCAGGGACGAAGTAAACTCCACCTGTGTCCTCAGCTTCATTTGCCAGCTGCTCCGATTCCGCCGCATCGGCGATCACACCCAGCTCATCCCGCAGCCATTGGATAACCGCTCCCGCAACAAAGATGCTGCCCTCCAGGGCATACTCAACTGCGTCTCCTATTCCCCAGGCTATGGTGGTTATCAATCCGTGTTTCGAATGTACTGGTTCCTTTCCCGTGTTCATCAGCACAAAGGCACCGGTGCCCATGGTGACCTTAACCATGCCGGGTTCAAAACAAGCCTGGCCGAAAAGAGCAGCCTGCTGGTCACCGGCTACACCAGCAATCGGTATTCCGTCAGGGGTATAGCCAAATACGCCACTGGAAGGTTGAACCTTCGGGAGCATAGATCGAGGAATGCTGAATAGCTGAAGTATGTCATCATCCCAATCCAGAGTGTGTATGTTGAAAAGCATGGTCCTCGATGCGTTGGATACGTCTGTAGCGTGAATTTTTCCCTCAGTCAGTTTCCACATCAGCCAAGTATCAACATTAGCGAATAGTGCTTTCCCCTGTTCGGCAAGTTGACGAATGCCCTGAACGTTACTCAACATCCACTCCAGCTTCGTCCCCGAGAAGTATGCGTCTACTACCAGGCCCGTCTTGGTATGGATCATTTCATCTAGCTCTCTACTTCTGATCTCGTCACACCTGGATGCTGTGCGGCGGCACTGCCACACGATAGCACGACCTATCGCTTCGCCTGTCTCCCTGTTTATCAAGAGCGTGGTCTCCCGCTGGTTAGCAATCCCGATGGCTGCGATCTGTGCGTCGCTAGCGCCGGCACTGGCCTTAGCCTGCTCTATCGCACTTAAAGTCTTCAGCCATATATCTGCAGGGTCCTGCTCAACCCAACCCGGATGTGGATAGTATTGGTCAATCTCCGCGTATCCGCGCCCTTCTACCCTGCCATCGCGATCGATTAAAAGTGCAGTGGTACCCGTAGTCCCCTGGTCTATTGAAAGGATATACTGCTTTCCCATCGTTTTATCGATGTCCTCTCAGACTTATCTGATTCGCATTTACACTCTGAGATTGCCGAAAAAGAGGTGCCCCGATATAATCGGAGCCGGGGGTCTGGGGGTGTCCCCAATCTTTCAAAGTCCCCCAGGAGAGGGTTGATCAAGACTATTTCAGCAATCTCACTCTATAGTCAGCCTCCAACTATGCTGAACATAGAATCATATAGTGTGAAGACCAGAATATCCATTTCCTAAATGACTTGAAGCTTTCAGTCCTATCAGATCCGTGCGACTATCCACTCTTCCGTATCAGCCAGTACCTGTTTGTGCCCCGGCTCATTGAAAATCTCGTGGTAGAAACCATCATAGAGTTTTAGTGTCCTGTCATTCGAGCCTACAGTATCATACAAAATCTGGCTCCCTTCGGGGTTACACAGGCGATCGGCAGTCCCGTGCATAATTAGGATAGGCAGGTTGATCTGTGGCATTTCTGCGGGAAGTTTACGCAATGTCGCAAGCATCTCCGCACCGAATCGGCAGGTGATCTTACCCCGATAGACCAGCGGGTCATTTATATAGACGTCTACAACAGCATTATCCTGGCAAATGGCAGAGGCATCAAGAACCATCACGCCCATCTTTGGAGTAACTATAGACATTAATCGAGCCAGTGGAATCAGCGCGGATGACAGGCTTTGGCCAGGCTTAATACCTACTCCAGAAAGGATGAGCCCCGCCAGATCCTGTTGATTAGTACCTGTAGCTGTATAGGCAGTGGCTACCGTAGCTCCCATGCTGTGGCCAACGAGGAATATATTTTTATCAGCATATTCATTCTTTACTATTTGGATAAATGTTTCGAGGTCATCCAGATAGTCTGAGAACCGCTCAACATAGCCTCGCACACCCTCTGACTTGCCATGTCCTCGCTGGTCAAGGGCATAGATCGCATAGCCTTTGGGTACAAAATGGTTGACCAGGTTTGTATACCGCCCGCTGTGTTCCGCCCAGCCATGCACCACCAGCAATATCGCCTTTGGATTTGCTTCTGACAACCAGCACTGGTAGTACAGGTTAAGCCCCTTACATCCGGTGAATCGACCCTCTATATGCTCCATATTCCCGGCTACTACCTTAACACAGAGTCTAAAATAATCCTGAGGACTGCGTTCCCTCTCTGTTTTAACCGTATGCCAAACTTTATCAGCTTCTTTTCAACTTATCAAGTTCATGTTACATTGTGGCCACTATATTAAATGCTAATAATATAAGATTGCTGAAAAAAGGTGCCCCGATCTCCCCCATAAATACCTCTTGTAAGCGGCTGCGCGGCAAAGGGGAGCCCAGAGGGAGTCCCTCATGGCGCGTCTGGACCGGTGACCCAGCAAAAATGCTGACTCTCCTGGATTGGCCGAGCGAGTCGGGCAATGACAGGGGGTCGAGCCCCGTGAATAAACGACGGTGGTCAGGCTGAATTTAGTGTCCCGCCCGATCTAGCTGTGGCGCGATCCCGTGAGTGCATCATCCTGAGCTCCGAACAAGTTCGGATGATCCAGGTAGGGTGCGCCCTGTTGACTTGCAAGCGAAGCCCCATGCATTGCGAGCCCCGACTATCGGGGCGACGGCATCTCAGCGTCCCGACCACCACTCCTGGATTGCTTCGTCGCTATCGCTCCTCGCAATGAGAGATTGCTGAAAAGGAGGTGCAGAGGGACTTCCCTCTGGCGGGGGTCTGGGGGTGTCAGCTTTAAAAAAGTCCCCCAAGATTGGGGGATTAGGGGTTGATTGAGACTATTTCAACGGTCTCGATAATATTGGGGTATCCGCTGTTTAATTTTTTATGGCGCTATTATATCCTTTCTTGCCTCCAGCGTCCTGCTTTTAACCTCTCTTCTCCGCAATCGCATTCTCATGTCCCGCCCCGTATAAACATGGAAGGGGGTCACATACCCCAGAGTCTTATCATAGCGCATGTAATTGTGATACTGGATAAAGGATTTAACCACAGCTTCCAAGGCACCGGGGGCCTCCTTGGGTAATAAGGTGATCTCGCCGCTCATCGTGCTGGAGTTCATTTCCATCTCGCCGTTGGTTTCATATTCGTAAGGCGAGGCTACTAACATGTTTGAGGCCCGCTAGTCTCATATACTCGATAAATCTCCAGTAGATATTGCTGGCTCCGTGGCCAGAACCAAGCGTGGTTCTATCCTCCACCGGTTTACCAGTCATCCCTACAAGATCAACCGCCTCCTGCAGAAGATCGGAGAGGGTATCTTCCGTCATGTTAAGCTGCAGTTTCCAATAAAAGATGAATCGGCTATATTCGTCCATAACCGTCACCAGGTGGTACCAACCACGATTAAACATATTAATGCAGAGGCTATCTATCACCCAAAGCTCGTGGGTCCCCCTTGTCTTGCGGTGATACTCCTTGCCTATATTGAACCCCAGCCTTTTTCCTGGCGTGATCAGCCCTTCTCGTTTTAGAATACGGTGCATAGTGGACTCAGAGACGTACACTCCATCGGAATCAGTGATCCGTAGCGCCAGCTGACGAATTGTTAGCGCAGGTAATGCCCTGGCCCGAGCTAGGATTATCTGCTCCTCCTCCGGTCTCAGCCTGTTCCAGGCTAGATGGGAATTCCCGTTGCCGTCCTGCAGTCTGCCCTCGGCCTGCAACTTCAGCCAGCGGTAGTAGGTGCTCTTAGAAATCCCCAGTTGGTCTAACAGCTGTTCCTGCGGCAACGAAGACCCTGCCACCAGAGCCAGTATCCTCTCCTTATCTGAAACGTTCACCCGGGTATACCCCTCCTTAACTCCAGCCCAAACACAACCATTTTAGATACATATTCAGATTGCCATAACTTACCTCGTAGGTCAATTTGCATTAAATACACTTTAGTTAAACTTCCTTCCACGTTTTTGTGGAAATGGAGCTCGTTTCCCTATACTGCCCCTCAGGGAAGGCCCGGGGCATTACGCTTCAGGTATGTTTGACGCCAACTTTATAGGGGCATGTTTCATGAGACTGCTGAAAAAGAGATGCCCCGATTATATCGGGGCAAGGGGT
>PVMK01124857.1_pt1 | contig 27193 bp, 25 predicted proteins | sample 1853481 | NCBI WGS metagenome assembly PVMK01 (sample SAMN08533507, study PRJNA380276) | Marine sediment metagenome, whole genome shotgun sequencing project. | reverse complement strand
GGCCAGCTTTTTCGCCAGATCGAGTACCTGGTGCTCGTTTTCGCCCTCCACCATGACCCTGATGACCGGCTCAGTGCCGGACGCACGCAGAACCACCCGCCCGGTTTCTGCGAGTTCATTTTCCGCTTCCGCGCCCGGTTTCTGGATGACTTCCGATGTGGCGGGAACAAGGTGGTGCTCTGCTTTTACGTTCAGCATCTCTTGCGGATAGCGTGACATTCCCGCCGCAAGCTCGGACAGTGGTTTGCCACTGCGCTTCATGATCGCAAGAATTTGCAATGCGATGATGATGCCGTCGCCGGTCGTTGTCTTGTCCAGGCAGATCAGGTGCCCCGAGGTTTCGCCACCGACAATACCACCGGTCTCGCGTAAGGCCTCAAGCACGTACCGATCGCCGACGCTGGCCCGACGAAATTCGATCTCGTGGCGTGCGAGCGCGTGCTCCAGACCAAGATTGCTCATGACTGTGCCGACCACGGGCCCCTTCAATGTGCCGTCTCGCTTGCGGGCCGTTGCAAGTATGTACAAGAGCTGATCACCATCAAGGAGGCCGCCCTGCTCATCCACCATGACCACCCGATCGCCATCGCCATCGAGTGCAATACCGACTGCCGCCTCCACCGCCGGAACCGTTTTCTGCAGCAGATCAGGTTCGGTAGAACCGCAGCCGGCATTGATATTGCGACCATTCGGTGAGCAGCCAATCGTAATCACATCCGCACCCAACTCATTTAACGTGCGCGGCCCTACTTTGTAGCCTGCTCCGTTGGCACCGTCGAATACGACTTTGACGCCGTCCAGGTCCAGATCATCAGGAAAAGTCGAAGTGCAAAAATCCTGGTATTGAATCAGTGCAGAATCGATACGTTTTGCCTGTCCCAACCGCGTTGAATCGAGTGTGATCGCCGGCTTTTTCAGAAGCTTTTCGATTTGTTTCTCAACATCGTCAGATAATTTCGCGCCGTCCGCGTCAAAAAACTTGATGCCGTTGTCCTGGTAAGGATTGTGCGAAGCGCTGATTACAACACCCAGGTTAGCCTCGAATACGTTGGGTAAGGTATGCAATCCCCGGTGTCGGCAACGGGCCCAGCAACAGAACATCTGTGCCGGCCGCTACAAAGCCAGCTTCCAGAGCCGACTCGAACATATAGCCAGAAAGCCGGGTGTCCTTGCCGATCAGCACTTCGCCGCCATCCGGCACCAGCACCTGTGCCGCTGCGCTGGCAAGCCGGAGGGCAAATTCCGCGCTCATGATCGCTGCCGACCGTGCCTCTGACGCGTCAGTGCGAAAGTATTTTTTACTCATGTCCTCTTCCCGGTCTCCATCCCGACATCCTCACCGCATCCGCTATTTTGAGGGCATCAACAGTCGCAGCCACATCGTGTGTACGGACGATATTCGCGCCACGCAACTGCCATGACCGCCGCAGCAATCCCCGCGAATATTCTCTTGATCCGCGGCTTGCCTGTCAGGTTGCCAAGCATCGCTTGCGTGACAAGCCTACCAGTATTGGCCGCCGCAATTCCTGCAGCTGATCAAGATTAGCCAGTATTTGCAGATTGTGCTCATCATTCTTGCCAAACCCAAAGCCCGGATCCACGATAATCCTGTCGCTGTCGATACCCGCCGCAGTGCATGCGCTTATTCTCCGGCAAGAAAATCGATTACCTCTCGTGGCAGTTCCTGATATTCAGGGGCCGCCTGCATCGTACGTGGCTCGCCCTGCATGTGCATCAGGCAGACCGCAACCTCGAGCTCAGCCACCGCTTCCAGCGCCCCGTCCTGACGGAGCGCAAACACATCGTTAACCAGCACTGCACCAGCGGTGACCGCTGCACGCATCACATCCGGCTTGCTGGTATCAACAGAAATCGCCACATCCAGCTGCGAATTGATGCGCTCAATCAGCGGGATAACCCGGTCGAGTTCCTCTTGCAGCGAAACGCTGCCCGCGCCCGGGCGGGTTGATTCTCCACCAACGTCGATGATGTCCGCCCCTTCTTCCAGCATTGCCGCCGCTTTGGCAAATGCTTTATCGGGAGACAGGAAAACGCCACCGTCTGAAAACGAGTCCGGCGTGACATTTAAGATCCCCATGACCCAGGATCGGTCCGCGGATATTTCGCGTTTGCCCAGACACAGCTTCATCGGGTCAGCTCCGCAATGCGTTTGAAAGAATCGTAAAACGGCAGCCCTGAGGCTGCCGTTTGTTTTTGCAGAGTCGAATCCGGGTTCGCCAGGCTAATGTTCGCTGGCTGGCCCGCCGATGGGACTCGCGCCGTCAGACGATTTACTCGGCTTGCCTTTAGTCGGTTCCGAGTCGTCAGAATCGTCCCAGTCTTCGGGTGGCGTAACCTCATGCCCTTCCATTATTTCTTTGATCTGCGCAGTATTCAGCGTCTCATACTTCATCAGCGCCTTCGCCATCAGGTGCAGTTTGTCTTCGTTTTCGGTGAGAATCTTTTTGGCACGCTCGTAATTCTTGTCAATAATATTCCGCACTTCTTCGTCAATCGTATTCGCGGTGACATCGGACACGTGCTTGTGTTGCGTAACAGATCGACCAAGGAAAACTTCGCCCTCGTCTTCGCTGTAAGTCAGCGGGCCGAGTTTTTTGGACAGCCCCCACTTGGTCACCATGTTGCGGGCGATTTCCGTAGCACGTTCAATATCGTTGGATGCACCGGTGGTGACCTGGTCCTGGCCAAGCGTCATCTCCTCCGCGAGACGACCGCCAAACAGGGTTGAAATATTACTTTCCAGGGTGGACTTGGACACGCTGTACTTGTCTTCTTCCGGAAGATACATCGTGACGCCCAACGCCCTGCCGCGTGGAATGATGGTTACTTTATAAACGGGATCATGATCGGGTACACAATAGCCGACGATCGTATGACCAGCCTCGTGATAAGCGGTGTTGAGCCTTTCCTTATCACTCATCACCAATGAGCGGCGCTCTGCGCCCATCATGATCTTATCTTTGGCTTGCTCAAATTCTTCCATGCTGACAACGCGCTTGTTGAAACGCGCTGCAAAAAGCGCCGCTTCATTGACCAGGTTGGCCAGATCTGCACCGGAGAAGCCCGGGGTGCCACGTGCAATCAAGCCTGGCTTAACATCGTCGTCAAGTGGAACCTTGCGCATGTGCACTTTCAGAATCATCTCGCGACCGCGAATATCCGGCAACGGCACCACCACCTGGCGATCAAATCGCCCTGGCCTTAGCAATGCCGGATCGAGGACATCGGGCCGGTTGGTTGCTGCAATGACAATAACGCCCTCGTTACCCTCAAATCCGTCCATCTCGACCAGCATCTGGTTCAGGGTCTGCTCACGCTCGTCATGACCACCACCCAGGCCAGCACCACGGTGCCGCCCAACTGCGTCAAGCTCGTCGATGAAGATAATGCAGGGCGCTTGTTTCTTGGCCTGCTCGAACATATCCCGGACACGCGACGCACCAACGCCAACAAACATCTCGACGAAGTCAGATCCGGAAATCGTAAAAAACGGAACCTTGGCTTCACCGGCAATGGCTCTTGCCAGCAAGGTCTTGCCGGTGCCCGGTGGGCCAACCATCAACACGCCCTTGGGAATTTTGCCGCCGAGGCGCTGATACTTGCTCGGGTCTTTCAGGAAGTCGACGATTTCGCCGACTTCCTCTTTGGCCTCGTCAATTCCCGCCACATCGGCAAAGGAGACGCCAATCTGGTCCTCTCCGAGCAAGCGGGCCTTGCTCTTGCCAAATGACATAGCGCCGCGACCACCACCACCGCCCTGCATCTGGCGCATGAAGTAAATCCATACACCGATGAGCAACAATATCGGGAACGAACTGATAAGGAGCTGCCCGATCAGGCTTTGCGATTCAGGCTCTTGCGCGGTAAAACTGACATTATTGTCATCGAGAATTCCGATGAGCGTGTTGTTGTCGGTTTCCGGGCTGATCGTGTAGTACTGCAGCGGTGTGCGGCTGCCGTAATTGATACGTTCATGGTCGAATTCGACTCGCTGGACACTACCGGAGCGAATCTGCTGCAGGAATTCCGAATAATCGTGCTTTTCCGGCGCGGGGCCGCTGACGCCGCTAAGTCCCTGAACTACAGACAAAAGCACGACGATAATCACGATAAAAACTAGTATATTTTTGGTTAAATCATTCACGACAGTTACAGCACTCCAGCACGATTCTTTAGACTGTGTCTAATGGTTAGACAGTACTACAGTTGATAGTTTCTCGCCAGCAAGTAGACCTCACTACTACCCGCTCGTGAGGCCTTTGGTTTCATCACTTTTACCCTTGCGAACGACTTCCTGACATCAGCGATAAAGGCATCCGTACCCTCGCCCTGAAATAACTTACAAACGAAATTTCCCTTTCGTTTCAGGGTTTTCCTGGCCAGATCCAGCGCAAGTTCCGCCAGATACATGGACCGCGGTTGGTCGACCGCCTTATTCCCGCTGATATTGGGTGCCATATCACTCAATACAAGGTCTGCAGGCGAATCGGTCAGCTTTTCCATTAGCGAGCCTACCACCTCGTCCTCGGTGAAATCTCCCTGAATGAACTCGACCGAGGGCAGATAATCCATTGGCAGCACGTCCAGTGCAATAATCCGAACCCTGCCCTTGAGGCGTTCCGTCACATACTGGCTCCAGCTTCCCGGTGCAGAACCCAGATCGATGCAGACCATGTCCGGATACAAAATGTGCTCTTTCTCGACAATTTGCTCAAGCTTGTAAACCGCACGCGAACGCCACCCGTCGCGACGTGCCATTTGCACATACGGGTCTTTTTCCTGGCGTTGCCGCCAGGAGCTGCCACTTCGTCTCGGTTTACTCATTGTGTGTTGCCCGGTTTGCTCACTGTGTGCTGCAACAATTTGTGCTGCTACAATCCGCGACCATGCAATTAACTGAATCCCAAAAAAAATACCGACCAAGCCTTCATCTGCAACTATGAATTTAACTGAATCTCAAAAAAAGTACTTACGCGGCCTCGGCCACCAATTAAAACCAGTCGTCACGATCGCCGATGCCGGACTCTCGGAATCTGTTTTGAAAGAGTTCGACTCGACCATAGACCACCACGAGTTAATCAAAGTCCGCATTCGCAGCGGTGACCGCCCGACTCGCGATGCGACGATAAAGGAACTTTGCGCGACGGCTAAGGCCGAGCTTATCGCCCGTATCGGCAATGTCGCACTGATTTACCGGCGTAACGACGAAAAACCGAAAATTCCTCTGCCTGTTGGCAAGTAGGTTTAAGACTACTTGTAAGTTACACCGTTGACTTCGTAGTGCTTTTCTCCACCCGGCGCCGCAAAACTTATTTCGTCACCTTCTTCCTTGCCGATTAATGCTCGTGCAATGGGTGATGTATATGAAATCAGGCCGGAGCCGATATCTGCTTCATCCTCGCCGACAATCTTGTAAGTGATTTCCTTGTCTGCCTGCAGATCCAGCAATTCAACGGTAGAACCAAAGACTATTTTTCCCTTGGCATCGATTGTGGTCACATCGATAACCTGCAGGTTGGACAACTTGGCTTCAAGCTCCTTGATCCTGCCTTCAATAAAACCCTGCTGATCTTTCGCGGCGTGATACTCAGCATTCTCTTTGAGATCGCCATGCGCGCGGGCCTCGGCGATCGCCTGGATAACCTGCGGTCGGTCCCTGGATTTGAGTTTCTGTAACTCCTCGCGCAGCAATTCCGCACCGCGAACTGTCATTGGGTATTTGTTCATGCCGCCACCTCCTTATGCAGGTCCTGCAGACAATTCACATCAATGACATCGAGGTGCTCCAACGCTGTACAAGTGGCAATGGCCGCATTAATCGTCGTGTAGTAAGTCACATTCCTGCGCACAGCCTCGCCGCGAATCGGCAAGGATTCGCGAATCGCCTGTTTTCCTTCGGTCGTATTCACAATCAACGAAATTTCACCATTTTTGATCAGGTCCACAATATGTGGTCGGCCTTCCCGCACCTTATTCGTGCGACGACAGCTTAGTCCCGCGTCCGTCAAGTGTTGCGCAGTTCCGTCCGTCGCGACAATTTCAAATCCACGTTGCAACAGAATATTTGCGAGTTCCACTGCGGCATCTTTGTCCCGATCGCGAACACTGATTAATGCAACTCCTTGCGTGGGCAATACGACACCTGACGCAAGCTGGGCTTTCGCATAGGCCTCGCCGAACGACCGCCCTACCCCCATCACTTCGCCAGTTGATTTCATCTCCGGCCCAAGTATCGGATCGGCACCGGCAAACTTGATAAACGGAAAGACCGCCTCTTTGACGGAAAAATATTCCGGTATGCGCTGGGTAGTAAAACCCTGCTCCTGCAATGACTGACCGACCATAACACGCGCGGCAATCTTGGCGAGCTGCAGACCGGTGGCTTTCGACACGAAAGGCACAGTGCGTGATGCCCGCGGATTTACCTCAAGCAGGTAGATAACATTATTTTGAATAGCGAACTGGGTGTTCATCAGACCAATGACATTCAGCCCTTTGGCAAGGGTAATAACCTGTTCTGCCAGGGCTTCCTGCATCTCCTTCGTGAGACTGAATGGCGGCAGAGAACAGCCGGAATCACCGGAGTGCACGCCTGCCTGCTCGATATGTTCCATGATGCCGCCGATCAGGACCCGCTCACCGTCACAAATTGCATCCACATCAACCTCTGTGGCCAGATCCAGGAAGCGATCCAGCAACACCGGGCTCTCATTGGACACACCAATAGCTGCATCCATGTAGGTAGCAAGATCCTCATCGTTGTGCACGATTTCCATCGCCCTGCCGCCGAGCACGTAGGAGGGCCGTACCACCAGCGGATAGCCGACGTCAGAACCCATGCCAAGCGCCTCTTCCTTGTTACGCGCGGTTCGGTTCGGTGGCTGGCGCAATTTGAGGTTGTCGACCAGTTTCTTGAAGCGCTCGCGGTCTTCTGCCAGATCGATCGAATCAGGTGAGGTACCGACAATCGGCGCGCCCGCCGCTGCAAGATCACGCGCAAGCTTCAGCGGCGTTTGCCCGCCATATTGCACAATGACGCCTTTCGGCTTTTCAATTTCGATAATCTCCATGACGTCCTCGAACGTCAGTGATTCGAAATACAATCGATCCGAGGTGTCGTAATCCGTCGATACCGTTTCCGGATTACAGTTGACCATGATGGTTTCGAAACCTTCTTCCCGTAAAGCCAACGCTGCATGCACACAACAGTAATCGAATTCGATGCCCTGGCCGATGCGATTTGGTCCGCCACCGAGAATCATAATTTTCGGATTATCCGTTGGCTCAGCTTCGCATTCTTCTTCATAAGTCGAATACAGATACGCAGTAGAGGTCGCGAATTCTGCGGCGCAGGTATCCACGCGTTTGAATACCGGGCGCACACCGGAAATAATACGACGCTTACGAACGAGTTCCTCAGGTTGTTTGATTAGTTTCGCAATTCGCGCATCAGAAAATCCCTTGCGTTTGAGCGCGCGAATTCTGTCCGCATCCAGCGAATCAAGGCCGCCTTTCCTGATATCTTTTTCTTCATCGACAAGATCGGCGATTTGCACGAGGAACCACGGATCGATGCCAGTGAGCTTCGCGACATCGTCTAATGTGAATCCCTGGCGAAAAGCATCGGCCACATACCAAATCCGATCAGCGCCTGGAAGACGAAGCTCCTGGCGCAGATTGTCTTTTTCCACTTCGTCGATAGCGACGCCAGTGATCTCGTCCAGCCCGCTAACACCGATCTCGAGACCACGCAGCGCTTTTTGAAAGGACTCCTGGAAAGTCCGGCCCATTGCCATGACTTCACCAACCGACTTCATTTGCGTGGTCAGCCGATCATTGGCCCCGGGGAATTTCTCGAAGGTAAAACGCGGGATTTTGGTCACTACGTAATCGATTGTCGGCTCAAATGAGGCCGGCGTAGCACCACCGGTAATATCATTACGGAGTTCATCGAGCGTATAACCAATGGCCAGTTTTGCGGCCACTTTCGCAATCGGAAAACCGGTCGCTTTGGATGCGAGCGCAGATGACCGTGATACGCGCGGGTTCATCTCGATAACCAGCAGGCGACCGTCTTCGGGATTCACAGCGAACTGCACGTTTGAACCACCTGTCTCAACGCCAATTTTACGCAAGACATCGATGGACGCATCTCGCATACGTTGATATTCCTTGTCGGTCAGCGTTTGCGCCGGTGCGACAGTGATGGAATCGCCGGTGTGCACGCCCATCGGATCGAGATTTTCAATCGAACAAACAATGATGCAATTGTCATTCTTGTCCCGGACAACCTCCATCTCGAACTCTTTCCAGCCGATGACAGATTCTTCGAGTAACACTTCAGTGGTTGGCGACATTTCCAACCCGTGCGTGATGATGTCGCGGAACTCTTCCTGGTTGTAGGCGATACCACCGCCTGTGCCACCGAGCGTGAAAGAGGGCCGGATAATAGTGGGATAACCAATATTCTGCTGTTTCTCGATCGCCTCTTCCAACGAATGCGCGATCTCCGCTCTGGGTACTTCCAGGCCGATATCGGTCATGGCTTCGCGAAACTTCTCGCGATCCTCGGCCATGTCTATTGCCTCGCGGGATGCAGCAATCAGCTCAACATTGTATTTTTCCAGAACGCCTTCCCGGGCCAGGTCGAGGGCACAATTAAGACCCGTCTGGCCGCCCATCGTTGGCAGCAATGCGTCCGGTTTTTCCCTGGCGATGATTCGTTCTACCGTTCTCCAGTGCACCGGCTCTATATAGATTGCATCCGCGGTCTCCGGATCCGTCATGATGGTCGCCGGATTCGAATTGACCAGGATGACCCGGTAGCCTTCTTCCTTGAGCGCTTTGCAGGCCTGCGCGCCAGAATAGTCAAATTCACAGGCCTGGCCGATCACGATCGGGCCTGCACCTATGATCAGGACGCTTTGAATGTCTGTACGTTTTGGCATGTGTCTGTTTTTGAATCGGATTCTAGATAATAATTTACTTTAAATAACAATCTTAATTAACTGTTTAATAACACTTTATATTGCCAACATCGATTGACTCGCATCGCGTTTATGTTCGTCCATCGCGCTCAGGAAGCGCTCGAACAATGGCAAGAGATCGTGCGGTCCGGGACTCGCCTCCGGATGCCCCTGGAAGCCAAATGCCGCTTTATCTTTCAGCGCAATGCCCTGCAGCGATCCGTCAAACAGGGAGGTGTGAGTAACCGCAACGTTTTTCGGCAGGGATTTTTCATCGACCGCAAAACCGTGATTCTGACTCGTGATCATTACCTGTCCGGTTGCGCTGTCCTCGACCGGATGATTTGCCCCGTGGTGGCCAAATTTCATCTTCAGCGTTTTTGCACCGGTTGCCAGTGCCAACAACTGGTGGCCGAGGCAGATGCCGAATACAGGCACGTGCGACTCAAGAATTGTCTTGATCGCCTCAATCGCATAATCACAAGGTTCAGGATCGCCTGGTCCATTCGACAGAAAAACACCGTCAGGTGCGAGTGCCAGCACCTCAGATGCCGGTGTGGTCGCCGGCACGACCGTCATACGGCAATCGAGATCCGACAGGATCCGCAGAATGTTGCGTTTGATGCCGTAGTCGTAGACGACGACATGATTGGGCGCAATACGGCGACTCATAATCCGGCCACTGCGACCAAAATCGCTGCCGTGACACCACTGATAGGTTGCTTCCGTGGTAACAAATTTTGCGAGATCCATTCCCGCGATGCCGGGGAATTTGTTGGCATGCTCAACGGCGACCTCGGGCTCGATATCACCCGTCATGATGCAACCCGACTGGGCTCCCTTCTCGCGCAACAACCGGGTTAGTTTCCGCGTGTCGATATCTGCAATTGCCACGGTATCGGCCGCAATGAGGAAGTCTGAAAAGCTGCGTTCCGAACGCCAGCTGCTGGCCACCATTGAGCTGTCGCGAATTACCAGGCCAGAGGCATGAATGCGTGACGACTCCATGTCCTCACTGTTAGTGCCGGTATTGCCGATGTGGGGATAGGTAAGCGTGACGATCTGTCGGCAGTAGGACGGGTCCGTCAGGATTTCCTGGTAGCCCGTCATGGCTGTGTTGAAAACCACTTCCCCAATGGTTTTGCCGGGAGCGCCGACAGAAATACCGCGGAAAATAGTCCCGTCCTGTAGTGCCAGAACAGCGGGCGTACTCAACAGCAGTCCTTAATGATCAAAAGGTTTCACACCGACATTACGGAACCTCTACAAGCCGTCCCTTTTTCGCGATTGCGGCGTCAGCACCGTGCTCGAATCCTCATGTATCGTATATACACTGCGGTTCTCCGCGCGGCACTTTGTTCACACTCACAAATGTGACGGCTTGTAAAGGCTCCTATTAGATGCACAAAAGCGGAAGGACAATGCCTTCCGCTCAGGGATTCGCCGGCCATCCGGCGACCTGCGACAGTGTACTGAAGCCTTGGCTTTTGCGCCAGCTAAATTGAGCCAGTTTTTGTTATTGGCTGATGCGATCGAAGAATCGCTTTACCGTGTCCAGCCAGCCACCGGCGCGCGGATTGTGTCGCTCTCCACCTGCACTCACGGATTCGTCAAACTCTCGCAACAATGACTCCTGCTCGCTGGTCAGGTTAATGGGTGTTTCGACCGCAACCTTGGCGAACAGGTCGCCTGTGCGGTGATCCCGAACCGTGGTCACGCCTTTACCGCGCAGTCGAAAAACCTTTGCGGATTGAGTGCCAGCCGGAACTTTGAGCATGACGTTACCATCCAGGGTCGGTAATTCGACATCACCACCCAGGGTCGCAGTAGCGATGCTGATCGGGACTTCACAAGCTAGATCGGCACCGTCACGCTGAAAAATTTTGTGCTCATTGACATGTATTTCCACATAGAGATCGCCAGCGGGCCCACCGTTGCGACCTGCCTCGCCTTCGCCTGACAATCGAATCCGATCGCCGTCGTCAACACCGGCCGGTACTTTGACGGACAGCTTCTTGATCTTGCTGACACGACCGCGCCCGTGACAATCAGTACAGGGATCTTTAATGACTGTGCCAGCGCCTTTGCAGGCCGGGCACGCCTGTTGAATAGAGAAAAAACCCTGCTGCATACGCACCTGTCCGGCACCACCACAGGTCGTGCATTTGACGGGTTCAGAGCCTTTCCTGGCGCCTCTGCCGGCGCATGTCTCACAACTTACTTGTGTCGGCACCTCGATCGTGACGGAATCACCGCTGACCGCCTTTTCGAGATGCAGTTGTAGTTGGTAGCCAAGATCAGCGCCACGAAAAACCTGGTTTGCGCCGCGCCGGCCACCACCAAAGATGTCACCAAATACGTCACCGAAAATATCGCCGAAGCCCTCGGCACTGAAACCACCACCGGCCGGGCCACCGCGAACGCCTTCATGTCCGTAGCGGTCATAAGCCGCCCGCTTGTCGGCATCGCGCAGAACCTCGTAAGCCTCCTTGGCCTCCTTGAATTTTTCCTCGGCACCGCTGTCATCCTTATTGCGATCCGGGTGATGCTTCATGGCCAAACGACGATACGACTTCTTAATGTCAGCGGCGGTGGCATTTTTGTCCACGCTGAGAATGTCGTAATAGTCGCGTTTAGCCATTATTTGTGTTGTTCTGTTATCGGGTTACAAAAATATCAGGGCGCCCTGATCGGCGCCCTGATTCTTACTGCTGCGGGGATCGTATTAGTCCGACTTCGCTTTCTCGTCGTCAGCAGCATCACCCTCGCCATCGACTTCCTCGAACTCGGCATCGACAACATCATCGCCGCCAGCGCCACCATCATCTGCACCTTCCGCCTGCTGCGCTTCTTCCGCATACAGTTTCTGTGCGACGGCGGCAGCTGCCTCTGACAGCGCTGCTGTCTTGGCTTCAATCGTATCCTTGTCGCCATCTTCAAGCACCGCTTTCAGATCAGAGACTGCTGTCTCAACGGCCATGCGCTCTTCGCCACTGACTTTCTCGCCCGCGTCGCTGAGCGTTTTCTCAGCATTGTGAATAAGGCCATCAGCCTGGTTGCGTGCGTCAACACGCTCACGGAATTTCTTGTCTTCCTCTGCATGACTCTCCGCATCCGACACCATCGTCTCGATCTCGTCATCGCTAAGTCCGCTCGATGCCTTGATGACAATAGTTTGCGTTTTACCGCTGGCTTTGTCTTTTGCCGAAACGTTCAGAATACCGTTTGCATCGATGTCGAACTGCACTTCGATTTGCGGCATTCCTCGCGGTGCCGTCGGTATATCAGCCAGGTCAAACCGGCCCAGGGACTTGTTGTCCTGCGCGCGTTCGCGCTCGCCCTGCAGCACATGAATGGTCACTGCAGTTTGATTGTCATCTGCGGTCGAGAATACCTGCGTTTCGTTGGCCGGAATGGTCGTGTTCTTGTCGATCAGCCGGGTCATCACACCACCCAGCGTTTCGATGCCGAGTGACAACGGCGTAACGTCGAGTAGCAGCACGTCCGTAACGTCGCCAGCGAGCACGCCGCCCTGAATTGCGGCACCCATTGCGACTGCTTCGTCCGGGTTTACATCGCGACGCGGCTCTTTACCGAAGAAGTTCTGCACTTCTTCCTGCACTTTCGGCATGCGTGTCTGGCCACCAACAAGAATGACATCGTCAATCTCGTTAACTTTCAGGCCTGCATCCTTCAACGCGATCTTGCACGGTTCGATGGTTTGCATAACCAGTTCCTCAACCAGCGACTCGAGCTTGGCTCGTGTCAGCTTGATGTTGAGATGTTTCGGACCGGATGCATCGGCCGTGATATAGGGCAGATTGACTTCCGTTTGCTGCTGCGTCGACAACTCGATTTTCGCTTTCTCGGCAGCCTCTTTAAGGCGCTGCATTGCCAGCGGATCCTTTGTGACATCAACACCGCTTTCTTTCTCGAACTCCGCACTGAGGTACTTGATCACCCGCATGTCGAAATCTTCGCCGCCGAGGAACGTATCGCCGTTGGTCGCCAGCACTTCAAACTGGTGTTCGCCATCAACCTCGGCAATTTCAATGATCGAAACGTCAAACGTTCCGCCACCGAGATCGTACACAGCGATGGTCGTGTCACCACGCTTTTTGTCCATGCCATAAGCAAGGGCTGCAGCAGTAGGCTCGTTAATGATTCGCTTGACGTTCAGGCCCGCGATCTTGCCGGCATCTTTCGTTGCCTGGCGTTGCGAGTCATTAAAGTAGGCAGGTACAGTAACCACAGCTTCCGTGACCGCTTCGCCAAGGTAGTCCTCAGCGGTCTTCTTCATTTTCATGAGAACGCGTGCTGAAATTTCCGGCGGCGCCATTTTCTTGCCACCAGCCTCAACCCAGGCATCGCCGTTCTCTGCCTTGACCAATGTGTACGGCACCATTTCGATGTCGCGCTGTACGACCTCGTCCTCAAAGCGCCGGCCAATCAGTCGTTTCACTGCAAACAGTGTGTTGGTTGGATTAGTTACGGCCTGTCGTTTTGCAGACTGGCCTACGAGCACCTCGTCGTCCTTGCTGAAGGCAACGATTGAGGGCGTGGTTCGGTCCCCTTCGCTATTCTCGATCACCCGGGGCTTATCGCCCTCCATGACCGCGACGCAGGAGTTGGTGGTACCCAGATCGATACCAATAACTTTACCCATGATTTCTGTTCTCCGTCTGGAATGATTTCAAAGTTAGGCTCTTAGTGGGGCCAGCCGCAGGTGTTTCAAGCACCTCGGCGCCCTTTAGTATTGTTTTTTCAGGCCTTTTCGGCGCCTTCGGTCGGTGCTGCGGCGACTACCACCCTGGCTGGCCGTAACAGCCTGCCATTCAGGGCATAACCCTTCTGAAATACCGTCAGTACGCTGTCAGGCTCAGCGTCGGTGGAGGGCTGCATGGTCATCGCCTCGTGGCGGTTGGGGTCAAACGGTTCGCCCAGCGGATCAATCTCCTCGACTCCGTAGCGTTGCATGACTGCCACAAGCAGCTTCAGCGTCGTCTCATTGCCCTCTTTCAGGTTTTCAATAGTGCTTTGCTCGCCGCTGGACAACGCCATTTCAAGACTGTCACGTACCTCCAGGAGGTCGGCCACGATGCGTTCCAGGGAGAACTTGTGCGCTTTTTCCACGTCCCGCGCAGCACGCTTGCGAACATTTTCCAGTTCCGCAGCCGTGCGCAGGTATTTGTCCCAGTTCTCGTCTGCTTTGGCCTGGGCCACTGTTAACGCGTCTTCGGCTACCTCGGTATTCGCTGCCTCAGCCACTGTATCGTCCTGTGCGGCAACTTCTTCGTGGTCAGCATTGTCCCCTGTCGGGTGATCAGGCTGTCCGTTCATCTGCTATGTGCTCCGGTCCGGCAATACCAGCACCAAGCGCGTGCGGGCATCAAAATCAAAGATGCGGGGATTTTGGGGGCCTGCCAGCAAATATCAAGAGCCGGCGGGCATTATTTGCAGATATCGGGATATTTGTGGCGGTGTTGTATCAATCCTTCGGATTCATCGCCGACTCCAGCAATCGCGCCGTAATATCGACAATAGGCACGACCCGGTCATACGCCATCCTGGTCGGCCCGATCACTCCGAGTACCCCGATGTGGTCATCGTCCACCCGGTAGGGTGCCGTCACTACGCTGCAATCATCCAGAATCTTGTAGCCGGACTCATGACCAATGAATACCTGCACACCACTGGCGTTGATGCTTTTGTCCAGCAACTTGAGCATGAATCGCTTCCTGGAGAACGCGTCAAACAAGCGCCGGATGGTTTCAATATCCGAAAGCTCGGCAAAATTCATCAGATTCGTTTCGCCCCTGAGAACGAATTCACCTTCCGGGGATGCCGCACCCTCCATTGCAGACTGCGCCACTGAGATGATGTCGTGCATCGCCTGGTTCATGGAGTCACGCGTGCAGTCCAGATCATCAATCAACTGCTTGCGAATCTGCGTCAGGTCGCAGCCGACGTAATTTTCGTTGATGAAATTGGCCGCGCGTTGCAACTCCTCCGGAGTATGTGGCTGTTCGGTGTGCAAAATCCGGTTTTGTACTTCACGATCGTTAATAACGAGGATGGCCAACACGCGATTGTCGGATAGCAGCAGGAATTCAATCTGTCGCAGAATCGCACGTTGTCCGCGCGGCACCGTGACCACTCCGGCAAGGCTCGTTATGCTGGAGAGCAATTTCGATACCGAGCCAATCAACGCATTCGGTTCATCGCCCTGCTCGCCAAGCTGCTTTTGTAATTTTTGAATTTCGGCATCATTCGGCGGCTTGTAACGTACCAGCGTGTCAACGAACAGGCGGTATCCTTGCGCGGTTGGCACGCGGCCCGCGGAGGTATGTGGCGCAGAAATCAGGCCAAGCTCCTCGAGTTCGGACATGACATTGCGAATCGTAGCGGGGCTGAGTTCGATCCCGGAGTCACGCGATAACGTTCGTGACCCGACAGGCTGACCATCACGAATAAATCGCTGTATCAGAACCTTCAGCAGGTACTGAGCTCGCTCGTTAGGTATTTGACTAAGTGCTTCGCTGGCCATTGGCAAAGAAACGCAAAAAGAACGACTAACACATTGTGTTAGTGTGAAAACAAAAAGTTAGCAACGGCTTGGCGGTGGGTCAAGGGTTTGTAACAATCTACAATCCCGCTTCCCGGTGCCGAAGCCTATTATTATCAGTCAAGAACAGACCGTCGCATGAATAATTCATTTAAAACAGTGGCTCTCGTTGGCCTGTTTACGGACTCGCGCGTCGCCGAGCCCATGATCCGGCTGGCCGGATTTCTTGCCAAAGCCGGCGTCATGGTACTCGCGAATGCGGATATTGCCGATGCGCTGGCCGCACAGCCTGTTGGCGATGACGCGCTGGCCCGCGAAGCCGATCTGATTATCGCCGTCGGCGGGGACGGCACGATGTTGCATGCCGCCGGGCTGGTAGCTGAGGTCGACGTGCCACTGCTGGGCATCAATCGTGGACGACTCGGATTCCTGGCGGACGTATCGCCTGCGGATATGCTGGAGAGCCTTGAGCAGGTACTGGGCGGCAATTATACGAGCGAGTCGCGCCTGCAGCTGGAGGCTAAAGTAACTGCAGCGGATGGCAGTGAGAAGAGCGCACTGGCACTGAACGATATCGTACTGCAGCGCCGTGAAACCGGGCGCATGCTCGATTTCGAAACCAGGATTGCGGGCAAATACGTCAACACACACATGGGCGACGGCTTGATCGCTGCAACACCAACCGGCTCAACCGCTTATGCGCTGAGCTGTGGCGGACCCATTATCCAGCCGCAACTTGACGCTATTGTCGTCGTACCTATATGTCCGCACACCCTTAGCGACAGACCAATAGTCATACAAGCCAACCAGGAAATCGAAGTCAAACTCCTGGCGCGCGAAGATACCAAAGCGGAAGTCAGCGTGGACGGACATACGCTTGGCGAGTTTGGCACAGACGACAAGCTTGTGATCCGGGAATCCGAACATCGTATTACGCTTCTTCATCCGCCAGGTTACGATTTTTACGAGATTCTGCGCTCCAAGCTCCACTGGGGTCGTGACGTCCGCGTGCGGCAGAACAAGGATTAGAAAATGCTGACGAGCCTGCAAGTGCGTAATTTCGCCATCATCGACCAGGTTGAAGTGGAATTCTCGCCGGGCATGACGGTGCTTACCGGCGAAACCGGGGCCGGCAAATCGATTCTTGTCGATGCGCTCGGTCTGGTACTTGGCGAACGTGGCGGCAACGGACTGGTACGGGCCGGCGCCAAACGCGCCGAGTTCACCGCAGAATTTGATCTGCAAAACCTGCCGGGCGCACGGCATTGGCTGGAAGAGCAGATGCTTGACCTGGACGACGAATGCAATCTTCGCCGCGTCATCAATGCGGACGGGCGATCGCGCGCATTCATCAATGGCAACAGCGTGCCACAGCAAAGCCTGAAAACACTGGGCGAGATGCTGCTGGATATTCATGGACAACATTTCCACCAGTCACTCGGCCACAAAAGTGTGCAAAGGGATTTACTTGATTACTTTGGTGGACTCGTTGATCTTGCTGTTGCAACTGCTACCGCTTTTTCTGACTGGCAGGACCTTGCCAAACAGCTCAGCGATCTGGAATCTGCAAACGCAGACCGGGTTGCGCGGCTGGAGTTACTTCGTTTCCAGATAAACGAACTGGATGCTCTCGACCTGGGGCCTGATGAGATCAACGAGTTGTCCCAGGAAAGACTGAAACTGCAAAACAGCGGGCGACTGGCAGAAGGTGTGCACCGGGCATTGCAACAAATCTATGACAGTGACCCGACCAATGCGCAAAGCTTGCTGGCAGACGCTACCCGTACGATTGATTCTCTTAGCGGCGTGGATGAGTCTCTGCAACCGGCATTGAATTTGTTGCAGGATGCCAATATTCAAATTTCGGAAACAGTCGATCTGCTGCGGCGTTATGCAGATGACCTTGACATGGATCCTGCCCGACAAAACTGGGTGGAAGAACGGCTGGATGCTATTGCAACCATTGCGCGGAAACACCGCATCGAGCCAGAGGAAATCGACCAGCTGCACCAGCGACTCAAGCAACAGCTGAATGACCTGGAACACGCCGAAGAACGTGGCGCTGAGCTGGCAGAATCAACCAGGCAGGCCGAATCCATTTACCGGAAATCAGCCCGCAGGCTATCGACCGGACGCAATAAAGCTGCGGCGGCATTTTCGACGGCGGTCACAGACGCGATGTCGAATCTCGGCATGCCTGGCGGTGTTTTCGCAGCCCGCGTTTCGTCGCGCGACATCAAAGATCCAAGACCGTGGGGCCTGGACGACGTTGAATACCTGATCAGCGCGAATCCGGGCCAGGAGCTACAGCCGTTATCCCGGGTGGCGTCCGGTGGTGAGTTATCGCGTATGAGTCTTGCCATCCAGGTTATCGCCAGTGATGGCAGCGCCATTCCAACGATGGTGTTTGACGAAGTAGATAGTGGCGTCGGCGGTGGTGTCGCCGAAATGGTTGGCTTGCGCCTGCGCGAGTTGGGACAGACGCGCCAGGTTTTTTGCGTGACGCATCTACCGCAAGTGGCGAGCCTTGCCAGCAATCATTTTCGCATCATGAAAATCACAGATGGCAAATCCACCAAAACAGGAATCACCCAGCTGGGTGAGGATGAACGTGTCGAGGAACTGGCGAGAATGCTGGGTGGCGTTGAGATTACAAAACGTACACGGGAGCACGCAGCAGAAATGTTGCGCTCAGGAATGCGTGCCGACAAAAAAGCCAAACGCGCCTGATTGCAGGATCAGCTATCGCCGTCCTTTTTTAACGGCCGTACATACAACACCATGTTGTGGCCAACCAGCTCGAAATTGTGTGATTTTGCGATATCGTGCTGCAGGCGCTCAATTTCGTCATTCATGAATTCGACCACATCGCCACTTTCAATACAGACCATGTGATCGTGATGGCCACCATCGTCGAGTTCAAAGACCGAGTGCCCGCCTTCAAAGTTGTGCCGCTTGACCAGGCCGGCGGCCTCGAACTGAGTGAGCACGCGATAAACAGTCGCCAGACCAATATCCTCACCCAGATTCAGCAACTCGCGATAAATATCCTCGGCACTCAGATGCCGCATTCCGTCATTTTCGAGAATTTCGAGGATTTTCAGCCGCGGTAGTGTCACCTTGAGACCGGCCTTGCGCAATTCCTGACGTTGTAACATTGATTTTCGCTCTTTGATTTGCGGAAACACATGGTGGCTACCGCGGGACATGACAAGTAGGTATCATGCGCGCCTATTATGACCCAGTTAGACAGAACGCTCCACTAAATGAGCGGTCTCACTAACCTGCAAGCCATTGAAATTCCCTAAACTAACGACCTGATCAATGCGAAAACTACTAGCGACTACGATTTTTCTGTGCATAACGCTGCTGGCCAGCGGCTGTGTTTACCAGGCCGCCCTGTCACAGGGAAACCTGCTCAAACAGGAAGATATTGATCAGGTAGAGGTTGGCATGACACGCAACCAGGTACGGTTTCTGCTTGGGACGCCGATGATTGATGACCCGTTCCACGACAACCGCTGGGATTACGTCTATTACCTGCGCATCGGCAAAGACCAGTCGACCTTCAAGCGCTGGATATCAATATTTTTCGACGATCAGACAGTCATCGAGATCTTTAGTGAGCAGGAACTCTCCCCTGATCTCTAGTCTTTTCCGCTGCTTTCACCCACCTTATTGACGGGCTGCTGGCCCTGGCTGATACCCTGGCTGTCGCGACCCATAAAACCTCCATGTTCAGCCAGCTGCCTTCTCGCAGCCCGCGGGTCGATCAGCAACGATCGGTAGATTTCGATCCGGTCGCCTTCGCGCAACAACTGATCTTCCTGCACCGCCCTACCCCAGATTCCGACGCTGCATGAAAAAATATCCTGATCCGGAAATTCATCAGTGATACCAGATTCGAGAATCGCCTCTTTTACGGTGCACGCCTGATCGATCGACAGCGAAACGAGTTTTTGCCGCTCCGGCAATGCAAAGACAACTTCGATATTGATGGTGCCGGGCGCGGCCATTATTTGCGGAACGCTTAGCGAGGGCCAAATACGGTTTCGGCGCGTTTCGTGAATGCGTCGACCAGCGAATTGCAGATATCTTCAAAAAACGAGCCAAACATCAGATCCACCAGCCGGCTTTCAAATTCGAATTCCAGCTCCAGCGAGACCTTGCAACCGTCGTCCCCAAGCTCTTTGAATTGCCACCCGCCCTCCAGGTGACGAAAGGGACCACCGATCAACTCCAGGCCAATTGCAGCGAATTCCGTGCGGCTGTTTCTGGTCGTAAACTTGTTGCTTACGGCTCCCTTATGCAGCTCCAGCGTGGCCTCAACGGATTCGTCGGTGCGATTGTGAACCTCGGCCTGGTTACACCAGGGCAGAAACTCCGGATAGGCCTCCACGTCGTCAACCAGCACAAACATTTCCCGTGCCGAGTATGGAACGATCGCACTTCTGTTTACCTTTCGCATATTGTTCGCCGGCTGCTAACCCAATGCCCCTACAGCTTGCAGGAATATCACAATAATTGCCGCCGGCGCCACAAATCGGGCCAGGAAATGCCAGAGTCTGTATGACGATCCGGCGCCACCGAGCTCGTCGGAGGTCGAGTTGCGGCACATCACCCACGCCGCGAATACGGTAATCAACAGACCACTTGCCGGCAGCAGGATGTTGCTGGTGAGGTAATCGACATTGTTGTAAATAGTGCCTTTCAGGAACCTGAAGTTCATCAGGACATTGAACGACAAAACGGTGCCGAGACCGATGGCCCAGATCAGTCCGCCTATCATCAGTGCCGCCTGGGCGCGTGTTCGATAAAAGCGTTCGACCAGGTACGCCACGGCCGACTCCATCAAACCCAATGCTGACGTCCATGCCGCAAAGGCCAGCAATACAAAGAACAACGTCGCAAATATGGCGCCACCGGGCATTTGCCCAAATGCCAGCGGCAAAGTAACGAAAACCAGCCCCACTCCTTCCGCCGGATCGAGATTATTTGCGAATACCAGTGGAAAAATAACCAGTGCGGCAAGAATGGCGATTACCGTATCCGCGATGACGACTGCAACTGATGCGCCAGCGATCGAAGTTTCCTTCGGCAAATACGCGCCATAGGCCATTACCGCGCCCATGCCGAGGCTGAGAGTAAAAAATGCCTGTCCCATTGCGGCCAGCACGCCGTCCCATGTGAGCGCACTGAAATCGGGCGAGAAAAGGAATGACAATCCCGCCGCGAAGCTCCCGGATGTGATCGAGTAACCGAGCAATACCAGCATGAGCAACAGTAACGATGGCACCATGAATTTGACGGCCTGCTCAAGGCCTCGTTCGACACCGCGTGCCACAACCAGGGTCGTGAAACCGATAAACAACGTGTGCGCAATGCCTACGGCAAACCAGCTGCCGGTGAAATTTTTGAAAACCGCATCGACCTGCGCCGCCGTGGCACCCGCGAAGACGCCGAAGACGCTTTTTTGCACATACGCAAGCGTCCATCCTGCAATCACGCTGTAGTACGACAGGATCAGGATTCCGGTGAGAATCCCAAGGGCACCGACCCAACGCCAGCGGCGCGAATGCCCCTCTTCCTCACCGAGCAACGCCATGGTTGCAACCGGGTTTCTGCGGCCACGCCGGCCGATCAGGATCTCCGACATCATTACCGGTAAACCAATGAGAAAAACACAAAGCAGATACACGAGCACAAATGCGCCGCCACCGTTTTCGCCGGCGATATACGGAAATTTCCAGATGTTGCCAAGACCAACTGCAGATCCCGTAACGGCCAGGATGAAGGCCATGCGGGAAGACCAGTGACCGTGCAAAGATGTTCGCGGCGCCTTGGCGGCTGCTTCTTCGTTTAACATTCTGCTCTTCGGACAGCGTTGATGCCGGGATTCTGGATCAAATTCATACCCCTGACAACAGACTGACTGCCGTATAATCGCGGCCCGTTCTGAACACCAGATACAATTTGCAAAGTTAAATGAACAAGAAGACAGAAAAAGCAGCTGGCACAGGCAAAATCGCGCTTAACAAGAAAGCGCGACATGACTATTTCGTGGAAGATACGTTCGAGGCAGGCCTGGCGCTCGAGGGCTGGGAGGTCAAAAGCCTGCGCGCCGGCCGCGGCCAGTTGACCGAAAGCTACGTTCAAATACGCAATGGCGAGGCCTGGCTGCTGGGCGCTCACGTGTCGCCTTTGAGCACAGCCTCCACGCACATAAAACCGGACCCGACCCGTACACGAAAGCTGTTAATGCATCGCCTCGAGCTCGATCGCCTGATCGGTGCGGTCGAAAGAAAAGGCTATACGCTGGTACCGTTAAACCTGCACTGGAGCAAAGGCAGGGTAAAACTGGATATTGGCCTGGCCAAAGGCAAGAAACAGCACGACAAAAGAGCAACCGAGAAAGATCGCGACTGGAAACGGCAGAAATCGCGTATCCTTAAATCTTCTAACCAGTAATTACAAAGAGTTACACATCTCTCTTAAAGTGATATATTACTAGCAGACGAGTTACTCCGGCAGTTCCGCAGACCATTTGTCGAGCTGTGCAAGCACCTGGAACAGGCGTTCGCCGTAGGAGCTCAGGCGGTAGCCCAGTTGCGGTATTTTCTCGACGACGCCCAGGTCCCGTAGTTCATGCAGCCTGCGCTGCAACACGCTGGCGAGAGGTCCCCGCACGCAGCCTGTAAGGCGCGAAAATTAAGCGTCCAACGCGTAATTCCCAGACCACTCTAAACGCCCAGCGACGCCCTGCCAGAGACAGCGCATGCTCCATTGAGGTCGTGGTTGTCGCGCGCCGGAGGTTATGAACTCGTTGTGCCATAAGGCTTTCACGGGCTCGCTTCTAAATTGATAGCAGAGATTTTACGCTGCTACCATTTTAGAAGCAAGGACCATTTTCTGAGAATTGCAGGCATATTGATTGTTTTTTTGCCGAACGCCCCTACACTACTCGCACGGGACATTTGTCCCGCCACCAAAGGGGGCGAATTGGATTCGACGTGGGTTGCGAAACTCCGGGTGCATGCCGAGGGACAGATCACCTCGTAAAACCAGCTGTAACACTTATAGTTGCCAACGACGACAACTACGCGCTAGCTGCTTAAAAACCAGCTCAACGCCCTCTGCCCGGCTCGTGCTTGTGCGGCCGGATCCCAGGGGTCACCTACACAAGACCGCGGCAAGGACATGTTCAGGGTCTGAACCGTTAAATCCTTACTGAACTGGTTTCAGGCCTTCCCTGCCCGTCGGGTAGCCTGCGATGAGATTAAAGACGGAATAAGCATGTAGACCTCGTAGCGGAGGACTTGCGGACGCGGGTTCGATCCCCGCCGCCTCCACCAATACTTGATGTTTTTCAAAGGCTTATGGATGAGCCTGAGAAAGACCCAACAACCCACCCCACTATAGCCGGTGAAAATCCGAAATTTTGCCTCATTTGGACAAAGGCCGGAGAACGCCCTATCCTTCCCAATTTGAAAGCAATTTGCGCAAGACGCGTGTTTTCAAAACCCCAGACCACTCACTGCCAAAACTGACAAAACCCCTGGCATCATGCGGGTACAATCTCTATATGGACTCTGCAGACCCAAACAATCTACCGCCACCGCCTGGCAGCAAACCTGGGCGCTATGGATATGTCGGAGACAATCCCGCTCTGGTGTGGATAGTAGACCCTTGGTGGAAGCGTGTACCGTGGATGATAGTACTGACAGCACTCGGAGTACTTGCCGCGTTTCTGGCTGTCGGGGCTGTTTGGCCCGCTCAGTAGCAAGTAGTTTCATTGATCATAGTCGTCCATGTATTGTCGCCAGAGAGGTTTTGGTTTGCGTGAAATACGCTCGTTGCAGAAGCAACGCCAAGCCCCGTTGTAGATGCAACAGCTATTCCGAGTGTCTGTGAAGGACAACAGCATAAGCACGGCGTCCTACACCATCGCATGTGATACCGCTCGACTCACAGTACCGGGCTAAACCATCCGAATTTATGGTTACTTTCTTGTATGGAAGTTGTTGCTCATCAAATCCCGAAATACTGACTGTTTCCTGCTTTAGCCACATATCGTAAGTATCAGGCAGGTCCGGATCATCTGGAGCGAGCTGCTTGACAGCATCGTAGTCATCAGGAGTCAACCAGACAATTAGATTTGTGAGAGCCATCCCGTAATTATAGCGAAAAGTGTGGGTAGTATTAGATGTACGGAACAGCCCCACCCACTGTCGGAACAGGTGGCCTTACCTGCTTCTCAACAATCTCCCCACAATCCTTGCATTTGAATCGAGCCTCTGTCACTGGCTTATCACCCTTGCCGATATTGATTAGCCAATCCAGGTTGGCCATTCCCCAACGATTACAGGAGACGCAGTAGAGCGCGAGCGTGTGGTTTTGGCTCTGAAGTTCTTCAAATGTCCTGATGCTGATCATGGGTAGAGATTAGCATCGAGGCTATGAAGCGTCAGCCAGGCAGACCGTGCTCGATGTAGTCGTTGAACCACTGCGCGAACTCGTTGATATCGTCGCTTGCCAGCTCCATGGAGCGGGGACCCAGACAGATTAGTCGTTTGCGGCCATCGTCGGGGTCTCGTCGCTCGGATAGCCAGCCCTCGCTCTGAAGATGGGCTACAGACCGGCTGACAGTAGGGATGGGAATGCCGGTGCCCTTGTGGATGCCGGTCACAGTACAGTGCCGTCCTTTGAGGCTGCATCGGATAATGTGATTCATTGCGCGCAGTTCATTGAGCGTCCTGTCGCCGCCGTACTTTTCTGCCAGCTCCCTATACAGAATCTGCGTGAATTCGATAATAACCTTAGCCGTTACATCATGTGGTTTATCAGACATAAATTCCTATCGGTTCCGAGAATTTCTCGGCTGTGAACGTATCGTTGCCACTATTGTAGCGATGAAAGACTATTGTCACTGTGATTTTATTGCAACCGCTCAATTTAAGCGTGTCATATCGTGGCAAACAATCTATCGGGCCAATACATGAATTCTGAGAAGCCAAAGAATGAAGACACATCCAAACAATCCGATGCCGGAGATCAGAAAGACTTAGAGGAATCGGCGTATGAAAATACTGTGCCCATTCTCACGCTAGAAGATGATGCGGTGATACTCGTGGAAGAAGGCACCGGCATTGATCCGTATGATACCGATTGATTCGCCTTGACAAGCACCTCTTACAGTAGGATTCAGACCGGTAAACCGGCAGTCATCCGTCAAAGTTCTCTGTTCACGCTAATTAGGCGGCGTGATTTGCGGCGTGTACCAATCACCGTTTAAATCGACAGCCTGAGTCCCGTTGAACTCTCCATGCGAGTCAACGAGACCGTGATCATCAATCCGAAGCATTAGTGCACGATGCGATTTGGATTTGTACCAATACCAGCCCGGATCAATCGGTGTATCCGATGTCCAGGGTGACAGGTCCACGTCACGCGTTCGCCGTTGTCTAACCAACAGCGCTGGCCCATATTTCGTCCCAGCGAACTATTCGGTCTGCGGAGCCTCTTGAGCACCACCGATCTTCCCGAACACCGCTGCAATGGCGGCTCCGCCGATTCCAGCGCGGACGATTTCAAGCAGGGGGTCCACGACGGCCAACGTTAGATTCGAGATGTTAAAGTTCCCATAGAAAATGAAATCGACAGTGAACCAAAGCAGAAAGCCGACGATCGCACCGACCTTGAGGCCATCCACGATCGTTACGGAACTGCCCCGGGACACTACTGCTAGCGTCAAAAGCGCCGCGTACGAGAGCGAGCCCATCGCGATGGCCCACACCAACTGGCTGTCTCGAACTACACCTGTCGCTGAACCGCGATTTGCAGCATAGAACTCCCCAAATGCCAGATCAAAGATGAGGTAGCCGAGTACGTACAATGTAATGCCACCCACGACCGTGCCAATTATAATTCGCTTGATGTCCACTGATATTCCCCTTGTTCCGAATTCAAATACAGCACGAGACTGATTCAAATGCGGCAATATCCAAAAATGCAAGGCTGTTTAATTCTTCGATCGCCTCGATAGTGGAATGAATGAACCCGCCCCGTCTTTAGGCGGGTTTGGTTTTGACTTTATTGATTGTGGCTTCTTTATACGCCCTATCGCTCGACGTTTCCTTATTGCAATCGGTTCCGAGAATCTCTCGTTAGTGAACGTATCGTTGCCACTATGGCAGCGATGGAAGACTATTGTCATTGTGGTTTTGATGCAACCGGTCAATTTGGCGGCAAACGGAAACTACTGCAAGGTTTCCGGGCGGAGAACAGCAAGAATCAAGACAAAGCTCGTAATCTTGAAACTGTTTGCCAGTTTATTCGGATGGATGTGGATAAGCGCTGCTATTGCGTCTATCTATTTTCTGTACGTTGCGCTTGCCAGTGCCGCTCCCTGGTCAAATCTGCTTTGGTCGATTGGCGCTGCATTAATTGCCAAATACCTTGCTATTGTCTTGAATAGGAACAAGCAGAGAGTTGACTATGTTGATCAGCTCATGGAGCGCGGTTATACGCAAGCGGAAGCTACGCAGGCTTGGAACCTAACTGTTAAAGGCGGGGCGAACCTCCTACTCAACTTGCAACAAACAGAAACGATCGCGAAGTCTGATCTGGACAGAAATTAGACCATGCCGACGGATCAGATATTTGACATTGACAATGGATATGCATCAAAGGTCTGCAACCGACTCAGAGTTTTTCGTGAGGAGTCTGGTCTGCCGGCATCGGCTGTTGCCGAACATCTTCATATACCCACAGCCTTGTATGTTATCTACGAGGAATATGAGCTTGTTCCCCACCGACTCATTCCGCCGCTCTGCGAGTTGCTGAACCTGTCACCCTGGTTTTACCTTACAGGAAAGTCAGACGCGCATTCACCGCCATTTCGGTCGGAAAAGAGGCTTGCAGACCAGCCGGTTACTGATTTATCGCACTCTCGCCCACGCAAGGAACCGCCCCCTAAAATGTAACAGGCCGAGAAAATCGGAGAAAGATCATGCCCCTGATTACCGACAGCGAAATGGATGATTTCGACGCGGCGATACTCCAAGCTGATTTTGATATAAACGACTTTCGCGTCGTTGACCTACGAGATGAGCCGACAGCAAAGGAGCAGCACCCGAATACTGGCACGGTGACGGTGCACCGGATATCGTCGAACCATGCCGTAACATATCGGGCCGGACACGGTTCGACATGGGTGGCGGACTTTTTGGCTGATTTCTACGCAGACGAATACGGCCGGCCATAGATTTGAGCACCGCACACTAACATGCAGCCCAATATGTACTGATCTCCCCCACAATCCCAAGCCTCCCACACCTAGTCAGCCATCTCTTCGCCTAACTGAATAACGCTTGCCGCAGAAAGCGATCAAGAGCCAGGCCATATAGGCTTGCCGGTCATTGATTGTCCCGGCTTCCAGCAAGTCCTTCATGTGGGTTGCGATCTTCTTGTCTGCTAGCGGGGCGTGATCGTAGATTTCGGGCATAGCCAGAGGATGGCCTGACTAGGGATGGTTTGCCCGCGCTGAATATGGGCTAAACGTGTAGAAATTGTGCCGCTACTAAATCAGTAGCGTAATGTCCGCTTTCCCCAATAGCGGACGCTCAGACTGGTGGATTCTGGC
>PVMK01118229.1_pt1 | contig 27193 bp, 24 predicted proteins | sample 1853481 | NCBI WGS metagenome assembly PVMK01 (sample SAMN08533507, study PRJNA380276) | Marine sediment metagenome, whole genome shotgun sequencing project. | reverse complement strand
ATCCAGTCGGATGGGCGGGTTTCGTTCGTCAATGCGGCGGCGCAGCGCTTTCTCGGCGTCGATGATGCAACCGGCGCCGTTCTGCCAAACGTTACCGAATTCATGCCGGCGCGCGAGCGCCAACGGCTCGAGCCGTTGCATTGGTTGCTGCGCTGGGCAGATACGCCCGAAGCACCAGAACGGGAGTTCGTCCATCTCACCTGCCGGGTGGCGGGGGGTGGTGAAACTCAGGTCCGTGCCTCGGTCGGTCGGCTCGAGGGCGATCCGACCTGTTACGTCGTGGTGTTGCATGACGTCGGCGCGGAACTCGCCCGACAACGGCAAGCCCGAGACGCGCATCGTATCGCCGCTCGGGTGCTCGCGATCTCGGCCGATGCAGTCGTCAATGTCGGTGCTGATCAGCATATTACCTACGTCAACGCCAGCGCGGAGCAGTTGTTTGGTTATGGCCCCGGCGCGTTAACCGGCCGCCCGCTGGCCGATCTGATCCCGGACCGCTTTCATGCCCAGCACCGCCAGGAGTTGGTGGATTTCGTGAAGGGAGAAGCCCCCTCGCGGTTCATGGGCCAGCGCGGTCAGGTCATGGGAGTGACCAGCACCGGGGAGGAAATTCCTCTCGAAGCGTCCATCAGCAAGGTCACGGTCGAAGGGGGTGTCACCTTCAGCGCGTTGTTGCGGGACCTGCGACCGCGGCTGGAGGTCGAACACGCGCTTCGACAATCGCGCGCGCGATTCGCGACGGTATTCGATCACGCGCAGCAAGCGATGGCGTTGCTGGAACCGGATGGCACAGTGCTCGAACTGAATGCCGCGGCGGGAAGATTGCTGCGCGGCGATCTCGAAGACGACGCCGACGTGATCGGCCAATCGCTTTCGAAGCTGCCCTGGTGGACGACGGAGTCCGTGGAGTCGGAACTGGATGCGGCCTTGGCGCAGTGCCGGGCGGGAGAAGTGTTCCGCACCCGATCCACGATCCAGCGCGAGGGCCAGGAACCCGTTTCACTCGATGTGTCCTTGAGCCCGGTGATCGAGGAAGGGGCGACCTTCGCGATCATTGCCGAAGCGCGCGAGCTGCACTGAGCCCATGCCCAGGATTCGCTACGTCGAGGCCAACGGCACCGTTCACGATGTGGAAGTCGAATCCGGCAGCACGCTGATGCGTGGCGCCGTCGATCGATTGATTCCGGGGATCGAGGGTGATTGTGGAGGGTTGTGTGCCTGCGCCACCTGCCACGTCTACGTGCCCGAAGAATGGTTCGAGCGCTGCGGAACCATCGACGAGCTGGAGAGCGGCATGCTCGAGTTCGCCTTCGATGTCCGCACCAACAGCCGATTGGCCTGTCAGATCGAGATCACCGATGGTCTGGATGGACTGGTGGTCCATATGCCGGAGCGGCAGTACTGACCCCGTATGTACTACTCCCTATACGCCTGCCTGATACCCCTACCTGACGTTCTAAACGACCATGGGGCGTGCTAGGTTTGATCTCCTTGTCGATGATGCATGACCATGGCGGAGTCGCCTCCAGCCGTTGAACACCTCCCGTTTCCGCTGTTCGTGGCGGCGAGCGATGGCTACGTTCGCTTTGCCAATGCCGCGTGGCGCAGCCTGGGTGGTACCCAGGGCCGGCTCTGGACGCAGCCGTTTGGTGCCGTGGAAACTGAAACAGGTGATGCCTGGTTGCGGAATGGTTTCGGGAGGCTGCCGAACGTTCTGAACGCCATGCAGTCCACGCCGGACGGGGTCCGCTGGTACCGGATCGCCTCCCAGGTCGCGTTGGATGCAGATGGCGCGGCCATCGGCGTGCTGGGAACGGCCATCGACATTACCGATCAGCGGCGCGCCGAAGCGGAAGCGGAGGCCGTACTGGATACTGCGGTCGACGCGATCGTGGTGATCGACTCCGCCGGTCGCATCACCCGCTTCAACCAGGCCGCGGAGCGGATGTTCGGTTATGCGGAGGCGGAGCTGCTCGGCGAGCCTGTCAACCGGCTGATGCCGGAGCCCCATCGGACCGATCACGACGCCTACCTGCAGCGCTATAAGGATTCGGGGGAGAAGAAGATCATTGGCATCGGCCGCGAGCTGGATGCCATCGATCGCTTCGGCCGTCTCTTTCCGCTCTACCTGGCGGTGAGCGAGGTCAACGTCGATGGGCGGCTTCGTTTCACCGGGATCATTCGCGACCTCACCGAGCGCCATGCGGCCGAGGAGCAGGCGCGTGAGCAGCGCGAACGCCTGGCGCACGTCGGGCGCTTGTCCACAATGGGAGAGATGACCGCCAGCATCGCCCATGAGATCAACCAGCCACTGACTGCGATTGCCATGTATGCTCAGTCCTGCCTGACGTTACTCGATCGTGGCGAAGTGGACACGGATCGGTTGGGCGCAGCGCTTGCCAAGCTCAATCAACAGTCGCTGCGCGCGGGTGAGGTCATCGAACGCATCCAGCGGTTCGTGCTGAACCAGGACAGCCACCGCGAATCGGCATCGGTCAACAGATTGCTCTCCGATCTCCTGCAGCTGGCCGGCAGCGATGCCCGAATGCACGGCATCGAGCTCAGGTTCGAGCCGTCGGCATCGCTGCCGGAGGTGTTTTGCGATCCGATTCAGATTCAGCAGGTGGCATTGAACCTCATTCGTAACGCGATTGACGCCATGGCAGAGATCGATTGCCGCAATGGCAATCGGGTAACCTTGCGCACTCGCTTAACGGTGGAAGGGCGGGTGGAAGTCAGTGTTTCCGATATGGGTTCCGGCGTGGCGGACGACCAGGCGTCGCGCTTGTTTACTGCGTTCCATACGACCAAGAGCGATGGCATGGGCATGGGGCTCTCCATTTGCCGGACCATTATCGAAGGGCATGGGGGCACGCTGGACTTTCGCAATCAGGTGGCCGGCGCGGTCTTTTTCTTTACACTGCCGACCGGCACCATGGACGAGTGAAACCACAGATGAGTGAAGCGACTTTGAACGATGCAACCGTGTTCGTGGTGGATGATGACGAACCGGTGCGCGATGCGATCGCGTTCATGCTCGAGACCGTGGGCGTCAAGTGTGAAACCTTCGCCAACGCCCAGGAATTCCTCGATGGCTATGATGTCTCTCGGCGTGGTTGCCTGGTCCTGGATATTCGCATGCCCGGCATGAGCGGGCTGGAGCTGCAGGCCTATCTGGGTGACCACAAGGTGGATGTTCCGATCATCTTCATCACCGGCCACGGTGACATCCCGATGGCGGTGGAGGCCATGAAGCGCGGCGCTGTCGATTTCATTCGCAAACCGTTCCGGGACCAGGAACTGATCGACCGGATTCACGAGGCGTTGCAGGTCGAGAAAAGCCAACGGGACGCGGCTGCGAATCTGGCGGAACTCCGATCCCGGGCAGACTCATTGACGCCGAGAGAATCCGAGGTTTTTGCTCGCGTAGCGGATGGTCAGGCCAACAAGGTGGTTGCCATCGAGCTTGGCATCAGCGAGCGCACCGTGGAAATCCACCGCAGCCAGGTGATGCAGAAGATGCAGGCCCGCAATCTGGCGGGGCTGGTTCGAATGCGCATCGTCCTCGAGCAAGGCGCCAGCGAGGGGGAGAACTAGACTTCGTTTGGTTTGCGCCGGACAATCCGTCGAGGTTCACGGAGGATTCTCAATGTGAGCGCGCAGCCGGCTGTGGAGATTCCAGAGGCATCGACCCGGACGCGGTTGATCATGACCGCGATGCGGTTGTTTGCGGCACACGGGGTGGGCAAGGTGTCGCTGCGCACCATCAGCGCCGAATCGGGTTCGCGCAACACGGCGGCGGCTCACTATCACTTTGAGAATAAGCTTGGCCTCGTTGAGGCGGTGCTCGGGTTCATTCGCCGTGAAGTGTGGGATCCGGCGCAACGGCGGCTGGAAGACGCGGTCAAGCAAGGCGCGGATCTCCGGGAGCGGCTGATCCTCGGCGTCTGGCCGTCGAAGATGGCGGTGTTCGATTTCCCCTGGGGAGGAAACGCTCGGGATTGCCTGGCCTACTGCCATTTCAATCCTGATCTGCAGATTCGCGCGCTGGCCAAAGGCTGCACCGACGACCACATGAATAGTTTTTACACCGCGGTGCGGGCCAAAGTGCCGGGGCTGCCGGATCGCGTGTTTGATCAGCGCTGGGCGTTCATCATGACGGAGATGGTGCTCGGGCAATGGGCGCGGACCTTCCATCGGGAAAACGGCCTTGGACCGCAGGAGCCTTCGCCCCAGGAGCCTTCACAATGGACCGAGGAAGCGGAGCGTGCGTACATCGAAGCGCTGCTCGACTATGCCGTCGCGGGTCTGAAGGCGCCGGTGACCCAGTGGAGCCATCCGAATCTGAGCGGTCCACATACTCGCCCCGGTTGACCACCGTCCACAGTCCGAGCTGCTAGAATCCCCGCACTCAGACGGGGTGACGGGCGTTTCAATGGAGAAGATCGGGGACTTCTGGCTGCCGGACATCGATTTGCGGCGCCTGAGTAAATGGGGCAAGACCCGGCGTAAGACCCTGGAGCTCTATGGCCAGGGCCGGGGGCCCAAACCCGATGATCTCATCGAGGCGTTAGCTTTGTTCGAGGGAAGCGAGGTGGCGATCGACGGGGGTGCGAATGTCGGCGCGTACACGCGAATTCTGCTCGAGCGGTTTGCAACGGTGTACGCGTTCGAGCCGGCGCCGGACACCTATACAGCCCTGGAGCGCAACATTGAAGATTGGGGGTTCAAAGATCGGGTTCGCCTGTACCCGTTCGCACTCTCAGATCGCGTGGAAAAGGTCCGGTTACGCGGGAGATTTGGACATAGATCCCTGTCGCGCCGCATCGTTGGAGAAGGTGACATTCCCACCATGCGGATAGATGATCTCGAGCTGAGTGAGCTCGATTTCATAAAGCTCGATCTCGAGGGTTACGAGGTTCGCGCGCTGCACGGCGCACGCGAGACCCTGTCGAAGCATCGGCCGTTTGTCCTGTTCGAGGACAAGCCGCACAAGGCAGAGCTGTATGGGGAGTCACGGGAGGCCCACAGCTTTCTGGAGTCGCTGGGTGCGAAGCTGATCGCCCGCGTGGGCAAACGTCAGGCAGACTGGTTGTACGGCTTTCCGCAGTCCTGAATCTTCGCAGTAGCCTTCCGTGACACCTTGACACCAGGTGTATACTTGCCCGGCTCGTGCGCAGAGCACGCGCAACACCCTTCCGTCTAACGAATAACTGGAGTCGCAGGTGGCCACGCCGTTGCGGCGGCTGATGCCGTATCACCATCGCTATCGGCGGCCGTTCTGGACCGGTATGTTCGCGCTGGTCGTGGCGCGCGTCTTCGAAGCTGCGATACCGCTGTTCCTGCGCAATGGGATCGATGCCATGGTGGCGGGGCAGCAGGCGTTGCAACTTGCCGAGCTCGACTTTGTCGGCGCCCGTGGGGCGCTCGCCTGGCCGGCGCTGGCGATTGTCTGCTGCGTGCTGTTGCGGTTCGGCGCGATCATCGTCGGTCGGCGCCTGATCCGGCGTATCGGGGTACACATCGCCTACGACTTGCGCAAGCGTGTCTACCATCATCTGCAACTCCAGGGGCCCGCGTTTTTCGCCTCGCACCCCACGGGCGATCTGATGGCCCGGGCCATCAACGACATCAACCTCATCCGGCAATTGATCGGCGGTGGGCTGCGCACGATCGTGGTCATCATATTCACGGCGTTGATTGCCTTCGTTTGCATGCTCTACCTGGCACCGCAATTGGCATTGTTGCTGCTCATTCCGATGCCGTTCATCGCGGTCACCGGCTGGCGCATGTCGCGCAAGGTGTTCGGCCGGTCGATGCGGGTTCAGGAAGGGTTCGCGGCCCTGTCCGAGCAGGTGCAGGAAAACCTGAACGGCATCCGCACCGTGCAGGCGCTGGTCCAGGAAGCCAGGGAAGTAGAGCGGTTCGATGCGGTCAACGTCGACTACGCGCAACGCTACCTGGCGCTGGTGCGCACGAATTCCCTGATTGGCGCGGTGATGCCCTGGCTGGGAGCATTCTGCACCGCGACCATTCTAGGGTATGGCGGCTGGTTGGTCATGGGTGGTCAGCTGACCGTAGGTACCTTCACGGCTTTCTTTGCCTACGTGGCGATGATGCTCTGGCCGGTGCGCCAAGCCGGTCAGGTGGTGACGCTCTGGCAGCAGGGCGCGTCGGGAACAGCGCGATTGTTTGAAATTCTCGATCACGCGCCCGAGATCGAAGACGCGCCGCACCCGGACGCACCGAACGACCTTCGCGGCAACATTTCGATACGCGGTCTCAGCTTTCGATATCCAGGCGCGGGCTTCGACGCCTTGAGCAGTGTGGATCTGGAAATCCCCGTGGGCGAGACGGTCGCGATCCTGGGGCGCGTCGGCGCGGGCAAGACGACGTTGCTGAAATGCCTCGTGCGGTTGCTCGACCCGCCGCCTGGAACTCTGTTGATCGATGGACTGGATGTACGCGGCTATCCCCTGGCGCGATTACGTGAACAGGTCGTGATGGTTCCCCAGGATCCCTTTCTGTTCGGCGATCTGCTGCGCAACAATCTGAGCTACGACCAGCCGGAGCGGGAAGAACCGGCAATCTGGGAAGCCGCCGAAGATGCCGACCTCAAAGATACCATTGCGCGCCTTCCAGATCGTCTGGAGACCGTGGTGGGCGAGCGCGGCGTCACCCTGTCCGGCGGTCAGAAGCAACGCAGCGCGTTGACCCGGGGATTGATCCGCGAAGCGCCGCTACTGATTCTGGACGACTGCTTTTCCAGCGTGGACACCGAGACCGAGGAGCACATCCTGGGGCGTCTTCATGAAGCGCGCGCAGGCAAGACGACCCTGATCGTGTCGCACCGCGTGTCCACCGCTCGACACGCCGACCGGATCGTCGTGTTGGAGGACGGCCGGGTAACCGAACAGGGTAGCCATGCCGAGTTGCTTGCCGCGGGCGGCTGGTATGCCGGGTTGGAACGCATTCAGGGTCAGCGCGGCCGCCTGCTGGACGAAATCGCGCAATCGCACCTGGAGGAATCCGTGCGATGAGTGAGGTGCAGGCCGCTCGAGACCACTCGGTGTTCGACGCCGAACTGGCGGGTAAGGCGTTCGACGCGCGCGTGTTGAGGCGATTGTTTCATTGGCTCGGCCCTCACTGGCGGTGGGCAGCGTGGAGTGGTGCTCTCGTGCTGGTCGCCTCGGTCCTGGCAATCCTGATGCCGGTGATTGTGACCCGGGTGGTCATCGATGGGCTGCTGGTGTCTCAACAGCCGCTCATGCTGCCGGACTTCGGCATGAATGCGCTCACCCGTTGGCTGGGTGAAGCCCTCGGACTGCAGCCCCTGTTGGCGGCCTGCTTGTTGTACATGCTGGTTACCACCGGCTGGACGGTCAGCGCGCACTATCATCGCGTGTATCTGGCCAAGTCCGTGCTTGGGGCGCTGCGTGATCTGCGCTACGACCTGTTCGCGCATCTGGAAACGCGCCCGGCGTCGTTTTACGACCGGGTCGCCGTGGGTCGCGTGATGACCCGGGTCACCAACGATGTCGAGGTGCTGTTCCAGCTGTTGTCGGGATTCGGCGTGTTGCTCGGCGAGTTTGTCCCGTTTTTCGTGGCCATCACGCTCATGTTGCTGATCGATGCAGAGCTTACGGGCACGTTGATGCTGGCATTGCCGGTGGTCGCGGTCGCGACGTATCTCTTTCGCAAAGCAACGCGAACGGTCTACCGTGCGATCCGCCAGAACATCTCGCGGCTCAACCAGAACCTGCAGGAGAACATCGCCGGGATCCAGGTGGTGCAGTTGAATCGGCGCGAGGCGCGGAATCTGGACCAGTACAGCGAGATCAACCGTGACAACCGGCGCGAGGAAGATCGGGCCATCGGTGTGGAAACCCTGTACGGCGGGTTCATGGACAGCATGGCCTCGGTCGCGGTCGGGGTGATCATCTGGTTCGGCGGCGGTTCCGTCTTGCAGGAAACGATCAGCCTTGGCAGCGTCGTGTTGTTCACTCAGTTCATCGACATGTTGTTCCGGCCCATTGTCGCGGTCGGCGAGCAGTACAACGTGCTGTTTCGGGCGATGGCCAGCGCCGAGCGGATCTTCCAGGCATTGGATTGGGACGAGTCGGTGCGCGAACCGGAAAATCCCGTCGAGATACCCGGTGAGCTGCGTGGCGCGCTCGACGTGAGGAATCTGAACTTCGGCTACACGCCGGGGCTGGACGTGTTGAAGGACGTGAGCTTTCGGATCGCGCCGGGCGAGAAGCTGGCCATTGTCGGCGCAACGGGGTCCGGCAAGAGCACCATAATTCGCCTGTTGGGTCGGTTCTACGATATCGAGGCTGGCCAGATCTACCTGGACGACGTGGACATCACCAACATTCCGACCCACGAACTGCGGCGCCGCATCGGCATCGTGCTGCAGGACTTTCACGTCTTTTCCGGGACCGTGGCCGACAACATCAGCCTGGGCGATCCCGGGATCAGCCGCGCAAAGGTCGTTGAGGCAGCGCGTCACGTCAATGCGGAACGCTTCATCGGACGGCTCGCGAATGGATATGACACCCCGCTGGCGGAACGGGGGGCGAACCTGTCTCAGGGTCAACGCCAGTTGCTGGCGTTTGCCCGGGTGCTCGCCGCGGATCCGGAGATTCTGGTGCTGGACGAGGCGACGGCCAGCATCGATACGGAGACGGAACTGCTGATCCAGGATGCGATTCGCACGCTTACCGAGGGGCGTACCTCGATCATCATCGCGCACCGCCTGCAGACCATTCGGGAGGTCGATCGGATCCTGGTGCTGAACGACGGCCGCGTCGCAGAGATCGGGACACATGAGGAATTGTTGGCAGCGGGCGGGATCTACCGCACACTGTATTCGCTGCAGTTTCAGGAGTCGGTTGCGGGATGAGGCGCGTGGTCCGGATGAAGGGATGGGTTCGGTTTGCAGGATTTGCTTGCCTGCCGCTGGTGCTGTCCGTCGGCTGTTCAAGCGTGGAAACGGAGGTTGCGGTGGAAACCGGGGTCTGTTGCCAATTCGACGCTGCTACGCTTCGGAGGTATCGAAGCTTCGCCATCGACAGCTCGGGCGTTCCAAAGTTTCTCCGCCCCTATTTTGCGGAGGAACTGGCCGCGGTCCTGCGCGACAAGGGCCTCGTGGAGGAGGAACCCGCCCAGTTGACCATCGTGCTGCAGTTCGAGCGCGGCGCGCTCGACGGCGCCAGCCCGATCACCGTCACAGTAGATCCGGGGGAGCAGGTTCAAACGCCGCGCCCGCGAACCGACACGGATGCTTTCCGGCAGTCGATGGGCAGCGAAACCCCGGGACGTTTCATGGCCCGGGTGGTGATGGAAATGCGGGCCGCCGATTCGGATGAGATTGTCTGGTCCGGGGTCCTGACCCGGGTGCACACCGTATCCACAGGTGATTACATGCACGAGCGCGCCCGGGTATCCATCCATCTGGCGTTCCAGCGGCTGCTGAAGGACTTCCCGAGCGGCTCCGCGCCCGCGGAGTGAACGGTCCCGTCCGATAGCCCACCGGATAGCTCATCGGGTGTTGGATGGTCCAGCCGTGGTACCCTAGACGGCTCCCCGCTGGGCTGTCGGGGATCAATTTAGAGTCGATACTGGAGGGACTCGATGTCTGCGGCATTTGACCCGATCGAAGACGTCATCGCGGCGATTGCCGATGGTGAGATCGTGGTTGTGGTTGACGACGACGACCGCGAGAACGAGGGCGATCTGATCATGGCGGCGTCCAAGGCGACGCCGGAGAAGGTCGCGTTCATGATTCGTCACACCAGCGGCATTCTGTGCACCCCGATCCTGGAAGAGCAGGCCAAGGCACTGCATCTCGACCCGATGGTGGCGCGCAACGACGCACCGATGAGCACGGCGTTTACGGTCTCCATCGACTATCGGCATGGTCTGACCACTGGAATTTCGGCCGAGGAACGTGCCAATACGATCCTCGCACTGACCACCAGCAACGCCGGTGCCAGGGATTTCGTTCGTCCCGGCCACATATTTCCGCTGGTCGCACGCCAAGGCGGGGTGCTGGTTCGCTCCGGACATACCGAAGCCGGAGTCGATCTCGCGGTACTCGCCGGTTGTCCGGCGGTGGGGCTACTGGCTGAGGTGGTCAACGACGACGGTTCGGTCAAGCGTTTGCCACAGCTCCTCGAGTTTGCCGCCGAGCACAAACTGAAGATCATCTCCATTGCGGACATGATTTCCTATCGACAACGCCGTGAGCAGCTGGTCGAACGGGTTCGAGAGTTCAGCGTCAAGACGTCCATCGGCTCGGCCCAGGCTTTCGCCTACAAGACTCAGTTCGAAGACGCCGAGCACCTCGCGCTGGTGTTCGGACGAATCGACGGCGACCGATCGGTTCCGGTGCGAATCCATCGGGAAAAGCTGATTGAAGACGTCTTCGGTCCTCAGGCCGACCATACGAGCAGTTTGCTGGACATCTCTTTGCAACGCATCAAGGAACTCGGTGGCGGCGTGGTGATCTATCTTCGCAGCGGTTTCGTCGGGGTACCGCTCGATACGCTGACCAACCCGGAGGGGCAGACTAAAGAGGGTGAGCGTACGGCCGAGTGGCTGGAAATTGGTGTGGGCGCGCAGATCCTGAGAGATCTCGGCGTGTCGCGAATTCGTATCGTTGCGGGCCGCGAAGTGGACTACGTCGGGGTCGAGGGTTTTGGCCTGACCCTTGAAGCGACAGAGTTGCTGACCGACTGACCAGGCTGTTCAGTCGCGATAATGGAATCCGCGAGCATGACCGCAGGGGCCCGAATAGACGATGCGAATGTCGCGTGTTCGGCGTTTGCACTGGCGGCACCTGACGCGCGCACGGATCGTTTCGATGTCGAGTTGGCTCCCCCCCGCTGCGACGATCGATGCGAGATCCACCTGTTCCATCCGCCGACAGCTGATGCACACGCCGTACAGCTCGAAGTGCTTGATCAGGTCTGCCAGTTTCATACTGTATATATATACAGTAATCTGCATCGTTGGAAGTGCTGAAGGTGCCCGACGAGCAACCCATCGTTGCAGTGACCGTTGGTGATCCGGCCGGGATCGGCCCCGAGGTGCTCGCCCGTTGCCTCGATGACGGCGTCATTGCGCAACACGGACGACTGCTGCTCATCGGCAGCGAGTGGGCATTACAGGATGCCCAGGTGCTGATCGGTCGCGATTTCGAGGTTGAGCTGTGTGCCGATGCCGACGATTTCATCGCGCGCGAAGCGTCAGTAGGATTCGTTGATGTCGGCGTCGAGCGGCCGGCGAACTTCTGCTACGGCCAGGTCAACCCCGCGTGCGGGGAATCGGCGGTGCGCGCCGTCGAACAGGCAGCGCGGCTGGCTATCGCGGGACGGGTTGCGGCGATGGTGACCTGTCCCATCAACAAAGAGGCGGTGCACGCGGCGGGTTACGTCGATGACATTGGTCATCAGGAGATTCTGGCGCGGCTCAGCGGGGCCCAGTGGACCGCGACGCTGCTGATGACCCCCGGGCTGAAGGTGGTTCACCTGTCCACCCACAAGTCCCTGATCGAGGCGGCGCGTTACGTAACGCGAGAGAACGTCGCTGAGAAGTTGCGTATCACTGTGGATACGCTGCAGGGCTGGGGCCTGGTGCGCCCGCGCATCGCCGTCGCGGCGCTCAATCCTCACGCTGGCGAAGGCGGCTTGCTCGGTCGTGAAGAGTTGGACGAAATTGGCCCGGCGGTCGCAGATGCGCGCGCCGAGGGTATGGATGTGCTGGGGCCCTTGCCCGCAGATTCAGTATTCAATCGCGCCATTGCCGGAGAGTTCGACGTGGTGCTGGCGATGTATCACGACCAGGGTCACATTGCGATCAAGGTCCACGATTTCGAACAGAGCGTGACCGCCACCATGGGTGTTCCGTTCATCCGCACCTCGGTCGATCATGGCACGGCCTTCGACATTGCCGGGACGGGCTGTGCTGACGCTACCAGTCTCGAAGCCGCCGTGGATGTCGCCGTGATACTTGCGAGCGGCAAGTTGCGCTGACCGGACCGCCTTTGGCACACTCGCAAATCTATTTTGTTGGGGAGACGACGCATGAAGGCAGCGGTATTTCGAGAAGTGAACGTGCCAATGGAGGTCGAAGAGGTCGATATCTCCAAGCCGGCACCGCGTGAGGTGCTGGTACGTACCGTGGCGGCCGGGGTATGTCACAGCGACATGCATTTCTTCAACGGCACCTATCCAGGTCAGCTGCCGATCATTCTCGGTCACGAGTCGGCGGGCATCGTCGAGCAGGTCGGCTCCGATGTGCGCTACGTGCAGCCGGGCGATCACGTCATCACCTGCCTGTCTGCCTTCTGCGGGCATTGCGAGTATTGCCTGACCGGCCATCTGTCCTTGTGCCAGGAACCGGAGTTGCGCCGCGATCAGGGGGAAGAACCGCGGCTGTCGATGAACAGCGACCAGATCAATCAGTTTGCCAATCTGTCGTCCTTTGCCGAATACATGCTGGTCCACGAACATGCGATCGTGAAGATCCGCGAGGACATGCCGCTGGATCGCGCGGCGCTGATCGGTTGTGGTGTGACTACCGGCGTGGGCGCGGTCATCCATACCGCGTCCGTCGAGCCGGGCAGTTCGGTGGTCGTGATTGGTTGCGGCGGGGTCGGACTGTCATGCATCAACGGGGCGGCCATCGCCGGGGCCGGCAAGATCATCGCCGTGGACATGGTTGAATCCAAGCTGGATCTGGCGCGCAAGTTTGGCGCAACCGACGTGGTCAATGCCAAGGACACTGACCCGGTCGCGGAGGTGCTCGAGATGACTGGCGGTGGCGCCCACTACACGTTCGAGGCAATCGGCCTGAAGGTGTCGGCGGAACAGGCGTTCCGCATGCTGCGGCGGGGTGGCACCGCGACCATTATCGGCATGATCCCACCCGGGCAGATGGTGGAAGTGCACGGCGCCGAGTTCCTGATGGAGAAGAAGCTGCAGGGCTCCATGATGGGGTCGAACCGGTTCCGGGTGGACATGCCGCGGTTCGTCGACTTCTACCTGCAAGGCAAGCTGCACCTCGACGATATGATTTCGAGCCGCATCAAGCTGGCAGACGTAAACGATGCGTTGGCCGCGCTCGAAACGGGTGAGGTCGCGCGCAGCGTGATCATGTTCGAGGATTGATCGAGTCATGCGCTGGCTGAGTTTCATCCGCGACGGTGAGGAATCCTTCGGCGTCGTCGTCGATTCGGGAACGCAGCCCGGGCTGGTGGGCGTGGTAGACGTGGGTCAGAGGCATCCCGAATACGTGGACTTGAAGCATGTCCTGGCCGACGAGGCGCTGGACGAACTGGGTGCCCAGGTGAGCGGGCTCGATGCCGATTGCTCCCTGGATGCCATCGAGTTTCTACCGGTTATTACCGCGCCCGACAAAATCCTCTGCGCCGGGGTGAATTACAAAGCGCATATGGAGGAGACGGGTCGGGATCCGACGGCGCAGCCCACCATCTTCGTGCGCTTCGCCGCGGCTCAGATCGGCCACGAACAACCGATGATCCGGCCGCGAGAATCGCAGCGCCTGGACTTCGAGGGCGAGATCGCGCTGATCATCGGCCGAGCGGGGCGACGAATTCCGCGCGAATCAGCGCTCGACTACGTGGCTGGATATTCCTGCTACAACGATGGCAGCGTGCGGGACTTTCAGCGCCACACCTCTCAGTTCACGCCTGGCAAGAACTTCGTTGGCACGGGCGGGTTCGGGCCCTGGCTGATGACGGCCGACGAGATTGGTGATCTCGATGCGCTGGAGATCACGACCCGGCTCAATGGGGAAGTCATGCAGCACGCGACTGCGGACCTGCTGATTTTCGGCTTCGATGAATTGATTGCGTATTGCTCGACGTTTACCGAGCTGGTACCCGGCGACGTGATCGTCACCGGTACGCCGGGCGGCGTCGGCGCCGCACGGACGCCGCCGGTGTTCATGGACGAAGGCGATCTGATCGAGATCGAAGTCAAGCCGATCGGCGTGCTGCGCAATCGCGTAACCGTCGGTTAGCGACCCGCCGCGCAGCCCTTTCTGCCAAGTTCAGGTCGTTCGGACTAACCGGGAACCTAACGAACGGAGTCCGAACTACGTTCGGACTTAAGCAACGCTCTCGGCATCCGGGCGGCCCGCCGTGCCTGAAACCATGTTCTGCCGCTCTTTCGACGATGGCAGCGTCGGCTTGCCGCGCGCCTGGAAGTTGTAGGGGTCGGTGTCGATCTCTTCGAGCGCGATGTCCCCCGCAAGCACGCCACGCTTCCACTCCTGATGCTCCTCTTCACGGCCATGGAACTCCGGCATCACCTCGTTGGCAAACAGTTCCAGACTCGAGCAGATATCCTCGTGGGTGTTCTTGCCAGCCTGGTTGAGCAGAATCACCTGGTCCACGTGGCCCGCCTCGAGTTCCAGCAGACGCTCGCGGATCGTGTCCGGTGAGCCGATCAGCTCGCTGCCGGAACGCTTCGCCCCGGCCGGAGTCTCGCGCCACTCGAGATAGCGTTCCCACAAACTGACCGTGCCGGGTTCGAAGGGGCCTTCCTTGTTGTACAACTGCAGGGCGAACTGAAAGAACGTCCAACCGTCAGCCTTTTCCCAGGCCAGTTCGTCGGTCTCAGCGCACATGAAGCCCGAGACCACGGCCACGTTCGGGTTGGTCTGATAGTCGCAGAGTTTTTCCTGGTCGTGGATGAACGTGTTGTAGTACGCGTTCACCCAGGCGCGCGATGCGTCCAGGTCGACGAACTTGAAACACAGTGCGCCCATGCCGCGGTGCGCCGCGTACTTGATGGTGTCGAGCTGTGAGCAGGCGATCCACAATGGAGGGTGGGGCTTCTGTAGTGGCTTCGGCAACACTGCGCGCAGGGGAAACTTGAAGAACTCACCGTCGTATTCCCAACCATGGTTCCAGAACATTGGCAGCACGCACTTCACGGCGTCTTCCCAGACGTCTCGCTTGTCACGAAAACGCAGGTTGAACGGGTGCAGTTCGGTTACCGAAGAGCCCTCGCCCAGGCCCAGCTCGACGCGGCCGTCTGAGACCAGATCCAGGGTGGCGACCCGCTCCGCGACGCGCGCGGGGTGATTGGTGGTGAGTTGGATGATGCCGTGGCCGAGCCGGATATTTTTCGTCCGTTGGCTCGCCGCACCCAGGAACACTTCCGGGGCGGAGCTGTGTGAGTACTCTTCCAGGAAGTGGTGTTCCACTTCCCACGCATAATCAAAGCCCAGCCCGTCTGCCAGCTCGATCTGGTCCAGCGATTGTTTGAACAGTTTGTGCTCGCTGTCCTCATCCCAGCCGCGGGGCAGCTGGTGCTCGTAGAATATGCCGAACTTCATGCTTCATCCTCGCTTTGCGCAGCATTCCATGGTCGCACCGCGTCTGGAAAACTGCAAACATGGGGCTTCAGTAGGGAGCCCAACGAGGGGAGTAAAGCATGCAACGTTGGTTGCTGATCACGCTATTGGTATTGAGCGGTTCCGGTACCTCGGCCGCCTCGGCACAGAACTACCCGGCGGATGCGGTCACACGCTTGATCGAGTACATCCAGATCGACACGACCAACCCGCCGGGCAACGAATCGCGCGGCGTCGAATATTTCGCCGCGATCTTCGATGCGGCGGGTATTGCCTACGATACCGCTGAGTCTGCGCCGGGGCGCGGCAACATCTGGGCGCGCCTGGACGGGGGTCGCAAACCGGCGCTGGTACTGCTCAATCATATCGACGTAGTCCCGGCAGACCCGCGCTACTGGACCGTGCCACCACTCTCGGGCGAAATCAGGGAGGGATACATCTACGGCCGTGGCGCGGGTGATATGAAAGGTTCGGCCATCGTGCAGCTGCAGGCGTTCCTTGCGCTGCATGCATCGGGCGCCCGGTTGAGCCGCGATGTGATCTTCATGGCAACCGCCGATGAAGAGGCCGGTGGTGCGTATGGTGCGGGTTGGCTGGTACACAACCGGCCGGAGCTGTTCGAGAATGTCGGCTTCCTGCTGAACGAAGGCGGTCGCGGGACCCGGTACGGCGAGCAGACGGTGTTCAGCATCGAAGTCACTCAGAAGGTGCCGTTGTGGCTGCGGGTGACTGCCCGGGGCGAGCCGGGGCACGGCTCGAGTTGGCGCAGCGAAACGGCGGTGACGCGATTGCTGCGGGCCGCCTCTCGAATCGCGGAGACCCAGTTCCCGGTGCGCGTCATTGAACCGGTGGCGGCAGCTTTCAAGGGAGTTGCGCCGTATCAGAGTGCGGAGTTTGCCGAGGGTTTCGCGGATCTCGCGAGCGTGGCCGAGGATCGAAAATTCATGCGCCTGCTGGAGCTCAAGGCGCCGTGGAGCCATGCTTTGTTGCGCGATGCCTGTTCCGTGACTCGCCTGAACGCCAGTGACAAGATCAACGTGGTTCCGCCCGAGGCATACGCCGAGGTGGATTGTCGTCTGCTGCCGGATCGCGACCCCCAGGCGTTTGTTCGCGACCTCGAGATTCTGATCGGCGATCCCCGCGTCTCGGTGGAGGTGTTGATGAGCTTTACGCCCGCAGTCAGCACCACCGACACGGAATTGTTTGCTGCCATCGAGACGCTTGCGGCGTCGCAGTTTCCGGGGGCGTTGACGATCTCCGGGGTTACCACCGGTTTTACCGACAGTCACTTTTTCCGCGATCTGGGCATCATCAGCTACGGCTTTTCACCATTCGTGTCGCCGTTCGGCGAAGACTCCGGGGTGCACGGCAACGATGAACGGATTTCCGTGGAGAATGTCGAAGCAGGTACACGGTTCATGATCGAATTGTTGCGCCGGTTTGCATCCGACTGACGAACCGGCCGCTGTGTGAGGAGGTGCGTGTGCGCAGAACGATCGTGATTACGCTCGGTCTGCTGGTTACGGGATGCGCCGCGATCCCGGACGTAGAACTGGTGTACCCGCCGCTGGAAACGGATCAGGCCGTGCAGCGGCTGATCCTCGACAGTGAGTTCGGCGCTGCCGCGGACATTGACGTGCTGTTCGTGTCCGCGGAGTTGAAGCAGTACATCCGCGATGTGAGGACCCAGCGTGACCCTCATCGAAATCTCCAGCGGCTCGCGAACCTGTTCCGCAGCAACGGCAAGCTGGCGATGGAGTATGACGTCACCGCGACGCTCAGTGCGTCGGATGCGTTTGCGCTCCGGCGTGGCAACTGCCTCAGCTACACCCACCTGTTCATTGCCATGGCCCGCACGGTCGGAATGCGGGTTCGCTACCAGGAAGTGCTCGGCGTGCAGCAATGGGATGCAGTGGGGGACTTCGTCGTGCTCAACCGTCACATTGCTGCGTTCGGGAACTTCGACCAGTCGGGTACTTTCGCGGTCGACTTCGGGCTGGTTGTGCCAACCAGCAGGCGCTTTGGGCGAATCGTGTCGGACGACCGCGCGCGCGCTCAGCATTTCAACAATCTTGGCGCAGATTCGCTCACTGGCGGTGATTCCGAGGGCGGCATCGCATTCTTCAATCGCTCTATTCTCATCGACCCGGAACTGAGTTACGTCTGGACTAATCTGGGTACGACATACAGCCGCCTGGAACGCTACCAGGCTGCAGAGTGGGCGTTCACGGAAGCGTTGCGCATCTCCCCTTATGACGTGTCTGCGATCAACCAGATGGCGAGCCTCTATGGCCGCATCGGGCGCGATGATCTTGCCGCGGCGTACCGCGCACGTTCGGCGAAGGAGCGCGGCCGCAATCCCTACTACCTGTTTCGTGACGGGGTGGCGGCGATTCACGACGGCGAGTTCGAGCGTGCGATCGACCAACTGCGTCGCGCGGTGAAACGGCAACCCGACGAAATGCACTTCTATCTGCAGCTCGGCAAGGCCTACGCCATGACAGCCGATGCCCGTGCGGCGAAAGGCGCATTGCTACGTGCGGAGGAGCTGATGGTCACCGACGCCGATCGAATGGCTGTGAGTCGGATGATCGAGGATGTGTGCGCCGAGGCCCTGGAGTGCGTGCTGAATTCCACGGAAGAGACGCCGGCGCCGCTGACGGCCGACAGCCATGGCTGGCCGTGTTGATGCAGGACGTTCCTGGGCGCGTGCTCAACGGTAGCCTTCGACCACCGGCTGGCGGGGCAGGGTCCACCATAGCGCGTCGCACGCTTCGTCCAGTTGCGCATCGAACTCGACGTCCCAGGCTGCAAGGTTTGCGGCGAGCTGGTCCACGTGGCTCGCGCCGATGATCGCGCAGGTGATTCCCGGTTGTTTGAGTACCCAGGCTACGGCCAGGCTGACCATGTCGACCTCCCGGACCCTGCACACTTCGCGCAATGTTTCGACCGCATCGAACTGCGCGTCGTGCCAATAGCGCTGCTGGTAGCGACCCGCAGCGCTTCCCAGCGTGAAACGGGTGTCGTCCTGGGGCGCCTGGCCTTTGCTGTATTTGCCGGACAGCAGCCCGCCCGCCAGTGGGTTGTAAACCAGGACTCCCAGCCCTTCGGCGCGGACCAGCGGTAGCAATTCAGTTTCGATGTCCCGGTACAACAGGTTGTAGCGCGGTTGCAACGACGCATAGCGGGTGAGCCCCAACTGATCGGCGCGAGCCGTTGCCTGGCCCAAACGCCAGGCCGGATAATTCGAACAGCCGATGTAGCGGACCTTGCCGTCTCGAACCAGGTCGTCGAAGGCCCGCAGCGTTTCGTCGATCGGCACCCTTGGATCGAAGGCGTGCGCCTGGTAGAGATCCACGTAGTCGGTTTGCAGCCGGGTGAGGCTGGCTTCGATCGATTCGATGATGTGCTGGCGCGACAGGCCGAAAGCGTTTGGCCCGGGACGGGTCGGCGCCCAGCACTTGGTGGCCAGGATGATCCGGTCCCGGTTACCCCGTTCGGCCATCCACCGGCCGATGATGCGTTCGGTTTCGCCGATGGTCTCGAGACTTCCGCCGAGCGGATACGCATCGGCGGTGTCGAGGAAGATCAAGCCGGCCTCGAACGCGGCGTCGAGAATGTCGAAGCTGGTCGCTTCGTCGACCTGGAAACCGAACGTCATCGTGCCCAGGCACAGGCCGGGCACTTCCAGGCCGCTGCGGCCCAGTCGTCGTGTCTGCATGCGATGGTCCTGTCGTGTCTTGTCGTGTCTGGCCGGACGAGCTTGTCGCCATCGCCGGTGCATTGCAACGGTGCGCGAATCGGAGGCGCGAATCACAGGCCTTGACGCCGCACGCGCGGCGTCCAATAGTCGTTGTCCTGGGCTGGGAAGAGGGCTGGGAGGCAGGCCGTGAGTTACCCGATCATATCCGCGGATTCGCACATCACGGAACACCCGGATACGTACACCGCGTACATCGATTCCGCCTGGAAGGACAAGGCGCCGAAGATGGTGCGCACCGAAAGTCGCGGCGATGTGTTCGTCATCGACGGCATGGACCGACCGATTGCCATGGGGCTTGTTGCGGCGGCCGGCAAACCGGCCGAAGAACTCACCGAGGCAGGGGTGTTGTTCGAAGAGCTGCATCGCGGCGGTTGGGACCCGGATGCGCGTCTTGCCGACCAGGACCGCGATGGGGTTGCCGCCGAGATCATCTATCCCACCGTGGGCATGCTGTTGTGCAACCATGAGGACTTCGACTACAAAAAGGCCTGCTTCGACGCCTACAACCGCTGGATTACAGAGTACTGTTCTCACCACCCGAACCGATTGCTCGGTTGCGGGCAGACGGCGATGCGCACACCGGCCGAAGGGGTTGCCGATCTGCACGCGATCAAGCAGGCCGGGCTGCGGGGTGTGATGATGCCGGGCAATCCCGCCGAGGAAGATTACGATTCGGAAATCTACAATCCGGTCTGGGAAGCGGCGATCGAACTCGGGTTTCCGCTGTCATTTCACATTCTTACAACCCGTGGTGGCGGGCACCGGGCCCGCGGTTGAACAGCTTCATGTCCATCATCCGAGGGAATCAGGACATCATGGGCACGCTGATCTTCGGCGGCGTGTTCGAACGCTATCCGGAATTGAAGGTCGTCTGCGTGGAAGCGGATGCCGGCTGGGTCCCGCATTACCTCTACCGCATGGACCATGCATACACGCGGCATCGCAACTGGCTGGGCGAGGGGGTCGAGCTGTCAAAGCTGCCGTCGGAATACTTCAGCGAGAACATCTACACCACCTTCCAGGATGACTGGGTGGCGTTTCGATGCGCCGACCAGATGAACTGGCGGCGGCTGATGTGGGCCAACGATTTCCCGCACAGCGATTCCACCTGGCCGCGGTCCCAGGAAATGTTGGCCGAACAGTCCCAACACCTCAGTGATGAGCAGCGCCAGGCCATTCTGAGCGGCAATGTCGCGGATCTGTACGACATCGATCTGAGTTCGCTGGAGGCGACGGCGGCGTGACCAGGAGGAAAAACTGACGTGTCCGTCCGCATGACCAAGGCCTGGTCGACCTGCGATGCGGCGAGCATCGAGGCGCTGCCGGGTCAGCTCGGGGTGTTCGAACTAGCGAACGAGCCGGGGGAGACGCTCTACATCGGCTGTGCCGATGCGCGCACCTTGTTCGGCTTGCGCAGTGCCGTCCGGGAACGGGTCGATCAATTCAACGACGTAGTGTCCTTTCGTGTCGAGATCAACACCGCCTACCACAGCCGCTGGCGGGAGTTGCTGATGGTTCATGTCGCGGATCACGGCGCCCTGCCCCTGCACAACGAGACGGTCGCGGGCCTCGGGCGACTGAGTCCGGGGTAGACCATGGATTTGCAGCTTTCAGAGGAACAGGAACTGATTGTCGGCATGGTCCGGCGCTTCGTCCGCGACGAGATTCTGCCGCTGGAACTCGACCTCGATCCCGATGCGGATCAGTTGGCCCCCGCCGACAACCAACGACTCATTGCCAAGACCAAGGAGATGGGCTTGTACGGGCTGGGTATACCGGCGGAGTTCGGCGGGCCGGAGGTCGACCTCGTCACCCGCACGCTGCTGGCCATCGAAATGTCCCAGCACCGCGCCGGGCTGTACGCGCCTTGCTATGGGGTGTTCGGTGGTGCAGGGCTCGCCCAGCTGTTCGAGGCCGACGATGCCCAGAAAGAGAAGTACCTGTACCCAACCCTGCGCGGCGAAAAGCGTGGCTTCTTCGGCCTCACCGAACCGTCCGGGGGTAGCGACCCCGCCCGGGCGATTCAGACCAAGGCCGTGCGCGACGGCGACGACTGGATCATCAACGGCAGCAAGATCTTCATCAGCGGCGCGGACCGTGCAGATTACGGGCTGGTATTTGCGCGAACGGATCCCGATAAGGGCCGCAACGGCGTCACCTGCTTCATTGTCGAAACATCCTGGCCTGGCTTCCACGTACGCCGAGTGATACATACCCTGCGCTCGGCCCACTACGCCACCGAACTGCAGTTCGAAGACCTCCGGGTGCCGGGTGTCAACATTCTCGGCGAGCTCAACAAGGGGTTTGCCATTGCCAACGACCGCTTGTCACGCCAACGAATTCCCTATGCTGCTGGGTGCATCGGGGTGGCGGTCAAAGCCAACGAGCTGGCGCTGGAGTATGCCGGCCAGCGCGAGACCTTCGGGCGCCTCTGTCGGCGCGTCAGTCCATTCGGTGGCTGCTGGTGGACAACGAGATCGACATCAAGACCTCCACCTGGCTGACGCTCGAGGCCGCTACCAAGGCTGATCGCGGTGAACCGTTTCGCAAGGAAGCCGCTATGGCCAAGCTGGTCGCCAGCGAAGCGGGCAGCCGGGTGGTCGACCGTTCGATGCAGATCTTCGGCGGCTACGGCGTGACCAAAGATTTTCCTTTCGAGCGCTGGTTCCGGGAGATGCGCATCCGGCGCATCGGCGAAGGCCCGAGCGAGGTGCAGCGGCATGTCATCGCCCGGGACCTGTTGGGCGCGTCGTTGCGCTGACGAGACAGGACACTAGCTATGAAATATGGAATCAAGACCGCGCCCCAGCACACCACGTGGCGGGACATGCTGGCAGTCTGGCAGGCGGCGGATCAAATGGATGTTTTCCACTCCGCCTGGAATTTCGATCACTTCTATCCCATCAACGTGCCGGATACCACCGGGCCCTGCATGGAAGCATGGACCACGCTGGCGGGGCTTGCCCAGGCGACGCATCGCATTCGGGTCGGTTGCATGGTCAGCGGCGTGGTCTACCGGCATCCGGCGGTGTTGGCCAACATGATCGCGTCATTGGACGTTATCTCCGGCGGGCGCCTGGAGATCGGTCTGGGCGCAGGCTGGAGCGAAGAGGAATGCCGGGCTTATGGCATCGATCTCGGCACGCTGACGGAGCGTTTCGATCGGTTCGACGAGGCGTGCGCGGTCATCCACGGCATGCTCACCTCGACTACCACGGATTTTTCCGGCAGGTATTTCAAGTTGGATGAGGCGCGCTGCAATCCGCCCCCGATTCAGCAACCACACCCGCCGATCTGCATCGGCGGAAATGGCGAGCGGCGGACGTTTCCGAACGTCGTGAAGTGGGCCAACCATTGGAATTATGCGGGCTTCGACCTCGAAGGGTTCGTGGCCAAACGCGCCGTGCTGCATGAGTTGTGCGAAGCGGCGGGCAGGGATCCCGGCGAGATCATGACGTCGATTCATCAGCCGTATGCGGCGGACGACCTCGACGGTATGGAGGCGAGCGCGGCGAAGTTCAGGGACGCCGGACTTGACCTGTTGATCTTCTATCTGCCGCCGCCCCACGATGCCAAGATATTGGAGCCGCTGGCGCGGATAGCTGAGCGGGTGGGCTAGCTAACTCGAGCGCAATCCGGCTTCGACCAGGCGTGGCCGCAGCACCTTATCGAACTGTTCGATGCCCGCCGGGTAGTCGACCCAGCTGAGCGTCAGCCCATCCAGGCCGGCATCGGCGAAGCCTTGCATGCCATCGACCACCTGATCAGGGGTACCCACCAGGGGCAGGGCCCCGTATCCCGCAATCATGTTCGCGGCCATGGCCTCCCACTGATCGCCCAGCGCGCTTTCGGAGTTGGGGATCAGAACGTCGAGGAGGTTGCGTACCCCCTCCCAGTCACCCAGCTCGTTGACGTATTTATCGCGATAGGCGATCGCTTCGGCTTCGGTATCGCGGCACACCACGTAGCCCTGGCCGAACACTTTGATCGTCTTAGTGCCACGCGTGGGGTGATTCGCGGCCATCTCGCGAACCTTCCGCGCATTCTCACCGGCGGTTGCGAGATCCGGCGCCACGACAAAATTGAGATCCGCATGTCCGGCGGCGAATTCCAGTCCCCGCGGGCTGTTTCCCGCGCTCATGATCAGCGGATGAGGTTGTTGCACCGGTTTCGGCTCCGAATAGGCGCCTGGACAGGTGAAGTAGGGCCCGTCGTAGTCGAACTCTGCAGGCTCCGACCAGAGTCGTTTGGCGAGGCTGATCCAATCCTCGGCGACGTCGTAGCGCTCATCGTGCGGTCGCTGCGCCGCGCCGAACAGCGCCATCTCTTTTTCGTTCCAGCCCGCGACGATGTTCAGGCAGAAGCGACCACCCGAAATCTGATCGATGGTGGCAACTTCCTTGGCCAACCGCACCGGGTGCACCGTTGGAACATGGCAGGTCGAAAAAATCGCGATGCGCTCAGTCACGGCGGCAAGTGCGCTGGCCAGCGTCAAAGGCTCCCAGCTGCGGTGGTTGAAGTTCACCTGGCCACCCATGCCCTTCCAGCGGGCGACGGGGACCAGCGCGTCGAATCCTGCTGCTTCGGCGGCCAGCGCGACCCGCCGGGTTTCCTCCCAGGTGATGTCCAACGTGTTCGGGGCGCTGGTCATGGAGCAGCCGCCGCTGACGTTGATGCCGAAAACGGCGAGGCTCAGGCGGTGTTCATCTCTGGATAGAGGGTTGAGCGGAGGATTGTCAGGCATGGGATTGGCGTCCGTGGTTGTGGTCAGTGATCTTGATCATGGACGCGCAGCAGACGGCGCGCATTGGCCGCGTAAGGGCTCGCCTGATCGCGAACGTTGCCTGGCTGCTGGTCCCAACCGGCGAAGTTGCTGCCGAACAGCAGGTGGTCGGGATTCACTTTGCGCTTCAGCAGAGCCAGGGAATCTTCGTCATGGACATGGATGTCGAACCACAGGCGGTGCAGCAGGGTTTCGAAGGCACCATCCTGCTTCAGGCTTTCGCTGGCCCACGGTCGCTTTCGTGCGGCGCTTGCCATACGCCCGAACACATACCCGGTTGCTCCGCCACCGTGGCTCAGGCAAATGTCGAGCTCCGGATGGCGTTCCAGTACGCCTCCGTAGATGAGGGTGCAGGTGGCGATGGTCTCCTGGCTGGCGAAGCCGATGATGAGGTCCAGATCGAACTGTTTGAGATTGGGGTCGCCCGCCGGACCGTCGATGCCGGCCGGGGCCGGATGGATGAACAGCGGCACGTTGAGCGCCGTGATCCTGGCATAGAACTCATCCAATGCGGGATCGTTCAGAGGGCGCCCGAAATCGGTGCCGATGTACGGGCCATACATGCCGAGTTCGGTCACCGCACGCTCCGTCTCCTCGATGGCGAAACCCACATCCTGCATGGGCACGGCAGCGAAAGCGCCGAGACGATCGGATCGCGCGGAGACGATCTTTGCCAGCGCATCGTTATGGGTGCGGCAGAACGCCTGAGCGGCCTGGGGTTCGATGAAGTGAAAGTAGGTGAGCGGGTTCGGCGAGAGTACCTGATAGTCGAGGCCTGCATCATCCATGGCCTGCAGCCGTAGATCCGGGTCCATGAACGGACTGCCGCGATAGCGCACGCCATGAAGTTCGTAGCTGCCCACGCGAAATCGGGGTGCGGCTTCGCGGCCGAGTTCGGGCCCGTATTCCCCGGCCGCACCCATGGTCTCTTCCAGCACCGCGTGTGCGTGAACGTCTATGCTTTGCGCATCTTGCAGGTTCACCCGGGACGCCTTTTCGTTTGCGAGCTTCGAATTATTCCCCAATACGCCCCGCCGGCGCCAGCGCCGCTTGTCCGGCGTGACGCTGCAGGGCGCACCGCGATCGGATAGCTTTGCACGAGCCCTGGGTCCACCCTATCATCCGTTGTGGAGGAATTATGAACGAAGGGCGAAGGCCACGTGCCTTTGGCGCATCGCAGGTGCGCAGTGAAGATGCGCGTCTGATCACCGGGCGTGGCAGGTTCACCGACGATTTGACGCTACCGCGCCAGTGTTATGCGCAGTTTGTTCGCTCACCCTACGCACACGCCCGGATCGAGTCCGTCGATGTTTCCTCGGCGTTCGAGCAAAGCGGAGTCCTGGCGGTCCTCACCGGCGCCGACTATGTGGCATCCGGGTTGGGGACGCTGATGTGCGGTTGGATGATTCATTCGCGCAATGGCGAAGAGATGCGGGCCGGTGTACACCCACCCCTGGCATCCGAACGATCCCGCCACGTTGGCGATCCGGTCGCGGTCGTGGTCGCGGAGACTTCGGAACAAGCCCGGTATGCGGCCGAGCAGGTCATGGTCGACTACGTTGATCTGCCGGTGGTGACGGATGTGGCCGCCGCTCAGGCGGAACAGGCGCCGCAATTGCACCCTGAGGCGCCCGGCAATCTGGCGTTCGACTGGGACATTGGCGATGCTGACGCCACGCGGGCGGCGCTGGAGCAAAGTGATCACGTCGTCCAGCTGACCCTGACGAACAACCGCCTGGTTCCGAACGCCTTGGAGCCTCGTGCCGTCAATGCCGATTACGATCCGGGCCGTGACCAGCTTACCGTTCATTTGACCACCCAGAACCCTCATGGCATACGCACGACGCTTGCCGCGGTGATCGGGCTTGCGCCGGAGCACAAGCTACGCGTGATCTCGGAGGACGTCGGCGGCGGCTTTGGTTCGAAAGCGTTCAACTACCCCGAGGAAGTGGTCTGCTGCTGGGTCAGCAAGCAGCTGGGTCGGCCCGTGAAGTGGACGTCCGACCGGAGTGAAGCATTTCTGACGGATGCACACGGTCGCGACCACGTCACCCATGTCAAGCTCGGGTTGGATTCGAATTACAGGTTCCAGGCGCTGCACGTGCGTACCGAAGCCAATATTGGCGCCTATCTTTCCACCTTTGGGTCGCTGATCCCGACCTATGTGTACGCACCTCTGTTGTCTGGTCAGTACGTCATTCCCGAAATTTATGCCGAGGTCAAGGCGCTGTATACGAACACCACGCCGGTCGATGCGTATCGCGGCGCCGGGCGCCCCGAGGCGAGCTTTGTAGTCGAACGAATCGTAGATCGGGCCGCACGGCAGCTTGGCGTGGACCCCGCCGAACTCCGACGCACCAATTTCATTCGCGAATTTCCCTATGAGACCCCGCTGGATCTCGTCTACGACGTCGGCGACTATCAGGCGTCGCTGGACGAAGCCCTTGTGATGATCGACTACGCTGGCTTTGCGGCGCGCCGCGAACGCTCGGCACAGGCCGGCAGGCTGCGCGGACTCGGCATTGCCAACTACGTCGAAGCCGCCGGCATAGGGCCGTCTGCAAAGCTCGCCAAGCTCGGCGCCGGCGCCGGACTCTGGGAGTCTGCCCAGGTGCGGGTCAATCCAACCGGAACGGTGGAGGTCCTCACCGGCAGCCACGCGCACGGTCAGGGGCACGAGACCACCTACGCACAACTCGTTGCCGACCGATTCGGCATTCCGTTCGAGGATATCGAGATCGTCCACGGCGATACCGACAAGGTGCAGGCAGGGGTCGGCACCTTCGGTTCCAGGTCCGGTCCCGTAGGCCTCAGCGCCGTCTCGATCGGGTGCGATCGGGTTATCGAGAAGGCGCGTCGCATCGCCGCTCGACTGCTGGATGTCGATGAGCAGAGCGTGGGCTTCGACGACGGCGTGTTCGGTCACGAGCAGACCAATCGCAAATTCAGCTTTGCCGAGATCGCAGGTGCTGCACACGCGGCCGCGGATTTTCCCACTTCGGAGATCGAACCCGGCCTCAAAGCGGACTGTTTCTTCGATCCACCGAATTTCACGTTCCCCGCCGGGTGCCACATCTGTGAGCTGGAAGTTGATCCCGACACGGGCGTGGTGACAGTGGTCGATTTCGTCGCGGTGGACGACTTCGGCGCGCTGGTCAATCCGATGATTGTCGAGGGCCAGGTGCATGGCGGTGTCGCCCAGGGGCTGGGCCAGGCCATGCTGGAACGCACGGTCTACGATTCCGACACGGGACAAC
>PVMK01123929.1_pt1 | contig 27201 bp, 23 predicted proteins | sample 1853481 | NCBI WGS metagenome assembly PVMK01 (sample SAMN08533507, study PRJNA380276) | Marine sediment metagenome, whole genome shotgun sequencing project. | reverse complement strand
AGAAAATCAGGATGCGTTTCAGCCACTAAGGCTACCCGCGCGCCGCGCTCCAGTTTTAATGATAACAGACGTCGGGCCAGGGTTTGCGCTTCATCACGCAGTTGCGCATAAGGCAGTACGGCATCGAGTTGACCGTCTTTTTTGTAAAAATTGGCCCCGGTTTCACCCTTGGCGGCGTAATCCAGAGCTTCTGCCAAATTTGCAAAATCGGCATGTCGCAATGGCAGATTGTGCATCGTCGGTGTTGGTGTCATGGGTTAACCTCCCTAATAAAGTTGATGATGGCCTGGAACGATCATCAATCCATTGGCCGGTTGTTGCTTTCTTCCCTTATAAAGTAAATAAAACATTTCATTTAATGAAATGTTTCTGTTATAGATATAACTATAACTAAATTATTTCTGTTGTCAACTAATATTTGTAAAAAAGATTTATATTTTAATTATTTTTAGAGAAAGTTATGTTTAGGTATTGAAATTTACAAATAAATGATATATATATTATATAAACTGTTTAATTTGTTAATTCTCAAACCTTAACATGGAAGGTGATAAGTGGGGATGGAGAAGGTACCTGGCAGTTTGGCTGTGTATTAAGCTATATTAACAAATTAGAAAAAAGCGGAGGGAATATGTCAAGGACAACTGAAGTGCTGATCTATGAAATGGCCTTGCGGGTGCGCCTGTATATGTCATCCATAAAATCCGGCAAAAGCATTGCCGATTTAAGTGACCGCGAAACCCTGATATTGGAACTTATCGCTACAAAGGAGCACATGAGTATCTCAGAGATTTGCAAACTATACCCTACGGTGAGTAACAGCACTATTTCCACAACAATTACAAAACTCTGGAGAGATAAAAAACTGGTGTCCAAAACGATTTTGCCGGAAAATCAACGGTCCACCGTGGTCGGTTTAACCGATGCCGGCAAAAAAGTGCTGGAGGAAGTTCGCAAGACCCAGTCAGAGACCTTCAAAAAAGTGTCTCATTCGCTCGGCTTATCTTCCGAACAAGATGAGTTCTTTCAGCTATTTATCAAAAATGCCATCACGTTTTTTGATAAAAAACTGGGACTGAAAACAGTCAGCTTGAATTCTTTGTCATTATTGGTAACTATAATTAGGTTTTGGCTTAAAGCATGTGCCGCAATTAGTAAGTCAAGAGGTCCAATGGGTTTACCGCGTTTCTCTAATTGAAAACGGATATCACCATAGATTCTTGCAGCAATTTCGTTATAAGTGAGAACTTCAAGAGGAGATAGAAACTCATCCAAACGATGCTGATTTTCTTTTTGGCGTGTGCTTTTTGCAACGCCGTATTGGAGCTCAGAAACTGTAATCGTTGATATGCCGATCTCACCCGGATCAAATTGCTTAAATTTTTTGATCACATCTACCGGACGATTGTTCATGATATAAATGCAAATATTGGTATCAATCAAATATTTCATCCAGTCCCGCTCTCTCTTGTCCAATTTTTGGTTGGTTTCGGCTATTCATAAAGGGTTCGTCATACTTCATCAGATTTTTTTCCCAAATATCCCAAATAGATCTATTTTTGGGAATTAAAAGCACGCCCTCTGAAGTCTTTTTGACGTATACTTCATTTCCTTCAAACCGAAAGGCTTTTGGTAATCGAACGGCTTGACTCCGTCCATTGATGAATATTTTAGCGGTCTCCATAATTTCCTCCACTCGACATTATGGTTTATATCGCCGAGTATATATCATTCGGCACAAATGTCAAGGTATGTAGCACAAAATATACATCATGATTGATCAGCTCTACCAAATCGGAGTCGATCGCATGAGTGGTAAATGTCGACGACTTGGCGCATTAGTTGATAGAAATTTCCATTTTATTATTTTTTTTGACAGGATTCCCAGGATTACAGATCTCGTAACATGCTTGAAAAATAGGTCTTTTGGGGGACATTATTTATTAGCGCCAAATTGGGAGATTGAGGGGTGTGAATCAAGACCGTTGGTTATTGGAATATACGTGGGTAATTTGTGGTAGGTCCACATGTAAAGTGTAGGAGTGCTGGCCTCCGGCTCGGAGAGGGCTCGTATTGCCTACGGCTCGGAGAGAGTATTGGAGTGTTGGGCGTAAAAATGGAAATAGATCTGATTTTTACTCTTTTACCTTTGATAAAATATTAAAAAGTCATTTTAAAGACTATTTCCCGCCTGCGCGGGTATGACGTCTATTGTATCTATCTTTCGATATTGGTTTTTGGCCTCTGTTTGAGATTTGTAATTTGCTTTTTGTAATTTATTTGGGATTTGTAATTTGTAAATTGAGATTTCTCTCAGGTACCATCCAAACGAGTTCTTAACCTGACGGCTATAGGGTCGGCCGAATGTCGGCCGACCCGGCACGTTACTGAACAAGCGGTATTCTTCTCGCCATCTCGAATTCCAGGACAGCATCAATTTTGCTCTCGAGCTGGTAATATCGCGCCACTTTTTTGTCCGGCAAAACCCCTCGGAATTTTGCCAAATAGGATTGGCGCAGCTTCTGGTGGCCTGAATCGATGGACAGGGAATCATCCAACAGATTCTTGGCCACGTCATTGGACATCGTTTCAAAATTGGCGGCGAATTCCTCAATCAGCTTGATCTCCCGATCCCTTAGTTTACCGAGTTCCGCCTGGTAAGTTTCATAGACCGGCCAGAAGGCTTTTGTTTCAGATTCCGTCAACTTCATGTTGGTTGCGATAAAGAGTTTTTTGTCGGTACGGATTTTTTCTTTGACAATTTCCATGTTGTCTGCCGGCTTGTCCTCCGCCAGCGCAGAACCGGCAAATCCGATAAAAGTGATTGTCAGTGCGATTACCAATAGACTGTTTACAACTTTTCCTTTCATTTTTTACCTCCTGTAGTTTGTACGCATTTCGATTGATTTAGAGTCCATTTTCTACCAACCCGCATCGAGTATCCAGTATCGAGCATCAAGCATCCAGTATCCAGTATCGAGTATCCAGTATCGAGCATCCAGTATCTGTTGCGGGAATTGAACAAATAATAACTCACATTTTTCTTAATGCAAGTCCTGTTTTTGAGGTATGGAAAAAGGGCTGATAAAACCGACATAAATATGACAAGTCCCTGATGAAACCGCCATCCGGTTCTGGGTGTCCCGTTATTTTTCAAATAAAAAAATCAAAGGGATTAACCACAGTGCCGCTACAATCAGGAAGGTGGTAACGGAATACCTGATCATTTTCTTATCAAACCAATGTTTCATGATTATTAAGATCAAAAGCCAATTGTTTGGTCCGCAAGGCGGATCGGTCATTGTGATTTGGTATTTGCGATTTTTTAATTGCTCATATGAAACTACACATAGTTAGAACAGCGAACCGCAGAATATCGAATATCGAACCGCAGAATGTCGAAGGGTGGAATCGCTTCAGGCTTCGCCTTCGGCTACGACCCGACAGGTCGCTAAATCTTTTTAAAATAGACAGAATACATTACTTCGACATTCGACATTCATTATTCGATATTCGATATTCGCCTTTTCAGAGTTTCTTTTCCGATCAGACCGGCCGTTTTTTTGGCCGGCGGTGGGGCTGACACCTGACACCTGAAACCTAAGTGACTGTGTCCAATTATTTTGCCAATGTGGGATAAATCCATATTTATAACCACTTAACCAATCAACTAATCACCCAATAAACGATATCTGAACTTACAACATGTTGTCAGAAAAAACCCGCGAAGGGCCTATCCCTGTCTTCAATTTTTTCTTCGTTCATTATCCAACCCCGTATATCAGGTCTCCGAGGAATTCGGCTTCCTCAGTATCCAGGAAAATTAAACTCAAAAAATTTATTTTGTAAAGGTCCGGCACGATCAGCTTACGGCAATCGAACCCCCTCCTTTGGTTAATCCACCCTTTACAACTCGCACTTTCACCATTTGCGGCCTTCCATATACTGACCTTATGGATTTGATTGCGAAAAAGAAACCGCTCGGCAGAACTATAGAACACAGACCCATCGACAATGTGGAAAATACGATGTTCGTCGAGGATTGATTTCAATTTTCGCGCATCATCGCAGGTGGCGCGTGATGTAACGTTGCCGATTTTAAGTGTCACGCTGTCGCTCACGACCCACCCCCCCATAGCCGTCAGGCTAAGCATATATTGTTAACGTTTTGATGTTTTTGTAATTTACTGAATATGTCTATCGCAATTCTTGTGCCGAATCAGCTTAATAAGCGGCCAAATGAATTTAATAGGTTGATATTATATTAAATAATTTAGAATTAAATGGATGGAAGGATCGGAAATTGTGCGTATTTTATGGTGAATTTTTCGCAATATGTTGCGAATTTGCTGTATGTTGCGTGTAATATATGATGAGGATCGAATTTAAATGCCTCTTTTCTTGTTCGACTGCTTAGGCCCTTATTGAAATCACATCATATTTGCGAAGGATTTATCTAAAAAAAAATTCGCCACCAAGACACCAAGACACGAAGTTTAATAAATAATAAACATTTTTTGTTTGTGTCTTCGTGCCTTCCTGGCTATTCTTCTCGGTTTATCCGGGTTGGGATATAAATCGGGTAGTAAAATGCATGCATTTAGAAAGGAAATCCAGTAGTCAATCCCATGCCGAAATAGTCGTCTCCAACCGTCACATCCAAACCAAGTCCGTGAAGGTCGAACAAGCCGAAAACAGGGTATTTTTCTTTGCTGCTCAGTGTGATGCCAAATTTGAAAAATCTATTGATTTGTTCATTTTTCTTTTCAGCTCTTTCGAAATCCAGATCATTTACGAACTCAGTATAAACAAAATACAGGTTCAAATCAGACTTGCGACCCAGCACGGTGATGTTGGTCGGCCAGCGGGAGTTGAAACCAATGTCAATCATGGAAAAGCCGCTGTCGCTGCCGCCCCCTGACTGGCTTTGATCGGCCCACGTGAACGCGGTGCCAAAGTCCAACTCACTGCTCTTAAGTTCAAACGTTGCCAGGCTTTTAATGCCGACGCCATAAATATAGGCAATATCACTTCCTGAAAAGTCCTTGCCAAGGCCGAATTGTCCGAAGGGTTTCAACCACCAATTTTCCAGTACCGGGTAGACAAACCTGACCCCGGGTACAAAGGTAATCGTTCCCACGTTATCTTGACCGTCGGAGAAATCGTGGAAGCCGATGGTTGCCGGAAACAATAGCTCCAATCCCCCAGTTTTCACTATCGGCTTCGCGGATTGTATATGAAAAGGGTCCCCGCAACAGGTAAACCGTCCGACCGCCAACCTTGTAAAAGCCGCTGCCGATCCAGTTTGAATAAGCGTAGTTGATGACATCGGCGGATTCGTCAACTGCCCGCGCCGGACTGACCGCGCAACAGTATCCTGCCAGCATTGCGGTAACAATGAGATATTTGTATGCTTTCATATCTCTATCCTTTTAATCGGTGCTGTTCAAGCTTAACGTTCTGCTTAAAATAATTTATTGACTGATTGTATATATTGATGGAATACACGATACTATGAACCGACTGCTATTTGCTGTATTCACTGTTCGAAACGAAAAAATAAGAATCATTTCAGCACGGAACATGACAGTTCCGGAGATGGAGAGATATCAAAAATGAAAAAGATAATACCAAAATTCAAAACAGAGGTTGAAGAACGCAAATTTTGGCAACAAAATGATTCTTCCGAGTATATCGATTGGGCCGATGCTGAAGAGGTTGTTTTGCCTCGGCTAAAGCCTTCAACCCGTAAAATATCAATTCGTCTTCCTGAATCTATGATAGAAGAATTAAAAGTTCTTGCAAATAAACGCGATGTTCCCTACCAATCGCTGTTAAAAATATTCCTATCTGAGCGAATTAATTCTGAATTACATCAACAATAACGAAAGTAGCAGAACTACCCAATTCACCGTCATTAATCATAAAAAAATCGCCGCGAGCCGTTATGTGACGCAGGATTGCATAAAAGTTGGATATTCATGATGCTGGATTTTCCTCATTTTCTATCATTTGCTTAAGCTTACTTCGCAGCAGGTCGATGTGCATGCGCAGTTGGTAAAGTTCTTCTGAAAACGACAGCGGCACTGAGATATTGGAAACTTTTTCTTCGACCCCTTCGAGCTTGACCAGATGCTCCTGCAGACGTTCGGTTCCTTCTTCCTTATGCCTTTCCCGGATCAAAAGCACGCAGTTTTGAATACCAGCGATAAATTTTAGATCGCATTCTCCAGCGATAGACTAACGGCATGAGCTTAAAAAAGGGCAAAACCACCACAACAAACGGCAGGAACAATATCGTCATGCGGCTGACCAAGATGGCTATCCAAAAGGGAAGATAGCGCTGCAGGAAAGGCGGGCCGGATTTATAAAATCGCTCCGCCTCCGGGCTCAATTTGAAATCCAGATATTTTGGTGTCGGAAACTCACCCTCGCGTTCAAACTCCCCACCGGATTCATGAACTACTTTGGTAACCGTATGAAAGAATTCGAGTATTTTGTGAATTGACGCCGTTCAGTTCGAGCAACCGCATTGTCAAAATCTTTGTACCACTGCCTTCTTCTCCGACCGCAAGCCGCATTCCTTTCAGGTCCGGACCTCGTCTCGGCGCCAGGTCCTTACGATAAAAAATCCACAGCGGCTCGAAAAATAAGCTGCCCAGTGATACCAGATCGGTGTCTTGGGCCAAGGATTTCATACTGCCCTGAACGAACGCAACGTCGACGCCGCCTGACTTTGCACCCAGCAGTTTAAGATTTTCCGCCGAGCCTGCCGTGTTTCTCAAATCCAGCGCAATGCCCTCCTTAGCTAAAATTTTCTGGTAAGCTTGCGCGTAAATAAAATTGGCGCCTTCCGGCGGCCCGCAGCCGATGGAGAGGCGCCGCGGCGGGAACGGATCCACAAAATAGAAGGCGACAATGAAGGCAAGGATCGCAAGTACCACAGCGGGGCAGAGAATTATAAGCTTTTCTCGAAAACCAAGTTTTAATTCCTTTCTAAATTTCAGTTTCATCCTGATTACCCCGTTGGCAGAGTCAAAATAGGCGCAGCGCCGGCCGCGTAGGCGCCTGCAGGCGAAACAAAACGATAATAAGGCTTAAGGCCCGCTTGCTGGTAATATCGGCGTGATCAATATAGTACCAGTAGTTATTGAAACGTACAGCGGCAAACACATTTTCCGGTCGGCTTTTTTTTGAATGCATTCTGAAGGGAATCAGCCCTTTGGCCACTTCACCCTCACTGTTCTGCAGCCCGTAATCGATTACCCATCCATCTTCGAGGTGCTCGAGAGGAACTTCAACCCCGCGCGCCATAAATTCCATCATGGCCATGACGGAACGAGTCTGGATAGAAATTTCATCGTCTTTTATATTGGTGACCCGGTCTGTTATCCGAAACCGGTTGCGATTGGTGAGCCCGATGAGCTGTCTCAACTCGCCGAGCATGGGACGCATATCTTCCGGAACTTTCTCGGCGATTATCAAATAGCGCTCGTCTTTGCCATCTTCTTCGACCTGCTGAACTTCAATAACCTCCCTGTCGCTGAGGACAAAAATTAAATTAATCATTCTTTCAAAGCGTTTAAGTTTCTTGAAGTCAGATGCAAACTGCGTTTTCGTATCAATGTAGCCGGAGGCGGGAAGCTCTCCAAACGACATGTTTTCCACCGCGCCAAGTCGCTGGACGCCGATTCGCATGAAGATGTCAATTGGCCAGCCTGCCTGGGCGGCTGCGAAGATAATTTCAAATGGAATCTCTGAAAGCAGATGCGCCGAGAATTCCTGACCTTCGACAGGGAGGTAGGTAATGGTCGGGCGTTCTGAAAATCTCAGATTCGTATTGCCGGTGATCGTGTCCGTCGTGTCGCGACCCAGTTGAAAAAATCCGCCCAGGCCAACGCTGCGGTCATATTCGTATTGGGTCAGCACTGAACTGACGGTTAAAAACACCGGCACTTCCAGGTACCGGCTTCGAACAATATTCAGCAGCATTTGTTCTCTGGTTGATTGGGCAATTGCTGCGTTGTAATCGAATCGATCCGCCGGCACACGCTTCGCGCCCTGAGCCGCACACCCTGAGATCAGAAACAGCGCTGCAGCTATCAGAATAGCGCATTGGCAGCATGCCCTCTTATTATTTTGCCCTCTGAGTAATTTCGTATTTTGCATATCAGATCCTCCGAACTTAAAGCCATACCTATCCCCCCAACTGAGAAAAAGCGGGGTTGAATCTAACTTGGCCCACTTTGCATTTTATCAGTTCGATTGCGCAATGCGAAACCCAACAACATCCGATCTTGGAACCCGGCCCGAAAAAGAAAATGCCATTAAAAAAATATTAAAATGCGCAGCATTAAACAAGTTAGTTCGCTTCGCTCACAATTGGAATAATGGAATATTGGAATCATGGAATAATGGGTTTAAAGAAAACAGAATTCAAAGCGCATATTATTGCATTGATTTTCTTGTTTTGATGGAGTAATTTATTGAGCAAAAAGCAAAATATAGATGCTTGATGAGCATCATCAAAAAATGTAGATGCAACATTTTTTGTAGAATAGACCTTTTTCCGCTTTCCATACCCAGTATTCCACTGTTCCACTATTCCATCATTCCATGTGGCTTACAAAAAAATAGCCAGAAAAAGCACTATATTTCCAATAAGTTGTAGAAATTCCGAGACGTTTCTTTAGCAATCTTATAGTATTCACCTAAAGATTTACAAACTTGAATATGCTATTTTTCAGGACGGATTAATTAGCTTCTTATTCAAATAATTATAGATCAGCCTGGCGATGATATAAGCCCCCATGGCGATAAGAATAAACAAAACACCCTGACGGAAGGAGTGATCGATGAACTCTTCTCCTTCACCCTCCACCCGATCGATGGCCTCAATAAGCTGCGGCAACAGGTCTTCCAAACCAACCTCGGTAACCAGTCGGTTGGTTGTTTCGACCAGGGTGGTCACTTCGGCAATCGTGTCCTGGTATTCCTTGATGTCAAACGGCTTCGAATCCTTTGGTTCAGGGCTAGGTTCGCCGACGTTGAATTTTTCGGTGAGCATATTGACCGTCAGCAGTAAATTATTGCCTCCCTCAATCGCCTTACGGAGTTCTGTCACCAGCCCGGTTACCCGCTGCTCTTCCGTCAAAAGGGCTTCGAGGGCAATCTTCTGCTCACCGATTAAACGATCCATGAACTGATTGATAAACGCCTCCCGCTCGACGGCGACTTTGGCCATGACGTTGTCCAGCGTGACGACACTCCATTCATTTATATCCGTCATAACCTGGTTGACCGTCTGCTTTTGCAGTTTAGAGACATCCTTCATTATCTGATTCGGTAATTGCTCGGCGACCTTTGCCAGTCGTTCCGACACCGTGGAAAAGGTGTGAACATCCGCCAGGATCTTGCTTGTTTCCGGACTGACCAGCAACTGAGACATCCACACTTCTGCAAAATTTCCCGTCAACAGCGGCAAGCGGGTTGCCAGGAAAATGCCTCGCTCGGCGAGCATGCGGGTCTCTTCGACCTGCTGGGTCACCTCCTGAACTGTTTTAAATAAGCCACCGGTCTGCACTTTTTTTACGAGGGTGGAGTTTCGCCGTTGGGCCGCAAAATCGCTGAAACGCAGATAGTTATATACAACCTTATCCGGGTTGTTCTTGCGCCAAAGCAGGATCAGTTGACGAAACTCGCCCCGTTGCTCACTGGTGAGCACTTTGGCTGCGATGCTCCAGATGTCTTTCTCCATTTGCCGAAAACCGGCGGCCAATACCTGGGTGGACTTACCGTACTTTCGGCGTATATTTTGTTCATAGATGATACGCCCCAGCGTGGTAACCGCGACCATGTCCAGCAAACCTACCTGCGGATTCGGCTCGGCTGCAATCGTATAGACTGCCGATAGGGAATATACCAGGTCGCTTAATATAAATTGACGTGCCTGGGGATTGGGGTTTAACGTTTCAAAATCTTCCAAAGCCTGAGTGATAATGCTCGCAAACCGATCGGCATAACTCATCAGTTCGGATTGCAGCTCGACTTCGGTCATGACATAATCTTTTTTGGCTGCAAAACTGAACGCGGAAACCGTCAAAAGAATCGTCAGTGCCGAAATTATCGCAATAAAAATGCGATTCCTTGTGTTGCTTGTTGGCATTTTAGTTACCTCCTCAGTATATGAAGCGCTTTAGCCAATGAGGACACGATTAAGTACACATCAATTTTTTTTTAAACCCCAAGGCCTTTGCCCGTCTCGCACTGGCGCAAGGCATACAGATTGAACGTCGAACGTCGAACATCGAACATCGAACGTCCAATATTGATGACGCTACGCTTTATCGATTTTACAACAAGCGAACCGCAGAATTTCGAAGGGTAGATTCGCTCGTGCAGCGCAGGTGCTTGCGCCGCGTGTTGCTCAGTCTTTTTTTTAAATTGACAGAATACATTATTCGATGTTGGACGTTCAATGTTCGATGTTCGATGTTCATTTTTTAGTTAACCCGTCATATGAAACTAGCCACGACCAAAGTTTCTCTTTAGAATAAACTGGCCGCTTTTCAGCCCAGCGGCGGGCTGAAACCTGATCTTCAAATCCCGGTAGATAAGCAATGAATGACTGCCATTTACCAACAGCCGTGATTTACACCCCCTTCAGCTTCATTATTCATACTTCTGATACAACCTCTTCCCAGTCAAAAAACTCGAGTTCATCGAGAGCGGTCTGCTCCTCGCTGAGTACGAAAACCACCCGCAGGCCGTCTGTCCAGTAAGGAGAATCCGTCAGGTTATAGCGCGGGTTTTCCGGCTCTGCTTTACCGACACCGCCCACAAAACCGAGTTTGGCCACCTTTTGGGACTCCAGCAAATCCTGGATCAGATAATCCCGGGCTTCATCAACATCCGGATCGATTTCATGAGTGGTCAGGGTGGGCGACTTGGTTGTCAGCTTGACCCCGATATCGCGACTGATCTGACCGATATACACCGGCATCCCCTGGTAGCGCATCGGGCTCAACCACAGGCGCAGGTGATTGCGCTCGTCGACGGTTTGTCGCGCTTTCTGAAGCCCGACGTCCTGAGGCCTGCCATAGAAGTAAAGCGCACTCATGGGTGAGTAGCGGTAGCGCCTGCCGAATACAGATGATGCGATGGTTCGGCCCAATGACGCACCGTACATGACCTCGGCCTCATCCCATCCGCGGGAGATGAAGGCCGCCCAAATCTCTTCTTCAGGGCCGACAACAATGATGTTGAGCGGGTCACTTTCACCACTTCCATCCTTGTTTGTCAGGCAGCAAGGCAGGTCTTCAAACGCCTGACGCAAACCGTCATCATCCAGATCAATCATGTCCTTTTCGGCATAAAGTGTATAGGGATCGAGCCGGTGATGGTCCGCCTTAAGGCCGGGTACTTCCACAAAAAACGCAATCTCCTTGACTTTCCTCTCACCAAAAAGTTTCACCAATACCGCCTTGGTTCCCATCTTCAGGTTGGTATAGACAAATCCGGCGGTCGTGGTGCCGGGTTTGAAATACCACTCGATTTCGTTATCGCGGAATAAATTGTAGATATTTTTTTGAGAATTTTTGGAATAAAAACTGGATTGAAACTTCCAGGCGACCTCTCCGGATGAATAAATATCCGGATCCATGGCAATGTGGAGGAGAAAAAAACCGGTGTTACTGTTATTTTCGACCTCCAGCCACACCGGCTGAATGTTTCTAGCAGCCAGCGGGAAGCCAAATATTTGCTCGCTTTCTTCAGCACTGGGAACCGCCACGGTCACCCGTACCTCGCCGTCGGTTTTCGTCTGGGAGCGATCCATGAAAGGCAGCGCTTCGGGCGGTTTATGCTGAAATTGCGCACAGCCGATAAAGGCCAGGGAAACCAATACCAATAGGCCGCTCCTCATCACACCCCGGACGGTCAAATCGTGTAAAGTGTTTCGTATTTCCATGACAGCTTCTCCTTTTGTAACCGATACAGGTTCAGGGTTCAACGTTCAGGGTTAAGGACAAAGAAGGCCCTAAGGACCCAAAGTTCTGGCTAAAAATGCTCATTTTCCCAAATAATTGCCCATTAAACTCCAAATTTTGGGCATTTAGTAAATTTTTTATCGCTTTCCGTTGATCCGCTAAAAATACTTGCGGATAGGAAGGACGGAAAGCAATAAGAGCCATTTGGAAAAAGGGAAATCCATCTTCCCTTTGCGGCCTCTGCGTCTCTGCGGTGAATTATTACCTCCTTTTTTATCTCGTTTGGGTTTTTTATCGATCCAAAGACAAGTTCCCACCAAGGCTAACGACCAGCGGTCGGTTGTCATCCTGGCTCAGATACGTGGTCGAGGTTGGAAAGGCGAACTTGATACCTTCTTTCTGAAATTCCCGTGCAATTTGCAGATTCACCCCCTGACTAAATTTCATATAGTCCCAATAGTCCGCCGGGTGATACCAGTAAAGTACCAAAATATTCAGAGAATACGGATTGTATTCATTAAAATAGACTCGGGGCGGAAATTCCGCATCCATCCCTTCATGGTTATCCAGAATCTTTAGGATGAGTTCCACTGCTTTTTCAATTTTTTCCGGTGGTGTGTCATAGGTAATTCCAATATTGGTCAACCTCCTGATATGGGGACGCTGGCTGATGTTTTCAATATCGATCTTAGCCATTTCCTCGTTGGGAATCACTGTCTGGTGCCCCGAAAGCAGCCTGATTCGGGTCGATCGCAGTCCGATTTCTTCCACGACCCCGTCATGCCCTTTGACGACGATCCGGTGGCCGACCTTATAGGGTTTATCCAAAAGAATCATAATGCTGCCCAGCAGGTTCTTCAAGGTGTCCTGGGCCGCCAGAGCGACGGCCAGACCCCCCACACCGAGCCCTGCCAGAAGGGTGCTTACCTTAAGGCCGATATTGTCCAGCCAAAAGAGTAGGGCAGCGGTCACCAGTGTAACCCGGATCGCTGTTCGGGCCGGTCGCAGCAGGACGATGGCGTCCTTCCGGTCGCTGCGTCTCAGCCGCTCTCCCCACCAGAAAACGATAAGATCGACCAGCCGGATGGCCGTCCATGTCAGCACAAGCGGCAGTACCGGATCAATTCGAAATAGGGTTCGGATGGTCAAAGACATCCCGATAATGGAAATACCAGCCTGTTCCAACAGCATCCAAAGGGAAAAGCGGACTGGCCAGGTGACAAAATGCTGAATTTGACGTCGCAGCTCGGTGTCTTTGCGATCGACCAGCAGATTGACGATCCACGTTATGATCAGCGCCAGGAGAAATGCAAGGGCTAAATTGATCAGCCACAAAACCCACTGCCATATCTGCCAACCGAGGAACTGAGCATCCGGAAACATCTCTGACAGCGTCTCCTCAAAAGGTCCGTAGCCGAAATACTCATACAGATGAGGGATTTCTGCCACCGTTTGATTGGAAAATTTCCAGATATATTCTCCATCGCCGCGGGGAACCCGCTGCATCAGAATGTCAACGGCTTTTTTCGGCGTTTTGATCCGGCCGATACTGTCGCGGTTGGCAGGCAGACCATCGTCGGAAAATCCATCGGGGTGAGCGCTGATCATATCCAGGTCGAACCAGAGCACTTTATCAAGGGCGATCTTTAGCTGGCGCGCCAGTTGAGGACCCCTGGCTTTTGTCCATCCATGACGGCAAATAGCGCAAGTCCAGGTATTTGGCTGCCCTGCTCGAAATCTCCGTCACGTGCTGCCTTCAGGTATCCTTTCAGACTACTGCGAGGAACACCCCGATTGAATTCATCGGCGGGTCCTACTGGGTTTGATTTTTTTAGGCTCCGGTGGTTGAGCGCTCTCATCTTCCTTTGAGTTGCTCTGGGTAGCCGGACTGGATTGTGCCATTGCCGGGTGAATGGGTTGCGCAGACATACGAGGCTATGAGCACAAACAGAAAAAGTAAGCACTCGCGCCTGAGCCTGGCTTTATCCCCGGCCTTGTCTTGCATTTTTCGAATCCTTTTCATCTTTTTCAGTTTACCCTAACATTGGGGTCTACACTCTTTGCGCTCGTCTGTAGCGTTTCACCAACAAAACCACCAGCGGATAGATCAACCATGAGATTTCCCAGAGGATCGGTCCGACAAACGCCAACGGAATGGTAATGATGGCGGTGATCGGCTCTGCCAGAATACGATCGCTTAGTTGACGCGCATACTGATCGGTAACTTCGGGCAATAACAAACGATGATTTTTGAGGGCATACCACCAGCCCCAGCCGCCTGCGATGCCGACCAGTGCGGCCGCAATGCTTTCAAACGCCCGGGTGAGATTGGATGCCCCCAAGTCAATTCCGAGGCGCAGGGATAAAAGAAATATTAGTAAAAAAAAGAGTTGCAGGATGGACAGGATCGTATGGCGACTGTCGGTGGATTGCAGATTGCCGAACAAAACGTTATTCTGTATCCAGTAAATAATTGTGACGACGATTCCAATGAAGATCAATAGGAAACCACCAATGTTGGCGCTCAGAAAAGTGCCGATATGTTCCCAGCTCAATTGTTCCGCGGTCGGTCTCGGAAACAGCGTGAAGGCGCGCCAAATAATGAGAGCATAAACGACATCAACCATCCTCGCCAATCTTTGCAATTGTAAGCACTCGCGCCTGAACTTGGCTTTATCCTCAGCCTTGTCTTGCATTTTTCGAATCCTTTTAAAGCTTGTACCGCTTTCCCTAATTAGTGGTTGAACAAAAACCCAGCTAATTCGATTTGTTGGGTTTCGCTGTTTAGATCATGGCTCGCAAGATGCTTGATTATCGTAGGTTTGGTTGAGGTACGAAACCCAACATCGCCGAACGGGCTCTACCCAACCTACCAAAACAATTTTCGACCATCAGAAATTTGCTTAATTGTAGGCCTTTTCTTGTTATCTCGCAGAGCCTGCAGAGATCACAGAGTTTTTTTGTTTTTCTCTGCGTTCTCTGTGGGCTCTGTCAGAGATATAATGGCCCACGTTATGGCCATCCAATCTTTTCCACGTTTGGGTCAGGTTTGACCGTTGAAATAAACCGTACTCTGATGGATAAACAGTGCTCTGATCTTGTCCCAGAAATCGCCGCCCAGCACAAACAGGCTGGCCATAAACATCACATCCCCGATCAAGCTTACGGCAAACCGCTGTGTCTCATAACCCGGAATAAGATGTGCCCCATAGGGTCCCAGCCAGCCGAAGACAATGGGAAGCACAAACATGACCAGCCCGATGCGGTATCTGGTCAGGCTGACCCGGTCCGGCGGGCCGTGCTTTTTCAAAAAGCTGAAAATACGTTCTTTAATAAGGTTGTAACCATCCTTCCCCATGATGGCGATCGCTACAACCGTAAACACCTCAGGTATACCGACCGCCAGCAATCCTGAAATAATAGTCTTCCATTCAGTCGCAAGCGAAGTCCTGGTTACGACGGGAATCAGCAGCGGGCTGAACCATCCGACAATCAGTATGGTCAGTCCCAAACGAAAGCGCCACCCAGCCCGGGGTGGCTCGGTTTGCGTTGCTGTGGCTTTTACCATGGTTGAATCCTTTGCAAGAACCTAATATCCAGATATCGTTGATTGGTTGATTAGTTGATTAGTTAAGTGGTTGTAAATGTGGATTTATCCCATATTTGCAATATAAAAAGAGCTGTTTTCATAGTAATTTATGAGGTCTGTATTTTATCTAAAAAAGATAGAGCGCAGCGATTCCACCCTTAGAGTCTCGGTTCTAAAATCGGCCATTGTTGGGTTTCGCATTGCACAATATTGCTGACAAAGTGTAGGTTGGGTTGAGTGAAACGAAACCCAACATAACCTGAGATAGGCTCAACCCAACCTACAAAATGCAAAGTAGCCGAAGATAGAACCAACCCCCAACCTTCGTCATTCGTCATTCGATTTTTCAGAGTATCTTTTTCGATCAGAGCGACCGTTTTTTTGGCCGGCGGCAACGCTGACACCGGCATCATTTTTTCCAAGTAAATCACGAGCGCCCACTCCCCAGTAGCTCAATACTTTTAAAACGTCACCTATATTTGCATCCAGTAGTTCTACACGCTTTCCATCAACGATCTTTAAGGTTCCAGCGAGGCCTGCGGGCGCCCATGGCACCAGCACCGTCAAGTGTCCATCGCCGTGCTCCTCGACGATATAGACAAGCTCCCGATCGCCGTCAGCTGAAGTGAGCACAGCCGCCCTGAATGCACCGTCTTTACCCACTTCGCCAAAACCAGTGGTCAGTCTTTTGAAAGCATTGTATGCCGGCAGGCGGGCGAAGATGGTGCGCTCAATCCAGTGACCAAAACGCCGTGCCGTATCTGAACGCAGTCCGAGGCCGGTTAGAAATGACACTCCCAGGATCAGGATCAATCCGAGGATGACCGGAAACTCGATTTTGCCGAATGTTCCTTTTGGAAACAGATCGACGATGGGAGTTGCCAGGACGACGATCAAATCCAGGGCCTCAGAAATCAGCAGATAAAGGAGCAGTACCGGCAGCATTGCGAACACACCGCCCAAAGCAGTTGTCTTTAAAAATTCATATAGTTGTTTCATCGTTAGTACCTATTTTCACTTAATTCGAACGAAAAGGACGTCAAAGTACTGTCCCGAAACCGCATGGTAGTAGTACCCGAAAAGGGTAACTTTATCCGGTGAATAAATCAGGGTGTAGGTGGAGCCGGGATACCCGACGTCCCGCAGCTCCACTTCGATCTTGATATGGTTCTTGTCCATGGAGGCTTGGGCCCGCGAGACATTAATAGGGCGCGGATTGAAATAGCCGGCTTTTATTTTGCCGTCGGGCTCAATGCTGCGAATCTCGATAACATAGCCGCCGTCGGTGCGCTGCCACCGGCCGACCAACGCCTGAAAATCATCGGCAGCGCAAACCATAGTAGATGCTGCCGCCAGAAACAGGGCCAGCAGCACCATCCCAATCAATCGTATGGGTTGCTTTTTCATTTAACGCCCCTTTGTTTCCTTCGGGTTACATGTGGGGTGTCTGCCCCAAATAGATATTGATGGTACGAGCCGCAATCCCTATGACGAGGCAGATGCCAGGCCATAAGGCAAACATAATTACCATAGAGGATTATTCCTGTAGCGGCTTTTAGACCGGATCAATTAGCGCCCGTTTTGTACATCGTTTTCATGACGTCATCCACGTTAAACTTGGCCGGCTTCCGGCGCGGCGGGCGGTACATCGGCGATGCCGCCCGCTGCTTCTGCTGATTCAAAGCTACTGCCTCGATGCCGGATTCTCAAGCTGCTTGATGACACCGTCGATGCCCAGCGTGGTGCCCCCCCGCGGCGGGAACTCCTTGAAGGTTTCCAGCCACTGCTGGGTGAAGGTCTGGGCGGGCACGAAAAGCCACATGTTCTCGGCCATCCAGCGCAGGTACATCTCCGACTCGTGCCAGGCCCTCTCGAAGGGGTCGGCCCTTAAGTTGATGACCTTCGGCCAGGCCGTCTGGACACGAACAGCGGAGGCGATATTCCCCTCGAGGTACGCGAAATGGAGCTTCCAGTTGTTGTAGCGGATGGCGTTGAGGTTCCCCACCTGGTCAAAGTACATGATCTCCTTGCGGGGTGAATCCGCTACCTCACCCTTGAACCAAGGGAGGAGATTGTAGCCATCGAGATGGACCTTGTACTGCTTGCCGTCTATGGTAAGCCCTTTTTTGAGCTTTTCCTTGATATCCGGCTCTCCAACGGCGGCCAGCAGGGTGGGGATCATGTCTTCATGGGAGGCGATGCCATTGAGTCTCGTTCCCGGTTTGATGACACCCGGCCACTTGATGAAGGCCGGCACGCGGAATCCACCCTCCCAGGTCGTACCCTTCTCGCCGTGGAAGGGAATGGTGCCGCCGTCGGGCCAGGTGAAGGTCTCCGCGCCGTTGTCGGTGGAGTAGAAGATGATGGTGTTGTCATCAATGCCGAGCTCTTTGAGCTTGGCAAGGATACGGCCGACGTCGTCATCGTGCTCGAGCATGCCGTCGGGATAGAGGCCAATGCCGCTCTTGCCTTGCCACTCCTTGGTGAGGTGGGTCCAGACGTGCATGCGGGTTGTGGTCACCCAGGTGAAAAAGGGTTTACCGGCCTTGTGGGCCCGGTCGATGAAGTCGATCGCCGCGTCGGTAAACTCGTCGTCGGCCGTCTCCATGCGCTTGCGTGTCATGGGCCCGGTGTCCTCGATCTTTTGGCCGCCCTTGCCGTCAGCCCAGCTGTGGATCACTCCGCGGGGACCGAATTGTTTGCGAAATTCGGGATCTTTCGGGTAATAATAGCCCTCCGGCTCCTCCTCGGCATTGAGATGATAGAGATTGCCGAAAAATTCATCGAACCCGTGGACAGTCGGCAGATGTTTGTCCTGGTCGCCGAGGTGGTTTTTGCCGAACTGCCCGCTCGTGTAGCCGTGTGGCTTGAGGAGCGTTGCGAGGGTCACCATCTTATCGCTGATCCCGTGGGGCGATCCGGGCATCCCGATGGTGAGCAGACCGGTGCGGAAGGGGTGCTGCCCGAGGATGAAGGCCGCTCGCCCGGCGGTACAGCTTTGCTGGGCGTACCAGTCGGTGAAAAGCGCTCCCCCATTCGCCACGGAGTCGATGTTGGGTGTTTCGTAGCCCATCATCCCCTGGTTGTAAGCGCTGACGTTCCAGTAGCCGATGTCGTCACCCCAGATGACCACGATGTTGGGTTTGCTTTGCTCTGAGCCAGTCGAAGGGGCGGCCGCTTGAACGGCCGGAGCTGCCAAACACAGCCCAAACAGGGCCACCATAGCCATAGTAAACGTTTTCCATGAATTTACTCTTCTCATTCCTCGTCCTCCTTTGTATTAGGGTTAGTAATTGTTAATTCTTTGCATTTTATGATCCGCCTGAGGCGGATTTCACCACGAAACCACGAAATTTATCTTATCTTTTTTTCGTGTTTTCGGCCTTTCGTGTTTTCGTGATTATTTTTTTGGTTCCGGCTTGTCCTCCTTTGTATTAGGGTTAACAACTGTGTCACTAATACTGCTTGTTCATTTTTCCCCATTCAACAGTAGTTTGGGTTAAGTCCGCCGGGGCGGGTTGGTTGCAAACCGTCGGCTTAACCCAACTTACGATTTATTGTTTAGACCCGCGAAGTGGATACCTCTGATATTAGCTGTTTGGAGGTTTTTCAACCCGGAACGTTGAACCCGGAACCGCTCAACCTTGGTTTTCATACGCGGCGCAGCCGCTATACATAAAAGTCGGGCACCGAATTTTATCTGGGGAACAAAAACTGGAGCGTCCAACTCAGGGACCCGTCAGGGGCACCATCCGGTTTTTCGACATTATAATAGGCTTCAAGCTTTGTATTCATTTTCTGACCGCCGATTTCAAACATCTTACCTGCACCACCGCCCAGCGGTATGGTCCATGTATTGCTTGAATCAGCCTCCCAGTTCGCGGTAAGGATCATATCGCTGATCAAGTACCAGCCGTTATCAAGGTTGTAATTTATGAAAGGTTCAAGGAGCAGTTGATTGAAGTTTTTGCGATCGGAATCACCCGCAAAATCCCAGAGCTGTCGGCCGAGCAGACCGATGGTCCACGGCTTGGGCTGGATAAGGACTACCGCTGTGGGGCCGGCGCTCCATTTGCCGGAGCCTAACTCGTTATCCGTGGCTGTATCCATCATCAGTGAGGGGCCGATACCCCAGATGATTTTGTCGGGGCTGGCCGGTGAAACGAATACCGAGTAGTTGATGTCGCCCAACCCGGTGGCACCATTGCCCTCAACTGGGTTGGGAATCTCGGGCGTCCCCGAGACACCTCCAGGCGTGTCGATAAGTGGTATAATCACACGATTGATCAGGTTCCAGTCGCCGACAGTTATCGGAATCACCGGCTGAATGTTCAAAAAAGAGGCTTCGCCGTTGGATGCACCATAATCGAAGGAAAACTTGAAAGGCAGGCTGTACATGGCCCCCACAGGGTTCTGCGTCTTTGCGGCCAGGTCCCCACCGCCGCCTTTTGATTTAGCGGCCGCTGATTTATCTGTTTCCTGCCCAAATGAAGTAGCGGCTAAAAATAGACATAAAAAAAACAGCATAATAATTCGTAAACGCATCAGTTATCTCCCTTCTTTAAAAAAATTTGGGACACAGATTTGCACAGATAAACGCAGATTAGTACAAACCGCCTGGCGGCGGAATCCCTGCCAGATATACACCAAATATACAAAGATGCCTATTTGCTATGTGTCCTTTCTCGCCGAAGGCGAAACAAACTTTCTTTTTAATCCGTGTTAATCCGTGTTCATCTGTGTCCTAATTGTCCTTTCTTTTGAAACATGAAGTGTCCAATTATTTTGCAAATATGGCATAAATCCATATTTACAACCACTGAACCAATCAACTACTCAACCAATCAACGATATTTAGATGTTATAGATCCGGAAGCGTTTTCAATTCGACGACCTGCATCCGTTCCAGTTTCCCTAACACCTCTATAGCTCTAGAAGTGCTTTGAAGCCCTCGGTTTTCAAATAATCATCGAGCGATCTCCGATCTGCCCACTGTTCCATCCAGAAAAACTGATTGGGGGTACCGACGGCTTCGAAAACGGTGCAGCCGGTCCGTGGGTGTCTGACGCCTGCCGACTGCCAAACATATCGACGGCCTGAAGAAATTCCTGCCGCTTGCCGGATTGGATGTTAACCAGGATTTCAAGTGCTACCATCATATTCCCTTTCTGCATATTCCCTTTCTGATTGTTGATCGCCTCTTTCTCCCTTGACGTCGGATTACAGAGCAATTAATATACCGGCGCCGCTTTTTGAAAGGGAATATATTATATATCAATTAAATCATTTGAAATATTTTATATTTCCAAGTCAAGAACATTAGGAAACCGCGATTATGTCACAGATATTTTTCGCAGCATATTGCGAATTCGCAGCATGTTGCGTGTAAAATATGGTAGGACAGACAATGAGTGCCAATCACGGCCGTTGGTAAATAGCAGTCATTCATTCCTCATCATCTATATTTAAAAATCAGGTTTCAGGTGTCGGGTGTCAGTGTTCAGCCCCGCCTCGGCCTGAATAAAGGCCAGTTTAATCGAAAAAAAAACTTAACGGCCTAGACGGGCCATTTTCTGACAGGAACAACAGGATGGACAGGATAGAGAAATACGAGTCCAAAATAAATCCTGATAATCCTGTAAATCCTGTCTAAATAAATGTTTCATATAAAGGATTAACTAAAAAGTGAACATCGAACGTCGAACATTGAACGTCCAACATCGAATAATGTATTCTGTCTATTTTAAAAAAGACTGAGCAAAGCGATTCCATCCTTCGATATTCTGCAGTTCGCTTGTTTTAAAATCGATAAAGCGTAGCGTCATCAATATTCAAGGTTCGATGTTGGACGTTCGACCTGCCCGCTATGCCTTGAACCCGGTGTGAAGCAAATTAAAGCATTTGATTTATAATTCAACAATTACACCAGTCCAACGCATTATGAATGGCAGGCGGGTGTTCATTTTTTTCAATAACCCTTCCACACACAGTCCTCCGGCGTAAATAGAACTCCAATATTCTCAATAGGTTGTAGAAATTCCGAGACGTAGCGCTTATGGAGAAACACCCCCGGCTGCTTGAATCCGGCGTAGAGGTATTTCGTCGGCAAGATTTTCTGGAAAGGATGTTGGCGGGTGAACCCAGCGTTGACAATTTCGTGAAAAGTGAAAATTATCGAATTTAAATCTGATAACCTATTGAAAATTTTAAGTTTATAATTTTTTGTGCTTTTTGTGCCTTTTTGCGGCCATATCAGCGTTTAAAAATGAAAAATCAGTGTCGTTTCCTGATACCGAGCTTTTTGATGCGAAAGCGCAGGGTGGAGGGGTTGAGCCCTAAAATGGTAGCGGCTCCCTTGGGCCCGCTGACTCGCCAGCCGGTCGCGTCGAGGACTTTCAGGATGTGCTCTTTTTTCGACGGCTTCAAGAGAATCGAACCCATTGGCGGAATTAGCCGGGGCTGCTTGGGATGAGGACGCGCCGAACCCTTTTGGCAGCTGAAGGACGTGGTTAGGGGATATAATCACGGCCTGTTCGAGCACATTGCGCAATTCCCGTATGTTTCCCGGCCAGTCGTAGTCGCGCAGTCGCGCCATCAGGTAAGGCGGCACCTGGTCAATCTTTTTGCCGACCTCCTTTGTAATCCGGGCCACAAAGTGTTGAACCAGAAGGGGAATATCTTCAAGGCGGTCGCGCAGCAGCGGTACGGTGATGGGATAGACATTCAAGCGGTAAAAAAGGTCTGATCGAAATCGCCCCTCAAGGATTTCATCCTTTAGTTTGCGGTTGGTTGTCGCGATAACGCGCACATCCACCGACAGTGTTTGTGATCCGCCGACGCGCTCAAACTGGCCTTCCTGGAGCACCCGCAGAAACTTGGCTTGGGTTTCAAAAGGCAACTCGCTGATTTCATCCAATAATAGCGTGCCGCCGTCCGCCAGTTCGAAACGTCCTTTTCTGAGACGATCGGCTCCCGTAAATGCCCCCCGTTCATGGCCGAACAGTTCACTCTCCACAAGATTGGCCGGCAGGGCGGCACAATTCAGCTTGACAAACGGCATTTTCGCGCGGTGACCGGCTTCATGGATAGCCCTTGAGATGAGTTCCTTGCCCACACCGGTTTCTCCCTGAACCAACACGGTGGCATCTGTCTCGGCTACCTGTTGAACCCTTGAGAGCACATATAAAAGACTGTTGCTTTCGCCGATGATTTCAGCGAAACCGTTTCTACTCTGCAGTTCCTCCTTTAGATAGACGTTCTCATCTTCCAGCCTGTTTTTAAAGGCCTCAAGTTCCTGTATGGCCAGATCCCGTGCGGATTCGGCCTCAAGCCGTTCGGTGATATCCGCACCCACACTCAAGATCCCATTTATTTTTTCATGGGAGTCTCGCAGGATCACGTTGGACCAAAAGATGTGTCTCGAGGAACCGCTTTTGGGCAGGATAGTACCCTGATGATGGGGATTGAGGGAACCTTTCATCGCGTTTTGATAGCGTTGAAGGAGGTCATTGCGATCCTGTTCCGGGACAAGTTCGACAAACGGTCTTCCGATCATTTCTCCAGCTTGATATTCTGTAATTTCAATAAGATAAGGATTAACATAGTTAATACGGCCTTCAGGGTCGATGCCGGCAACCAGCAGTTTGACATTCTCAAGCAGCGACCGCCAACGGCGTTCATTGGACTCAACCTGGCGGCTCAAAACCGATGCCTGGACCACTTCACCGGTCAGAGCGGTACCCATCACCAGAACGAGCCCTAAAAAACTGATATTAAACACCGCCGGAGGTCCGACGACACCCAGATCAATCAAAGTGCCCTGCAGATATGCCAGCCCCAAAAATACAAAAAGGCTGGCACCGAGTAAAAGCGCACGACGTCTGTTGCCCCGGCGACCCAGGCGCACACAGCTTTCGACCGCCAGATAAATCAGCAAAATCCAGCCGGCATCCGCAACGAATCGCCATTTATTTGCCGATCCGCCGGCATAAGTAATGCTTTCACCCCAGGCCAGGGTAACCTGATACACCTCATTAATGTTTGAATACAGAATTCCGTAAGGTAATATGATATGGCCAATAACTGCCAGAGCATATGCGCCCGTCACGGTCATAACCAGCCACCGTCGGGTTGCACCTGTATAAAAGACAATAAACCACGCCAGGAAGATCCATTGCAGGCCCTGAAAGACGACTTGCATTTTATGGGCCGGGAGGAAGGTGTCTAAATCAATGGCCTGATATACCCATATCTCAGAGAACACACTTGCGGCGGTGCAAAGGCACATCAGAGCGAAATAGAGATCCGTCTTCAATTCAGGCCTTCGAATAAAGATCACCATATGCAGCAAGGCTACCGCAAGGCACATGCCGACGATAACAAAATTAGTTATAATCAATGGACCCATGATGTCTCGGGATTTCCGGTATTTTGTGCATTTTTCAGGTTTGCTATAATTTTATTCAGCTTACAGACCTCGTTGAATAGTTTACTGGTTGAATGGTTGATTAGGTAAATTATAGTCATAATTTCAGAATGTTACGATTGTTTAAAAACTTTTGGGACACAGATTTGCACAGATATACGCAGATTAGTAAAAATCGCCTGGCGGCGGAATCCCTGCCAGATATACAAAGGTGCCTACTTGCTGTGTGTCCTTTCTCGCCGAAGGCGAAACAAACTTTCTTTTAAATCCGTGTTAATCCGTGTTCATCTGTGTCCTAATTGTCCTTTTTTTTGTAACAAGAAGTGTCCAATTATTTTGCAAATATGGCATAAATCCAATCGCACGACATAGAGGCTCTAGACAGGTTGAGGAATTCTACCATTTTATTAATAGACAGAATACATTAATTTTAGGCACTTTAGGCATTTTAGATCACTTTAGATTATTTGTAGCTTACTCGATTGCCGTTACAACTGCCCATTAGAGGCCATTTCTTACACGCAATGTTGCCTAGTATCTATTTACTTATTTCTATTTCTTCTTTTAACAACAGAAAGAATTATTGACGGTGCAATCAAAAGGCAAGGGATTATCCATTTTAAAAAATAGAATATAGGCTCATCATGACTTCTCTTAATCTGATATCCTCTCGCGCCTTGCTCACGGTGTACTACATTTCCTTTTTTTTCATATATTTTTTCCAAGGAGGCAATTGTTTTCAGTTTATATCCTGCTTGAGCGTAAAAAGACCTGATTATTTTAGGGTTATTCTCAATAATGTCTATATCATACGGTAAAATGACCCCATAATCAGGATCCAGCACCCACCATTCGTCCCGGTTTTCATCTACCTGGGCACGAAGCACTACATGACCGGATAAACCGACAATAAATGAAGGAATACTTTTTTCCAGTAAGATTTCAGATACGATGATGGCATGTTGTGAACATAGGCCAATGCCACGTTCAATCGCTCTCTTGTAATCGACAAACTCATATTTCAGATATTCTTCGGGGTCCAGGTAGCTGGCAATGAAAAGCAGATAGTTTTCATAAAAGGGGATCCGTAGATTGTATTTATTTATACCTGCATCTCTCCAATAGTGTGCTATGCCATTATTTACCGCTTCGTTCAGATTAGTAATATATTCTTTTTTGTCGATAACTGTTTTATTTATCCTATGGTACAATTCTTTCTCTGTTAAATTAATATCATCTGCAAAACCTGTATTCTCCTGGTAGATTGATTCATTTCTGAGTGAAATAAATAATCCAATAATGTTAATGATAAACAGGCAAAAACCAAGGTAAAATAGAATTTTTTCAGTTAAATTTAGAAAGACCTTCAAGATTAAATTACTCCGATTTAACTTTAGTGCAAATCTGTGAACTTAGCCGCCTGTGGCGAGACTTTTTTTGACAGGATTAACAAGATTAACAAAATTTTTTTCTGTTTTTATCCTGTCTGTCCTGTCTATCCTGTCTAAAAAATGGAAATCCCTATACTTTCCAGTTAGCCAAAAACAAGTTACTTCTCAATAAGCTCAGGTAACAGCTACTGGATTCCCGCCTTCGCGGGAAGGACAATTGGGTGTAAGTGCCCGTCATTCCCGCGAAGGCGGGAATCCAGTGATTCGCTGAAAATTCGATTTACCCGAACTTATTGAGAAATTACAAAAACAAGAGTTAACTGTCTGTTAACATTCGGATTAAACCGGCTGTATTTCTCGGGAAAATATTTCCGAGATTTATCATGTTCTAAAGCATCAGTAAAGTACAAACAACTTTTAAACGCTATCTGAAAGCGGGCAATCGTCTTAACCGGCATGATTATCATATATCACCGACCGCCCAATACCTTCCATTTAAATCACATCTCAACCCGGATAAACCGGAAAAATGAGCTAAAATTTTCTGAGCAACTGCGTTACTTGTAAAAGAATATTTTGCCACAAAATGCACAAAAATAAATTCTAAGCAACAAATGAGAAAAGTTGACAATAAGTCTTTTCTTGTTATATTCATACCTCGTTGAATAGGTTACTGGTTGAATGGTTGATTTGGTAAATTATAGTCATAATTTCAGAATGTTACGATTGTTGAAACATGAAGCGTCCAATTATTTTGCAGATATGGCATAAATCCATATTTACAACCACTTAATCAATCAACTTATCAACCAATCAACGGTATCTGTATATTCGGGCTCTGTTAAAGGTCAGAGGTTAAAAAAAGCAACTTAAAATCGGTTAAATCAAAAAGGGGGAAATGAATGAAAGTAGATGCAATTAAAAAATCAAGTAAAATTCAATGGTCAATTCGGGTTGTTGTGTTGATTACGATAATTAGCGCTTTTTTATCCAGCTATTCACTTGCAAAAACCGCAAAGGAAATTGATGCCAGCGTGGATGTTGCCATCGAACGCTTTCACAAGCAAGTTAAAGGAGCCGATGAGTTCATAAAAACATCTAAAGGAATGCTGGTTATGCCGAATGTGGTTAAAGGAGCATTTATAGTAGGTGGTGAATATGGCGAAGGGGCTCTTCGCGTCGGCGGAAAATCGGTTGATTATTATAATACCATTTCCGGCTCTATCGGTTTTCAGATCGGCGGACAGTCTAAGGATATCATCCTTCTATTTATGACTGACGAGGCTCTTGAAAAATTTAGAGCGAGCAAAGGATGGGAAGCCGGTGTAGATGGCAATGTTGCCCTAATATCTGTTGGGGCAGGCGCACAAGCGGATACGACGACCTTAAAAAACCCCATTGTCGGCTTCGTATTTGATGCCAAAGGTCTCATTGCCGACATCTCCTTAAAAGGCGCAAAGTTTTCCAAATTAGATAAAAAAGAATAGTCTGTCAGACCGGGAACTCGTTTTGCAATAAATTCAGCGAATTCACATCCTTGCAGACGATATTCTAATTGGAATATTTCTCTAACCATAAAGGCAGAGCCAGCATTGGCTCTGCCTTTTTCTATCTTTTGGGCTACACGCCTGCAGGCCTGACCCTCTGGTTTTAGATTAGGTAACTTATAATTTGAGAATGGTACGCTTGTCAAAACATGAAGTGTCCAATTATTTTGCAAATATGGGATAAATATATATTTACAACCACTTAACTAATCAACTAATTAACCAATCAACGATATCTGTATGTAACCGGGCCGGGGAGTTT
>PVMK01125696.1_pt1 | contig 27210 bp, 30 predicted proteins | sample 1853481 | NCBI WGS metagenome assembly PVMK01 (sample SAMN08533507, study PRJNA380276) | Marine sediment metagenome, whole genome shotgun sequencing project. | reverse complement strand
TTGTGGGTTAAAATACATTCGTCAATAATACTAAAGACAAAGTCCACGTTAAAATGCAAAATGTGGGTAATAGTAAAATAATTCTAACCACCCTTTTTATCGCAATTTCAATATTATTACCTTTTCTCGTTGCTATTTATTGACTAATAATTTGTAATTTCTAAAAATAATTATACCTACCTAATGATTAATATAAAACACAAGGAAAATTAAAATGATCACATTTAGTGAACGACAATTAAAAATCCCAAATATGAGTAAACCTGTATATCTAGTTACGGGTGGAATGTCAAAATTTGGGCGTGCAATTCCTGAGAAACGGACGGAAGAGCTTGTAATTGACGCTTTTACCGAAGCTGCTGAATTTATAGGGAAAACCCCAGCAGAATTGAAAAAATATATCCATTCATGTTATTATGGACATTTTGCTGATCATTTTGGCGATCAACTACTTGGAGAATCCGTAATTCATGACCGTCTCGGCTTAGACCCTCTTGGAAATATCGGAATAAAAACAGGTGGAGCGACCGGTGGTTCTACAATATGGGAAGCTTTTAAAGCCGTTGCTTCTGGTTATTCTGATTGTGTTCTCGCAATGGGCTGGGAAAGAATGGATGAAGTTCCTACCGATGAAGGAAATAATTATATTGCTAGCGCAGCCGACAAGGATTGGGAAACACCTCTTGGGCATATATATACCGGCTATTACGCAGTAATGGCTCAAAAATATTGGCAAGTATTCGGTAAATCCGAAGATTCTTTCCGTGAAACGATGGCAAAGATTGCTGTTAAGAATCGTGGATATGCTAGAATGAACCCACATGCTCATGGACCTATGGACATTACTGTTGAAGATGTTTTGAATTCACCAATCGTAGCTCATCCGTTACGAGCTTTAGATTGTTGTCTTATGAGTGTTGGTGCATCGGGAGTTATCTTAGCTGATGAGAAAACTGCTTACGAATTAACTGACAACCCTCTCCTACTCTATAGCTCAGCCGGCTCTCACACTTTACGCGTTGCTGACCGGAGAGATATGGAAATTCCATTGCTACCCAATGAATCACCTGATTTATATAAAGATCTTGGAGAAAGATTTCCAGGCGGCGATAGATATCCGGGCTTTACAGGATTTTTAGCAGCTCGCATGGCAGCCTATTACGGATATCGCATGGCGGGAATTACAGATCCAAATGAAGATTTTGATCTAGTTGAACTACATGATGCTTTCACAATTAGCGATATCCAATCCTATGAAGATATAGGAATTCGCCCCTATGGTGAAGGTAGATCATACGTTGAATCCGGAGATTGCTATCATACAAATCCACATACTGGAAAGCCGGGCAAATTACCTGCAAATCTTTCAGGTGGATTAATTGGATGTATGCATGCAGTGGGAGCAACAGGAATTATGCAAACAATTGAAGTGGCTCAACATATTTGGGGACGTTGGGAAGAGATGCATAGTGATCAGAAAAAATGGGATGCTTTTGGTCGTAAAAAACCCAAGGACTGGACAAATTTACAAGTTAAGGACGCTAAACGCGGTTTAGCGATTAGTCATGCTGGAGTTGGATCTCACGTTACTGCTACCATCCTTATTCATCCAGACCATCAATTAGAAAGGAGGTTTTAAATGGTTGACTTAAAAGATCGTGGAACGGTAAAGGTTGTAGACGGACGCTATAAATTTGAAGGAAATTTTCACTATATATATCCTAACTCACCTATCCGAGATAAAGATGGAGAATTGATGGGAGTTACCAATCCTCGTGATATCACGCATGTGCATATGTATGGTGGCGAAGCACCTTTCTTCGAATCATTAAAGGACGGTAAATTATTAGGTACACGTTGTGATAATCCTGATTGTGAACATACGGGAATGGTGCATGTGCCATTTAAAATTCATTGTCCTGATTGTTTAAAGAAAAATACTATAGTTGATATCACTGATACTGCAAAGAAAACCGCGACTGTTCACACTTTTATGGTTACAGAACGAACAGGCGCCTTCAATACGTTAAAGAAACCTATTCGATTTATTAATATTGAATTCGAAGGTGTTTCGACAATATTAATGAGCTATTTACCGCTTGGCGAACCAAAAATCGGTATGCGGGTTTTACCGATTTTTCAAACAAAAATTCCAACATTTACGATTTTGGATTTAGCATGGGTTCCCGAAGGTACAGACGAATCCAAATTACCTGAAGGATTCACCTTTAGCAAATGATAGTTTTTAATAATAACAGAATATGCCCCAAATTTATTGGGGCATATTTATTTTAGTTATGGATAATACCCTAAAAAATGTAAATGACGGTAAATTAATCGGATTACGAATTTCGAGCGTGATTATTTTTGCAATTGCTATGGGAATTTTGGAAGCAATCTGCGTTGATTATATTAGACAAATAATCTTCCCGCCAGATGGAAATATTACCAATATCCCAATTACGAATTTCAATTTCACTATTGAAGCTATCCGTGAAGCCATGACAATCATAATGCTCACGACTACATCCATTTTAGCCGCCTATAATGTCCGTACACGTTTAGCTATGTTTTTCTTAGCATTTGGTACATGGGATATATTGTATTATGCAGGCTTAAGAATATTTTTACAGTGGCCTGCATCTATAATGGATTGGGATACCCTGTTCTTAATTCCAGTCGCATGGTACAGTCCTGTATTGGTCCCTGTATTAATAAGTATATACTTTATATTTGGCAGTATTTTCATTGTTTTACACGAAGGGAACGGTATCAAATTGAAATTCAGTTTTCCGGTAGTATTGTTACAGTTTTCTGCTTTTGTCGTATGGTATTATTCATTCATTAATGATTCAGCAATGATTTCTGAAAACGGATACACAAATGCTGAATATTCATGGTCTTTATTCTTCTTAGGATTAGTATTAGGAGTAACTAGCTTAGCTCTTAGTTTTTTGAAAGGTAAAAAGACTAATTTACTACAATAATTTAAAAATAATCACCGGCGAAATTTTCGCAGGTTTTTGGAGTAACATCTCTAAAATACGTCTGGATTATTTTCATATCGGCTTCAATATCATCTGACGGCTGAATCACGGGTCCAAACACACTTGCACGTATTTTATAATCTACGGCTAAAAATTGAATCGGAATACCTGCGCCCCGTGCAATATGCCAGAATCCTGTTTTCCATTTTTCAGCTTTAAAGGTCGTACCTTCGGGATACAACGCAAGAATTAATTCGTCGTGATCTTCGAATTTTCCAATTGTTAGAGTTACTAAATCTTGTGGACAACTACGGTCAATCGGTATACCGCCCAGCCAACGCATAATATTACCAAGTGGCCACCAACAAAATGCATCTGCTACAAACCACCTGTTTCGAACACCTAGTGCCAGCATTGTACCCATATTTGTTAAAAAATCCCAATACGATGTATGCGGTGCAAGAATGACCATAAACTTTTTAGCATTAAGGACTTCACCTTCAACATGCCAACGATAACACCAAAGCATAAATCTGCCAAGTACTTTTTTTATTATACTATTTGTTTTAGGGGTTAATTCTTTCAGCTTGGGAATGTTCATTTTCTTTTTCAATTTCTATAAACTTTTGACATATATAACGTATTTTATATATAACCTTCCTTTAGCTTATTAATAATACTTATTTTTACTTCTCATGAATTTCAATCAATTTATTTATTTTTTCAACCTTTTGTTCAAAATTCAAATCTTTAAATTCAAATCGCTTGCTAAATAATTTGGGAAAAATTATAATCCCACCAATAGCTCCAATAACCATTCCTTGATTTGAATATATTTTATAATCATCAACTGTTGTAGTTCCAATTTTCATTGCCACTGACACGCCCAATAGGCTACCTAACCCACAGCCAATAATACCAAAACCAATATTAGGTATTTTTTTATGCTCTCAATATTTTCGATTGGTATTTGAAATTGCTCACCATATTTACTAACAAAAAGGGAATCATTTTGTACTAATAATATTATATTAATTACAATGCTCTTGTTAGTAGTATTAATTTTCCAATTATGACAAAATATCGTTGAGATTAAAACTAAGTTAATAAAAAGAATATTTTTCATTATATTGTGCTTATATCATCTTTTTTTATTTTAACTGAATTTATATTGGAATTGTTTAATGTAATTAATTATAAATTAAGTAAAAAGGGTCAGAAAAGTCTGACCCTTTAAACTCAACATTGTAATATTTATGCAATTATTCTAAGAACTTGGCTTTTTGATCTTTGAAATATTTATCATCAGGTTGTAGCGCAATACATTTATCGATTACTTCTATTGCTTCCTCAATATTTCCCATTTTCCATAATATTTCCGCTTTCGTATCCATATACCCCGATAGACTGGATGAATCATCTTCTGCGACCATTGCAATACCGGTTCGGATTTTTTCTAAAGCCAAATCTAAATTCATATCAATTTCGCTCATACGCCAGGCAAAACTATTGTAGAAACTAGCTGTTGGTATTTGTTTCAATTCCATATAATGCACAAAATTAATCCATGTTTTTACTTCAGCTTCAGTATTTTTATTTCTTCTTTGAATATTTACAATATTTCTAAAAGCATATGGAGTAAATGCGCTATCTAAGTTATTTACAACAAACTCTTCTAAACCTGTCTCATCTTTATTTATATGTGCATATAACTCAATAAGTTTATATTGTACAGTTAATGGATCACCAATATTTGCCTCCTCAACTGATTCCCAAACTTCTACAGCAGATTGTAAATCTCCCCTTTCTTCGTATTTGCTTGCCAGTATTTTCCAAAGATTAAAATCTTCAGGGTTCTCCGTAGTTCTTTTAATGTAATCAGCTATGGTATTTTCACCACGTTGAATTCTCTGAAGTTCTTTAAGAAATTCTTCAGGTGGTAAATATCCGATAATTCGATCAATTTCTGTACCGTCTTTATCTACGAATACTACAGACGGGAAACTGGAAATTTTATAATGTTGTATTATATCTTTAACTCCAGTACTGTCAGCATGCATTTTAGCAGCTTTGAAATTTGTATTGATATAACTAATTACTTCTAAATCTGAAAATGTATCGGCATCCAGCCGAACACACCAACTTCATCCGTCTCTAACAAAATCAAGCATAACATATTTTTCTCCAGCAGCTTCTAATATTTCAGCAAATGAAATATCCTTTTCCCATGCAATAGATAGTTCATTTTTTGCGCAAGAAAAAATAAACATTAAAGAAATAAAGATTACTAATTTTTTCATTTTATCCTACTAGTTTTTCGATAAATACTTTTGGTGGTCTAACAGCATTTCCATTGGAATCTATAAAAGAATGAACTGTATAACCTGTTACCAATAAATTTTTCTCTGAATTATATACTTCATAATCAATTTTCATTGACGATCTTGGTAATTCATCGATTTTTGTGATAATGGATAATTCATCATCAAATTTTGCAGGTTTTTTATAATCACTATGGCAAGATATGACCGGTAGAAAATAGCCCATCTGTTCTATCGTTATTACATCAAGTCCAACTGATCTTAATAACTCCGTTCTGGCAGCTTCAAAATATTCTAAATATCGCGTGTAATAAACAATTCCCATTTGGTCAACATCGCGGTAATAAACGCGTGTTCGATAATTATATTCAATCATGATTGTTCGACAAAAGAACCAATCTTATCATATTTTTCAATTCTCTCCTCAAATAGAGTATCTTTTGCAACATCATCAAATAACTTTAGCTCTTCAATTATTACTACTTTTAAAATCTCAAACATCTGTTTGGGATTATCATGAGCCCCTCCGACTGGTTCTTGAACAATTCTATCACAAATGCCCAATTCTACCAAATCTGCTGGTATCACCTTTAAAGCTTCAGCTGCTTGTTTAGCTTTACTAGTATCATGCCATAGAATTGATGCGCATCCTTCCGGACTTATTACAGAATACCATGTATTTTCCAACATTATCATTCTATCACAAACACCAATTCCTAATGCACCACCACTAGCACCCTCACCTATCACAATTGAGATTATTGGAGTTTTCAACTTTGTCATTTCAAATAGATTTTTAGCGATTGCTTCCCCTTGTCCGCGTTCTTCGGCCCCAATACCCGGATAGGCACCGATTGTATCAATTAATGAGATTATCGGTAAGTTAAATTTTTCTGCTAATTTCATTATCCTTAGCGCTTTGCGATAACCCTCCGGTTGCATCATGCCAAAATTTCGTATTATGTTATCTTTCGTGTTTCTACCCTTTTGCTGTGCCACAAATGCCACTTTAATTCCATCAATCGTGCCAATACCGGTAACAAGAGCACTATCATCTCCATAATTACGATCTCCATGTAACTCAATAAAGTCAGGAGACCAATCATTAATATAATCTAAACTGTATGGTCGTTCAGGGTGACGTGCTAATTGCACACGCTGCCATCTATTTAACTTGGAAAATATATTTTGTATTATTTTATTCCGCTTCGTTTCAAGAACTGCCAAATCTGCATTTCCACCATTACCATCATTTAGCAATGCTTTTTGCTTGGCAATTTTTTCATCTATTTCTTTAATAGTTATTTCAAAATCTAAATATTGTCGTGTCATATTAATTTTTAAATATTGTTTTTAAAATTATTTCAATGTCCAAAGTTAAACTTTGATTTTGAACGTAATAATGATCTAAAACATTCCTGTCAGATTGAGTGAATTTTGAGTTTCGAAGTTTTGCTAAACCTGTGAGTCCCGGTTTACAAATTTGATTTGGATCAGTTTGGCTTGTTGGTATTAATGAAGAACCAACAAAACTCATATCTCCTATTAAAATCGAAAATAGATATAAATAGTTTTGATTAAACTTCTTAGTACTTTTTAAAACTAATGCGGTGAATCTTCTTCCATTTTCACCCCAAAATTCTTTTTTTTCAGTTTTTTTGGTCAATACGGTAATAATGGCTATTGGTGACAAGAATATCGACAATAAAACGGTGAATACTATATCAAAAACTCTTTTAGTGAATTTATGTAATCTGTGATATAAGTTATATTCTATATTAACAAAAGAATAGTCCCCAACATCTTCAACTGAAGCTTTACCCAGTAATACTTCTTGATTGCGCGGTACCATTCTATAAGTTAGTTGTAGGTCTTTAGTTTCGTCCATCAAATCCAATATTTCTTGATTAGAAAATGAATCTGTTGAAAAAATCATTTCATAAATATTATGAGTTGTAACTATATCGCGCAAATCTGAAACAGCCCCTAAAAATGGTAGAGATAAATCTTCGGGTTTAATAGTTAATTTACGATCTACGAAACCTATTATGTCCAATCCCGTGTCAAACCTTTTTTGAATATTTTTCGCTATTTTTATCGCTTCGTCATCTGTACCCATAATGACAGTTTTTCGTGCAAATAATACATGGTGTTTTTCTTTAGTAGGTTTTAAAACACCGCGCGACATCAAATAATGCGCCACTATTCTCCAACCCGGTATTAATATTGTTATGATCGTTGTTGCAACGAGAATTACAAGTCGCGAAAAGGCGTACTGTTTAAAGAAGTATGTAAATACTACTGCGAGAATAAATCCGGAAAGAGATGCCATAATTGCTCGAGTATATGATAAAATATAGCGCGAATACAGCCCAAACATTGCACAGACCATAATCCAAAATATAATATATACTCCGGGGATAAGTCCCTTGCTAACTACAAATGCATCTAAGCCGTTTAACCGTAAAGGAAACGCAATTAAAAATGCGATTAAAACTACTAGCGCATCTAATGCAACTGAAATAATTTGCGAACGTTTTTCATTAATTAATGAAATTATTTTACGAAAAAATATGCCTGATCTAATTACAATTTTTGTTAAAACATTCCTGCCTTTTGAGAAATGTTTTTCTGAAAACAATATCATTGCTTGGTAAAAAGCATTTAAACTATCATAAGGTGCAGATTTGACCGATTCGCCTTGATAATGCATTATGTGGGTCGTGGGTAAATAATGTACTTCAAATTCCTGCTGATGAACCTGATAACATAAATCAAGATCTTCGCCAAACATAAAAAATCGTTCATCAAAACCACCGATTTTATTAAATAGCCCAGATCTTACAAACATGCATGAACCGCTAATTGCATCAACCTTATGAGTTTCATCAGGATTAAGATAATTTAGATTATAACTTCCTGCCCATTTTGAATTTGGAAATAATTTATCTAGTCCTAATAGTTTTGGTAATGCTACACCAATCGTTGGAAATGATCGTTTACTTCCTTTCTGCATTGAGCCGTCAGAATTAATAATCTTTGGACCTACCATTCCAATAGTAGAATTTCCATCTAAATAATTTACAAAAGTTGAAATTGTACTTTCTTCAATTATTGTATCCGGATTTAGAATCAGGAAGTGCTTTCCTTGAGCAACTTTTGCAGCTTGATTGACAGCTTTCCCAAAACCAATATTGACATCATTTTGTATACATTTTACATTTTTAATTTTAGATTTGATTTCAGTAAGAGATCCATCAAAAGAATTGTTATCCACAACAACTATTTCTATTTGTCCGGTATAATCTGATTTCTTAATAGAATCAATACAATGAATAATGTATTGTTTTACATTATAACTAACAATTAGTACTGAGACTTTGGGTGCAACTAAATTCACTTATACAAACCAAATATTTTCCACAACCGAAATTGCCAAACCAAATAAGCTGTTTCAAACATTATTTTCCGTGACATCTTTGATTCACCAATAGTGCGATCAATAAAAATGATTGGATGTTCATAAATTTTATATCCTTTACGTTCAGCATGAAAATTCATTTCAATTTGGAATGCATACCCTTGTGATCGAATATTATCATAATCTATGTCTTCAAGTACTTTTCTGCGCCATGCCTTAAATCCGGCAGTTAGATCTTTAATCTTTACACCTGTAACAATTCTAGAATACAAATTTGCGCCATAACTCAAAAACAGTCGTCTGAGCGGCCAATTCACTACGCTTATACCTTCGCAATAGCGACTACCAATAACTAAATCGTGTTCATTTAATAATTCCACCATTTGAGGAACATCCTCAGGATTGTGTGATAAGTCAGCATCTATCTGTACGATATAATCAAAATCACGTTCTAATGCCCATTTAAAACCATAACAGTACGCTGTGCCTAATCCCCTTTTCTTTGGACGTTCTGCTAGATGTAGATTATTATAATTCTTCTGCAATTCTTTAATAATTTTAGCAGTACCATCTGGAGAATTATCATCAACAACTAAAATATGATAGTCGAGATTTAATCGAAATAAAGTATCAACCAACGCTTTTATATTTTTGCTTTCGTTATAAGTAGGTGTTACTATTAATGTTTTCATTCAGTTAACCGTGATTTTATCATACTTAAGCTAGTTTTTAAATCTACACACTTTATATCAAATTCTTCCTCAATCTTCTCTGTTTTCAATCCCCCTTTTAATGGACGTTTTGCAGCTTGATTCAAACTTTTGGTACTAATTGGCAAAATTATTGTTTTATCTAAATTAAATATATCAGCGATAATTTTTGTAAATTCAAACCGATTTAGATAAACCGCACCACCATAGTTATAAAGACCTGTTACGTTTTTATTTATTACAAGTTCGATAATTTCTGCTAAATTTTGTGTCCATGTTGGATTATTCCATTGGTCATCAACAACATTGATAGATTTATTTGCTTTTAAAGAATCAATAATCCATTTAATGGAACTAGCTTCCGTATTATTATAATAATCAAATAGTACGTTTGTTCTTAAAATGCACCAATTATTTATATTATCTTGTAAGATTTTCTCTGCTTCAAGTTTTGTTTTTCCATAAATACTCATAGGATTTGTGCCATCGTCCTCACTATATGGTCCATTATAACCATCAAACACATAATCGGTAGATATCTGAATAAATTGCCCGTCAAAATTATTTGATAACATTTCTACAGACTTAGCATTTAATAAATATACTTTATCTGGATTCAGTTCACATCCATCAACATCAGTGAAAGCTGCAAGATTAATTATGACATCCGGATTGAAATTGGTCAAGATATTTTTTATTTGTTCAATATCAGTGATGTCTAGAATGGAAAAAGGAATATTTAAAGTATTAAATTTATTATTACTAATATCAGTGGCAAGGAGCTCATATTTTCCAAACAATTGGTTAACAACGGAATTTCCTAGTTGTCCTGAAGCACCTGTTATCAATATTCTTTTTGACATTAATTATTATTTCACATTAAATGAATGTGCAATTATATCCAATTGTCTCATAAAAGTGGCTTTATTCTTACTCGGGATAAAAACCAACATATTCAAATTGTATGTTCGATCTGTAACTCCATCGTACCAAGTGTAGTTAATAAACGGCCCACCTCTAGCTTCTTCAATTGATTCCCAAATACCAACTGATTTCCACGCATCCCAATTATTAAAAGTAACTTGTTCCATTTGATATTTATAATCATTGTACCTGATGTTTTTATAATATTCTTGCGGGAACCAATATGAATATTCAACGGCCATCGTTGAGTCTTCAATAATTAATCCATCTTCCCAATGTATGGAAAACCATTGATAAGGCAATTCTCTTCCAAGCCAAACAAAATTACTATCCGGTAATTCCTTTAGTACTTCCCAACCCCATGGTATTTGTATTTCCCATCCATATTTCTGTTTAAATTCTTTAGATATTTTTTTTAGCCGATCATTTCCAAATAAATATTTCTTTTGTTTTTCAATAAATGTTTTATCAAAATATGATTTAATCCATTCAGACTTTTCTAGAAGAGCGTCGTTAATTTTACCAATTGTTTCTCCACTAATTATCATAAACAATTGGTCGCGTCCAAATTGATCTTCAGAAAATATAATTTGCTCACTTCCATCAATTGTTTCACTAAATAATTTGTCGCCCAAAAGTGACTTCACTAACTTTGTACCTGGATTCAATTCACTAGTGCCAATTGAACTGATTATCAAATTTGATTGACGTTTTAATTCGTTAAATCCAATTGGATCAACATATTTCAATTTGTAAATAGGCTCCGGTTGTGGAGTAAATAAAGTATCTGAGAATATTTGAGATATAGCACTGTTAATACTACCTCTATCTTCTTTGGACACAACAACGACAATCTCATCAGCTGCGCCAACAGCTTCTCGCTTTGTACTACAGCTGACAAATAGTAATGCTATTACAATGAAGCAAAAATAGTGTTTCATGATATTTCTCGAACTAGTTTCATATATATTAAGTCTGCAAAATTATAATATTATTAGTTTAAATCACAGGAGGAATGTATTTGTTCAATTTATATAATTCTATCACAAACTCGTTAAAAACTGTAGATGTATTTTACCACTTTTGAATGAATCTCCTCGACTTAATCCATAGTAAAGTTTTAGCACAGAGTTTTTGGTAATCTGAGTAAAACCGATTCCATATCCATAAGGAATTGGCTTGTATACATCCTGCAATGCGATATCAGAAAAGAGTGTTATTTGCTGATTTGAGCCCAACTTAACATTATACTCAACTGAAGATATGACTACCCAATCACTTTTAAAGTAGTCTTCTGTATACCCCCGCAGGTTATTAGTACCACCGTAACGAATTAACTCCCCTGAATGCAATGTCCCCGAACTAATCCAATTACTGTTTCCAAGTATTTTTAAAGCAATATTATTTTTACCCCATAGAGGAAAATACTTTTCAACTTTAGCCTGTCCGGATATAATAACGGTATTTGAATCACTAACTTCCCGCTTGCCAACATCGCCATAAAGCGATATAAAAAAGCCCCGTGCCGGTAGCCAATAGTCATTTCGATAATCAATTATGCCGTCAACATAAATAGCCTGCGTGGTTAGATTTGATAGACCCAGTGAATCACCTTTTGCTGTTGAGTTAATTTTTGTATTCTTTCCACCAAAACCCAACTTGCCTATGCCCGGCACTGTTTTAATAATGCCGACTGCTGAATTTGTATTTACATAATTCCCCTCACGTAAGTCTTGGTTATAACCTAAGCTTACGCCTATTGGCAAACTAAACGGATGTGGCTCTTCATATTTTAAATTTAAAATTTGTGATTCCTCATCTAATCGCTTCCAATGTAAATCTACAATACTTGCTGTTCTCCATTGATTTTCTAGGTGAATATCCATTTGACCATTTACCGACCACTTCTGCTCTTCGGAGCGAGATGCACCAATCAATCCTGAAAAATAATTATTGAAATTTGATTTTATATCTAACACTACTCCAACTTTCTGTTTATTATTTAATCCAAAAAATATTTCTGAATTAGCTTTAATGAACGGAGTGCTATTAATAATTGTTTTGTATGTATTTGTTGTTTCAATAATTGGATTTGTATCAATTAATGGTTTAAAAATCTGTCTTAATACAAATTGTCTAATTTCATTATTATTTTTAAAAATAATTGTATCAAGCGTGACATTAATAGATCTTCTATTATATGTAATTAAACTATCAGAATTTATTCGTTCAAGTCTAAAGTATTCCCCAATATTATCTGACTGTAATAGTAATGAATCGAGCTTAAGATTTACTACGTCATAAGTATTAATTGTCAATGTATCAATACCATCAATAATAATATTTTTTGATTGCCCAAATAGCTGAACTGCAACAGATAATATTAAAATTATTTTAAAAATACGCACGAAGCTCTCCCGACAAAGTAATGAAATCATTATATCTCGAATTATCAATGTAAGTGCCATTTATATTTAGAGATAAGTTTTTTCCTAATAATACTTGTCCTTGAACATTTACTGAAATGGATTGACCTAGAGGTAAACCATTCAATGCTTCAGGAGGAATTACTGATTTATCATTTGATTCAGTAGAATTAAATAATTTAGTACGTACTTTTATTCGACTAGTAGAATTTATAAACGTCTGACTTTCTAACTTTACCCCATAAGCATAAGCCGAAAATGACTCTTGATTATGAATACCACTATCCTTGCCACCCAAGGCAGAAATAGAAAATTGCCATTTTCGTTCAATATTCCATTTAATTTCTTCCTCTGCCCACCAACCATCAACATTCCTATTTCTCAAATCAGAGAATCCTGAAGAATTATCAATATTATGTGATTCAATTTTTAAAACTGAATGAAATTCCTTTTTAATTGGTTCACGCCATTCGATACCGTATTCCATCTGATTCCGCAGATCATTTCCGCGCGGATCGGCTCCCAATAAATCTTGCGAATATATTGCCCAATTTCTAATTCTTCTCGTTGTACCCCGCGGATTATAATCAATTTCATGTCTCAAGTACACTTTTGACTGTGCTATTTCATCATCAAATAAATCTGGTTCAGTAATTTTATCGATTGCAAAGGTTTTTCCCTTGAATTCGGTTCGTAAATCTGAACTCACATTGATATATTTTAACGATGCGATTGGCGTTTTGCTGAAATCGATGAACAATCGCTGTGAAGCGACAAAATGTGTAATTAAATCGCGGTCACCGGTTAATATTGTGTGGCTTATATAAGCACCATTTGGATCACTAATATACTCGTTAAATTCTTCATCGTAACGATAGGAACCAAGACCAACGCCAACTGAATCATAAACCACCGCCCGTGATTCTGTGTACGTCTCTTCAAGTTTTGAGTGTAACTCCCAGCGGAACGGATTTGTTTTATTATTAAAACGGATATTTGCTAATCCTATAGCATAATCCAATTTTTCATTTTTAATGAAGTTGTCAGATATCCGCTTTTTGAAAACTATTTTTCCTGACCATCCATTTGTAAATGTACCATTAATATCCAATTCGCCGAATATTCCCTCTTGGATAATATCCATTTCTGTTGAATCTGTATCATTCTCTTTAAAATCAATTCTTCGAGTTATTGATGCTGCAATATTTTGGTTTTCTTTAGTGAATAAAAATCCCAATTTTCCAACATCAAATTTGTGATCATTCTTTTCGTATTCACCCTTATAACTGACGATTGGATGAAAATTACCAGGAAGTAGCATTCCGTCAAAATTGAGTTGATAATAATTTGATTTTTCAGACTTAACTCTATTGATATATGATTCAAATTTTGGAACAAATTTTGTATTACTGTTTATCCGCCCTGTCAATCTACTCCTTTTTTCAAGAACTGAATTATACTGTGACCAATCAAATTTGGAGTTAAAAGATTCATCAATTTTAAAATTGAATCCGCTCGAAAAAAGCGATTCTTTGCTTTCATCTTCAGATTGTATATTCCAATCTCTGTTAAATTGTGCGTTGCGTTCTCGGCTTATTTCTCTAAATCGATTTGATCTGCTCCAATTAGTAATATTATATCCAAACTGAGCCTTTTCAAAAACGGATATTTCTTTACCATTAATCGTAAAATTATGTGCTAATCCAACATTGTCATCATCATTTATTGTGGAAAATGTATTTTTATCTAAATTTGATACAGATATATCCCAATCAGCAATTGTATTTTTTGATAAATTAATATTACCTGCAAGTTGAATTATTTCGTGATTTACGGGATTGCTCCATCGTCTGAATGGACTGTATAAGTCAACGATCTCGGATCTGTTCTGTATTTTAACAAATTCAAAATACAAATGTCCGTCATCACTAATTCGGCGAGCATATTCACCATTTTCGTTGTCGTTCTGAAAGCTCACTTGGTATCTTTCCTCACTATCATCCGCAGTTTTGGGAAAATAAACATATATTGCTTCGGTCAATATATAATCACCATCAGCATCTTCGACAGCACCGGAAATAATTGCATCTTGATCTCCTGCTTTCGAAATAGAATCCCTGAGACCAACAGCCACTGTTTCATCGATCTGCAGCTGATCTTTTTCCTTAAACCACGATATTCCTAACTTCCCCCAATCTCCTAATTCGCGGTAAACCGATGCACTAAGCACGTTCCGATTATACTGAAAGTCTGAATATTGATATTCAATATAAATATCCGAATCGAAATCAATTAATCGTTGTGGAGTAAAAATAACTTCACCAATGCTGTAATCGATGATATAATCGAAATTTTCACCGCGTTTTACTAGTTCACCATTTAAATGTACTTTTTCCGTTCCGGCTAATACAATGATATCTTTGCTACCGGTTTCTGACGTCAATGAGTATGGTCCTTGGCTGCCATCTGTACCCTTGAAAGATAATTTATGATAGCGTCCTTTTGTACCAGCAAGCGCACTTTGACCACTCCAGTTATCAAATTTAAAGGTATTTTTTATTCCTTCAAGTTTTCGGCTAACAGTCAAATATTTTCCGCTCTGTAAGTCATAATCAATGTCACCCGCCATAATTTGAAAAACAGGATTACGGACATGCAAATATACCTTATCGATTTCTTCAAGAACTTGCGTCGTTCCTTCCGGCTGAATTGGCAAATTTTGATCGGATAGAACTCCGCTTACGGTGATGTCATTCGACAGCTTACCTTGCAATTGCAATTGCAATCCCCCACTAAAATCTGAACCGCCTAATGGTGATAGTGTAAGAGTTCTGTAAACAGTTCCTGTCGTAGCTAAATTTGATATTTCATCTTGGATATCACTCTTTTTGTTAATAGATATAACTTTTGATGAATCTTTATCAATTACCAATAATGAATCAAGCTTTGGTAGTGATTCAAATATTGGACCAATTTTTAAAGGCAATGGTTGAGTAAAGTAACGGTATGACGCATGAAATATACCCGGGGCTGAATTCGTTTCCTTCAATCGTAGCTCACCGGCTATTGTGTTTAATTGATAGTCTCCAACGAGTTTACCATTATGGAATAAGAAGAAACTCGAATCGACTATAAATGGATTTAATTTGATTTGATATTGATTCGTTTCTACAAGGAGTGTATCAATGGTCAAAACGGATTGTCCTGTAAGAATGTTCAGGAAAAATATTACAGGAATAATCCTATTCCATCGAAACATCAACTACCCAAATTTTATCTGATAATAAGAGATAGAGCTTGCTATCCATTTGAGCCACATCCAAAATTGTTTGCTCCATCGGTAAATTGACTTTTTCATTATATCGAATTGAAATTATCTGTCCTTCAGAATCTATTACAAACCATTCATTTATTAGCTTGATTAAAAATCTACCTTCGGTATTTTCTAAATGAAATTTGTTTTCCAATTTGCCCAATCGATTGAATAAATGTACAGAATTGTTGCAATTTGACAATATTCCAACAGTTCCTTCTGATGCTATATGTACATCTGAAATACAATTATTTACATCATTCCATATTGATAAATCGATAAACTCGCTAAAGCTCTCAAATGGAGGATTGGCTTTTAATATCATATGCTCTTGTTCAGATAGTAATAAAATGTTTCCCCAATCATCAATTCCACTAAATTCAGGATATGTCTGTTCAAATTCGATTGTACGTAGATAATTTGTTTTATGATCAAACTCAATTAATTTATTTTCAGTTCTATCGACAATCCATACTCTCAAATTTGAACTTAGAATTTCAATTGGGTCAATAAAAGCATCATTACCTATTCCGTATCCTCCAGCGAATTCTATCTGTCCATCATTTGATAAAAATGCAACTTGTCGATTGAAACTATCCAAGAAGTAAAAGCCGGTGCGACTTACACTAAGATTGGTTGGCTGAAATTCATTATTGGAAATATTATCCGGTAAAGTAATTATCTTGAAAAGACTAACATTAATTTGCGAGTAAAGACTACTACAAAACAATATAATTGATAGAACATATTTTAAGTATATCATAAAAAATTAAATTAGATTTCTATAATACTTAAAACTAGCAAGAAATAATGCAGTTCCAATTCCGATGTACATCGGTGCTATAATAAACTTTGGAATTAATTCTGTTGATCTTAATAATATACCCAAACTCATCATGATAGCAATTAGGATATATGATTTCCATTCTTTAAAAGCAAATATGCAGGCATGTTTTGGGTATGCCAATATCCTGTTGACATTTTTATTCGCAATATTTCCAAATCCAAATCGAGCGATAGACCATCCTGCCAATAATCCTATTATTATTATAATTATTTGCATTTTATTAAAAGATTTAAGCCATCCAAAAGCTATAATATTTAGAAAGATTCTCACACCGCTCCACATTAATCCGGATATGACGAGAAGCCATTTTCGATTTACTGCAGGTTTTAAGTTTGAGTAATTCATAATTAAGAAACCGGTATTATTTGTGTGAAAACAAGTAAATTATAGAAACTGTGTGAATATGCCGCAATTCCGAATCCTCGTAGAATGTAAATATATCCAAGAATAATACCCGCAATAAACCTTAATATAAATAAACTTGTTTTAGGTGTATCTGCATATTCGCCAATAAAATGAAATGCTGAAAATATTATTGCTGCAATAATGATAGAAATTGACATTTTATAAAAATATTGTTTTTTAAAAAATAAACCTACAATTAATGCAATACCGCTAACTAAAATAACTCTAAATACAAATTCCTCAAATATTCCTGAACCAATCGATAGGACTATCTGTTGCATTAATAATTTTGCTATACCTTTTCCTAATATTAATTGACCTTGAGACAATATGACAAATAACAAAATTGACCAAATTATGCTTTCAAAGATCATTATTAAAAAGTAATTATTTTTGATTTTTAACTCTGTAAATCTACCTTTATTAATAAAATATGCGATTACAATACCGAACAATAGCAATAATGCTATTCCATAAATACCACTTATTCCAATAGTTGCGAGTATTTTGCGAAGTAATACATCGGCTCCATTTCTAATTATAGGTAAGTCCTCTGATGAAATCGCAGAAATCCCTAATTCGTAAATAATGAACAGTGGTAATATGAAAATGAAACTGTAAAAAGGAGACTTTGATTGTTTAAAGTAACTACTAAATATCATTCTGTTTTAATCCGAATCGATCTGTAAAACAGCTAACAAAGCTTCCTGCGGGACTTCCACCTTACCAATCATTTTCATACGCTTTTTACCTTTCTTTTGCTTCTCCCACAATTTTCTCTTACGTGAAATATCGCCACCGTAACATTTTGCTGTAACATTCTTTTTTATCGCTTTGACAGTTGTTCTAGCAATGATTTTAGAACCCAAAGACGCTTGTATGGCAACTTCAAACATTTGGCGCGGAATTAATTCTTTAAGTTTTCTGCATAACGCGTTACCACGATGATATGAATCATCCGTATGGCATATTATTGAAAGCGCATCAACCGGTTCGGAGTGAATTAATATATCCAATTTTCTTAGATTCCCTGAACGGAACTCCGATATTTCATAGTCCAATGAAGCATATCCCCGTGATAATGATTTTAACTTATCATAGAAATCGAAGATTATTTCACCAAGCGGCATTTCATAATGTATTTGCGCCTTTTCACTTGATAAATAATTAGTGGTTTTATAGACACCACGCTTATTTTGGCATAAAGTCATTATTCCACCAATATACTCTTTAGGTGTTATGATTTCAGCTTTTACGAATGGTTCCAATACTTCTACAATATCATTACTTTGCGGCAGTTTGGCAGGTGTATCTACTTCAATTATTTCATCTGATTTGAGTTTAACTTTATAGCGGACATTAGGAGCTGTTGTTACTAAATCCAAATCAAATTCACGCTCAAGACGCTCTTGAACGATCTCCATATGCAGTAATCCTAGGAATCCCGCTCGGAATCCAAACCCCAACGCTGAACTTGTTTCAGGTTCGTAAACTAAAGATGCATCGTTTAGTTTTAACTTGTCAAGAGCTTGCCGAAGTTGCTCAAAATCATCGGCATCTGCCGGATATAAACCTGAGAATACCATCGGTTTAATCTTTTTGTAGCCGGATAATCTTTTAACTGCACGATTTTGCTTTGTAGTCATTGTATCGCCCGGTTCAATGTGATCTACATCACGGATATTTGCAACAACATAACCAACATCTCCGGCTCGTAGTTCCTTGGTTGGAATATGTTTCATCACAAAATGTCCAACTTCTGTAATCTCATATTTTTCATGATGGGCAAAAAATTGAGCAGTCATTCCCGCCTTCAAAACTCCATCGAAAACACGAACATAAGGAATTGCGCCACGATAATTATCATACATCGAATCAAATATTAATGCACGGGTTGGTTCAGCATGATTATCATTTGGTGGTGGGATCAGATTTATTACAGCATCCAAAATATCCTGTAAACCACTGCCATCCTTTGCACTAACTTGGAGTATTTCATCGGCAGAACAACCAATCAATTCAATTATTTGTTGTTTTACATCATCAATACGGGCACTTATTAAATCAACTTTATTTATGACCGGAATCAATGCTAAATTATTTTCTATCGCTAAATAGGCGTTACTGACAGTTTGCGCTTCAACTCCCTGTGCTGCATCAACCAATAATAATGCTCCTTCACATGCTGCAAGAGAACGCGATACTTCATAAGAAAAATCTACGTGACCCGGTGTATCAATTAGGTTTAGAGTGTATTCCTGCTTATCAGTATGTTTATACTTCATTTGTATGGGGTGACTCTTTATGGTGATACCACGTTCACGCTCCAAATCCATATCGTCTAAAACCTGCGCTTTCATGTCTTTTTTCTGTAAAGTTTTAGTTTCTTCTAGTAATCTATCGGCAAGCGTCGATTTACCGTGATCAATATGCGCTATAATACAAAAATTTCGAATTCTATCGGTTGACATAGACGGAAAATACGGTAATTTTTATTGAATAGAGAATAGCTATTAGCGCCTGCGCGCTCACAGTTATTTAAATGTGGATTTAGCTTATTTTTTCTTGCTTGGCGTTTTGGTGCAGTGATTATTTACTGATTTGTATTATCTAAATCCCTAATATCTTTGCATCTACCTCAACTGTTGATCTTAAATCTAATAATAAGTCTTCCATTAAGGGGCTCGATGAAGTTGTTTTAAGCCGTACTCGGATTGCGTCGCTTGTAAGATACTTTTTTAAGTCACTACTAGTGGTTTCTAATTCCAAATAATTACCAATATCAGCAGGAATATTTTCCTTCCAAGCAATTAACTTTTCTTCTAATGCATCAGTTTCGACAAATATTTCAACTTTATTGATAAATGTAAATTTTGCGTCTATGGGTTCTAAGATTGTAACATTGAATTTCTTTAATGTTGCTCGCTCAACTAAATCTTTTCGAGTATCATTTATTTCAAACGTGGATTCAGTATCATTCTCTAAATCTTTGGATTCAATATTTAAATTATCAAGATTGATGCCCCCAAATGAGGGTAATGTAAAAGTATAATTATAGTCGACGTCAAAATGAGTCAGTTCATCAATTATTTTACATCCATAAAATATAAATATTAATATGAATATAATTGATGAACTGATTTTCATTTTATTTATCTAAATTAAGATTTGGCAACTCCCAACACGTCCTCCATCGCTTTTTCTAAAGCGTCTTTTGGTAAAGCCCCTGCTGACATTTGAGGTTGACCATATTGTGGTACGAATAACATAGAAGGTATGCTACGTATTCTGAAAGCTCCCGCTAATTCTTGCTCTTGTTCGGTATTTACTTTATAAATGTTTACTTTACCTTTGTACTCATCAGAAAGTTCTTCCAAAATTGGGGCTACCATTTTACATGGACCACACCAATCCGCATAGAAATCTATTATACAAGGTATTTCACCTTCGAATTTCCAATCTTTATTCTTTTCGTAATTAAATACTTTTGTTAAAAATTGGTCTTTTGTTAAATGTTCTGTCACTTTTCACTCCTAAAATTATTTGTTTTGGTGGTTTGATGTAATTAAAAAGTTTTTGTTACATCACAAAGCAAACAGATACATTATATCTTCAACAACATTACCGGACTTTCACCTTCTTCATGTTTAATTATTTCAAATCCTAATCGTTTATATAATCTTAATGCATTATTCCTCTCATCAACACTCAGAGAAATAGCAGTAAAATTATTTTCCTTTAATGTACGCATTAAGTTTTTCAGTAATTGAGTACCAATTCCTTTGTGTTAATTTTGTCTTGGGGGAAAGATATTGTCGTCGCCCCAGCGATGCCACGGCAGTGTCGGTTATACTTGCTAAAATGCCACCGTGCCATAAGTTTTGCATAGCGTCACCAATAAATTCCTTTTTAAATGGAACATGGAGTTTTACATAACCAACATCAATTTTTACAACTACTAATCCAAATAATTTATTAGCAGGCATTTTGTTTTCAATAATATCTTTGACTTTTGCTAAGTTTAATCTTTTGTCATTCATTATTATATTTATTTACTCTTCCCCTGATAATGGTTCACAATCGGTACTCTTCGTCCAACACCAAAAGCCTTTTGACTTACACGCAGACCGGGAGCAGCTTGCCGTCGTTTAAATTCATTTATACGAATTAATCGATATAATTTCATAACCAATTCTTTGTCAGCACCATTATCTAGTAATTCCTTTGGACTTTTTCGTTCTTCAATAATTGCATCAACCAATGGACTTACAATATCATAATCGAATGGATCAACTTGATCTTCCGATAATTCTGCTGATGGTTCTTTTTCAATGGTAGATTGCGGAATCCGATCATATCCGGCGACTTCATTGATCCAATGCGAAATTCGGTAAACATCAACTTTAGAAAGATCTGAGATAACGGATAAACCACCACTCATATCACCGTATAATGTGCAATAACCAAGAGCAATTTCCGTTTTATTACCGGTCGAGAGTACCATCCATCCAAATTTATTGGAAAGCGCCATCAGTATATTACCGCGCGTGCGGGCTTGAATATTTTCCTCCGCAACATTTCGTATAGTTCCATCGAAATGCGGTTTAAGTAATGTTTCAAAGGAATTTACAACACTTTGAATTGCTATCGTGTCAAAATTTATTTTCAAATTATCTGCAAGTTTCTTTGCATCATACTTACTATGATCGCTCGAAAAATGTGATGGCAAAGAAACACTATGGACTTTATCTGCACCTAATGCGTCAGCCGCGATACATGCTACTATAGCTGAATCAATTCCACCACTCAAACCAATTAACGCTTCGGAATGTCCTGTTTTCTTGAAATAATCTCTAACGCCCAAACAAAGTGCATTGTATAATTTATCCTCGTTTGGTAATACCGGATATTCTTTTTTAGAGTCTGTTTCAAGATCTACGATTATTAATTCTTCTTCAAACACTTTTCCTTTAGCAATTTGTTCGCAATTAGCATTATAGGCAAGCGACTCTCCATCAAAAATCAGCTCATCTTGTCCACCAATTAAGTTGCAGTAAAGAAATGGTATTTTAATATCCTTTACTTTTTCTTTGATCAACTCTTGACGTTCAGTCATCCTCCCTTCATGATATGGCGAAGCGGAAATATTAATAATTAAATCAGCGCCATATTCTTTTTGCAATTTTGAAACTTTAATATCGTATTCCCTATCCCACAAATCTTCACAAATTTGTATGCCCAAGTTTACTTTTTTATCATCTATTACTATTTCGCAAATTCCGGAATTCATTCCATTTGCAAAATATCTATCCTCATCAAATACATCGTATGTTGGCAACAATATTTTATCATAAGTATAAACAATTTTCCGATCTTGGCACAATGCTGCACTGTTATACAATCGGCCATTTTCCTTTCGTACAAATCCGATTATCACTGATATTGTACTTTTCGAGGCAATTTCTTTTAATACAATAAGATTATCATCAACAAATCCATTTTCAAGTAATAGATCTTGGGGAGGGTAACCCGTTATTGTTAATTCCGGAAATACAACAATATCTGCATTTAATTTAATAGAGTTAGAGTAGTATCGTAATATTTTCTCTTTGTTATAATCAAGATCACCAACAGTAGTATTTATCTGACAAAGTGCAATTTTCATATTCTATCTTATAATTTTAAATGAATTAAATTTATTTTCAAACGGTTGCCAACTTACCTTAACATCATCAACTTGTGATAAGAGAGAACCAATTTTTATTTGTTCAATTAGTTTATTAATAATTTCTTTTTCTCCTTCAATAACCGCCATAACGGTTCCATCAGGATTATTTTTTACCCATCCATTGAGATTCAGGATAGTGGCGTTCTTCTTAACAAAATCACGAAACCACACACCCTGCACTTTACCTGCTACTAATATTTCAGCAAATTTCATTTTGACCAAAAATTCATTATCATGCACATCTAATCCTATAGAAGGGCTTTCTTTACTTCTGATAGCAGAATATCTACATTAGGAACAAAAGTCACTCCAGGTATTTCCCATGTTTTGTATCCAATAATAGGTACTTCTAATTGTAGTGCATAAGCAATTTCACTTAAAGTTCCGTGATTTCCTGATATCGCAATGGCAACATCAGCATTAAGTGGTAATAAGGCATTACGAGTAATGCCCATATTAGTTAGAATAGGGATTGTCAGATATTTATTGCCTTCCTTAGTATTATCACCTTTTAATATTCCAATACTTGTACCATCACCTAAGTTCACACCCTTACAAATCGCTTCCATAACACCTTCTCCACCACCACAAAAGACTAGATAGTTTTCTTTGGCTAATAATTTACCTATCTGCACTGTATCGCTATAAACATCTTCACTAATATCTCTGCCGCCAAAAACAGCGATTCTAGCTGCGTAACCCATTATGGCTCCAATCTTGACATTGTACGTGGAAACGGAATTGTTTCACGAATATGTTTAATACCGCAAATCCATGTAACGGTTCTTTCTAGACCAAGTCCAAATCCGGCATGTGGAACACTGCCATATTTTCGTAGATCCAAAAACCATTTAAATGGTTTCATCGGCAGATTGTGTTCTTTAATGCGTTTTACTAAAGTATCATAATCATCTTCGCGCTGACCACCACCGATAATTTCCCCGTAACCTTCCGGCGCTAACACGTCCATACCAAGAGCAAGATCATTATTATTTACATCTCGTTTCATGTAAAATGCTTTTATATCAACAGGCCAACGGTGCACTACAACCGGTCTATCAAACTGTTCGGCGATCACGGTTTCATCGGTTCCACCAAAATCGCTCCCGTATTCAAAATCGACACCATTATCCTTTAGTAGTTTAGCCGCCTCATCATAAGTTAATCGAGGAAATGGAGCTTTGATATTTTCTAATTTTGAAATATCCCTCTCAAGTAAATTTAATTCTTCATTACAATTTTCGAGGCACTGTTCTACAATGTAAATAAGTAATTTTTCCGCCCACTCCATATTTTCCTCGAGATCGCAATATGCCATTTCCGGTTCGAGCATCCAAAATTCTGTTAAATGTCTACGTGTTTTGGATTTTTCTGCACGAAATGTTGGACCGAAAACGTAAACCCTATTGAAAGCCATCGCCCCCGCTTCACCATATAATTGTCCCGTTTGGGATAAATAAGCAGTACGGTCATAATAATCAACATTGAACAAACTTGTTGTACCTTCTGCAGCATTGGCTGTTAGCATTGGAGAATCGAAAAGCACAAAATCATTATTATCAAAGAAGTCTCTAGACGCTTTAACAATTCGATGTCGTACTTTTAAAATTGCATGTTGCTTTGTTGAACGTATCCACAAGTGCCTATTATCCATTAAAAAAGCAGTGCCATGCTCTTTTGGAGAAATGGGATATTCTTCTGCTATTTGATGTATTTTAATAGACTTTACACCAAGTTCAACTCCTCCAACAGCTCGTTTATCTATGCGTACAACTCCTGTCACTGTCACTGAAGATTCTTGGGTTAATAATTCTTCTTTATTAAATGTATCCGCATCTACATCATTTTTCACTACAACACATTGGAGCATTCCAGTACCATCGCGTAAAATTAAGAACCATATTTTACCAATTGAACGAACATTATAAACCCAACCATTTAATGTAACTTCTTTTTCGTCGTATTTTTTTAAATCTTTTATAAATATTTTTTTCATATCCTTTATCATCTCTATTATTATTCTACCAAGATGTTAATATATTATTAACTATATCCTCGGCGATTTTTGTTATAGCAATTTTTGTGGCAAATGAGCGCGGTTCTCCGAATTCATCATCATCTTCATCATCGATTTTACCATCACCATCGTTATCGATACCATCGGTGTTTGTATCACCTGATAAACCATATGCACCCCAACCTGAATATCTCTTTTTGAGTAATTCAACATCATTCTCCACATCAAACCACGTAATTTCCATAGTTATATTAATTCGGTATTCCGAAACAGCTTCTTCACTGCTAAAAGTGTACGGTGCATCATCTAAACTTATTATCGTACCGCGTAAGATTGAATCGGCATTGCCTTCAGCCACGATGCGTAAAATGTTTTCTTCATTGAATACTTCAATAATATTGTCAGTAATATTTTCTGCAATACCAAATTCGGCTGTTTGATTGTTTACTAAAGGTATTGCGATGCTCTTAATATGCGTAGGAATTGAACCCGCCATCGAATAATAACCACATCCTGTAAATATTAAAAAAGTTAAAATAATAACTATTTGAATTATTCTTTTCAAATCATTTCCTTTTAATTTTGGGCTCAAATCCAAATTCAGTAATTTTTCGATATAAAGTTCGTTCGCTCATACCAAGCGCTTGAGCCGCTGCTCGTCTATTATTATTAAAATATTTAAGAGTTCTTTCAATCGCCTCTTTATTTATTTCCTCGAGCTTAAATTCACCAATTACATCCGATTTAATTAATTTATTTGTATGATTAATTTTCATATCATCATGGTTCCTAAGATGCGGTAAATATTGAATCTCATTTTTCGGAAATTGCATCTCAGGATTCAACATTCCCTTAATATCTTCAACATCTTGTCTCAATAATAATAATTGTCTTAATATTAATTCTCGCTCTGCTCTCTCAGACGATCGATCTAAAATAACCGGTAATTTCCGATTAAACTCAGTCATTGGTAAAACGGGCTCCAAATGATATTCGATCATTTCTTGAGTTATTCGCTCCCCCTTTTCTAAAACTATTATTTTTTCCACAAAATTTTTCAATTCTCTAACATTGCCCGGCCAATCATATTGTTTCATTAATCGGATTGATTCAGGCATGAATCCGCGATAAGTAATATCATTATTTCGTGTAAATTCTAAAGCAAATCGTTCAACAAGAAATGATAAATCTTCTATCCGCTGACGAAGAGCAGGAACATTAATTGTTACGGTTTTTAATCGATAATACAGATCTTGGCGAAACTCACCTCTTTTTACTATTTCACCTAAATCTTTATTTGTAGCCGCAATCACTCTCACATCTGAGTAGAGAGTTTTCGAATCACCGACTCTCATAAATTCACCGGATTCTAACACTCTTAATAATTTTACTTGAGTTTCAAGCGGAGTTTCACCTATTTCATCAAGAAATATTGTACCTTTATGTGCGAATTCAAAATATCCTTTTCTATCGCTTTCTGCACCAGTGTATGCACCTTTTTTATGCCCAAATAACTCACTTTCAATAATCCCTTCAGGAATTGCACCGCTATTGACAGTGACCAACTCCATATTTGCTCGACGGCTAACTGAATGCAATGCTTTTGCTACCATTTCTTTGCCAACACCAGATTCTCCAGTAACTAAGACAGAGATGTCAATTGGACCCACTTGGGCAATCATTTCTATTACTTCCATGATTGCTTCGGAATTACCAATAATTCCTGACTGTTTTTGTAATCGATCTATATCTATCATATTTTTCTATTTATATATATTCCACATTGTGGAAAGAATTGTTTCTAAATCAGAATACTTTGCTTTCCAATTAAGTATCTTATTTGCTTTGGCAAAACTTGCTATAACCGTATCCGGATCGCCATCGCGACGACCGACAATTTGATATTGGATATCTTTTCCGGTTATTTTTTTTGCTTCATTAATCGCTTCTAAAACCGAATATCCTCTTTCGGTTGATAAATTCACAATTAAGTTTTTCTTTTTATCAACAAGATAGTTTAACGCTAATACATGAGCCGTTGCCAAATCATTTACATGAATATAATCTCTAACGCCCGTACCATCTATTGTATCGTAATCATTACCATAAAC
>PVMK01117993.1_pt1 | contig 27215 bp, 26 predicted proteins | sample 1853481 | NCBI WGS metagenome assembly PVMK01 (sample SAMN08533507, study PRJNA380276) | Marine sediment metagenome, whole genome shotgun sequencing project. | reverse complement strand
TTCGGGAGATACCGGTACCGGGTCTGTAATGTCGCCCAGATGAACGACAAATGCAGGGTTCATGGCATTCACGCGGGCAATCAGATCATCATACGTGGCTGCAAGCTTGCTGCCGTAAGCATCACTACCTCCGAAGGATAGTTTCTCTTTCTTGGTAAGGTGTGAATCTGCGACGATGGCAAAGCTGAAAACAGGGTCGTCGGTATCGTTACTCACTCATGTATCTCCTGATTTTAATCCAGTGCAGCGTAAAAACGCGTAACAAATACGGTACTTCAATGGTCTAGCCAGTTCGATAATTTACCGTCGGAACCAGATTTCCGGTGTATCTTCATTCCGTTCACGGGCGAAACGGTGGTCTTCGTACACCGCTGCGGCGATGGTCGCCGGTTTGCGAAGGCATGTTCATTTTCAATAACATGACTATCCAATAACCGTAGCAACATCGTTTGCGACGGCTTCGCCACTCATGTAGGCGCCGCTACAGAGCATCATATAGGGGGCAGCAACCGCTTCACCGGCGAAGAACAGCCGTTCGGCAAGCGGTTTTGCCAGATCAGCACGCGCGCCATAGTGGCCGGGAATAGCGGCAGCATAGGCCCCGAGCGTCCATGGGTTATCGGCCCAATCCGTCAGGTGGCCCTTGACGAAATGCTTGCGCGCATCGCTGCCAACCATTTTCACCAGCTCTTCCAGCGCGAAGTCGACAGCGACTTCTGTGCCTGCGGCGGACATGTCCCAGCCAAATTGCCCACCAATCCAGCCAATCATAATGTCGAAGTCAAAGGGCCAGGTCAGGAAGTAACAAGCCTCTGCCGGCATGTCATTGGGGACCACATAGGATAGCCACTTGTTCTTGCGAAAGTCGAAACGTTCGCCGTCAAATTGCAGGGTGATCTTTGCCAACAGACCCATGGGAAGATTGCCGATGGCCTGCTGTTTCCAGTCAGGCAGTTCCGGGATGAAACGGATGGATCCGGCACTCAGAACACCCGGTGAGACGGTGACGATGCAGGCATTTGCCCGAATGGTGCCCGCGGGTGTTTCCACCGAAACGCCATCGCCGCTCCAGTCCACACGGGTGGCCGGGGTGTTGAGCTTGACCGGCAGGTCTTGGCCCATTCTCGTGACCAGCGTGCCGTAGCCCTGCTTGATCATGTTATTGGACGGGACTTCGCCGTATTGCCACCAATCCTGAACCGACATGTTTTCGAAATCCATCCCGAAGTCCATAGGGCCCGTCCAGGTCTGGCTGAGGCCGGCGAACATCATATCGTTAAAATTGTCGGGCATCACCGATGCCGCAGAGACGTCCAGCCCGGCTCTGCCAGCCTTGTCAAGGGCGCTTCTCATCGTACCCCATGCGACATCATACTGTCCGTTTTCAGCCTTTGTCGCCTTGCGGTCGCCAACGAATACGTTCTCACCCGCCCCTTTCATATAGAGCAGGTCAAAGTCCCATTCCCTGGCCATATCCAGCAATGCGAACTTCTTCGGGCCCATGACGTTGAAGCAGCCATGATCAAACGGTACGCCAAAGGTATCGCTTTCTGTATAGGCCCGGCCGCCGATGCGATCGGCACCTTCGACGATGACAACAGATCTCCCTTGCGCAATCAACGTGCGAGCCGCCGAAAGGCCGGCCGCGCCTGCGCCAATAATCACCACATCGGGATTCGTTGGCGTATTAGCAAATACGATACGCGGCGCAAACATGGAAGCTGCGCCGGCCTTTAACAAAAGCCTTCGCTGGTTTTTCATTTAATTACTCATTACAACTACTCGATATTATCTGGTCGCAAATTGAATGATTGGCCGGTTAAAATATTTTGATTAATCTATCTGAAAAAAGCGTTTTGCGGCATCTTGTTTGCTTCATTTCCGGGAATTATTCTAAACAACAATTCCCCGCACAGCGGCAGGAACATCAATCGGCATTTAGCAGCACTATCGCGTTGTCTGACCAGCTCAGCCAAATTTGTCCCTGCTGGCTATCGCCAGACAATTGAGTCTGATCCATATTCTGGGCTGATACAGCGACAGAATTCTCGATGCCATTGACCCGCACATAAAAATGACTTCTGTCCCCCAGGTACGCGGTGTCGTCAATGATCCCTTGCACGGTATTGCCATTTTCCGGTTTGGTGCCGGAAATCGTGATTTTTTCCGGACGAATTGCGACCAGAGATTTCTGGCCGGTTGAAAACGCCAAACTTCCAGGTGATGCCGTTAGATTACCCAGAGGGCCGGCATCAATCATGACCTTGCCATCCTGGATTTCGCGCACACGGGCATCGAAGAAATTCATGCTGCCAATGAATTCTGCCACTTCCCTATTTTGTGGCGCCTCGTACAATCGGTTCGGCGTATCGATCTGCAGATACCGGCCCTGGGACATGACCGCGACACGATCAGACATGGTCAGTGCTTCTTCCTGATCATGGGTCACAAACACGAACGTGATGCCGACCGAGCGCTGCAAGGCACGCAGCTCAAGCTGCATCTTTTCCCGTAGTTTCTTGTCCAGTGCACCCAGTGGCTCATCAAGCAACAGCACCTTGGGACGCCTGATCAGCGCACGCGCCAGCGCAACACGCTGACGCTCGCCACCTGAAAGCTCATGCGAGGCCCGCTCTTCGTAGCCTGGCAAATTGATGAGATCCAGCATCTCACCGACTTTTTCATCGAACTCTGCTTTTGGAAGTTTGTCCTGGACCAGGGAATAGCCGATGTTCTGTTTCACATTCAGGTGCGGGAAAATGGCATAACTCTGGAACACCATATTCACCGGACGGTGGTTTGCCGGAACCGATGACATGGCCTGACCATCGATAAAGATTTCTCCCTGGGTCGGGAACTCAAACCCGGCAAGCAGGCGCAGCAGGGTGGTTTTGCCGCAACCCGATGGTCCGAGCAGCGAGAAGAACTCGCCGCGGGCGATATCGATGCTGACACGATCAACAGCATGCACATCGCCGAAGTGCTTGCTCACATCCTGAATTGAAATAAATGAATCGTCTGACACGTGAATTAAACTCCAGAATTTGTTTTTAGTTGCACCCCGCGCCGCCTGAACCATTCGGCAAAGGTAACCACAACGAAGGAAATCATCAGGATACAGGCGCCGAGCGCCAATACGGTCGGCAGTCTGGTGGGGAATCGAAGCTGGCCCCAGATGTAGATCGGCAGCGTCGTCTCGGAGCCGGCGAGGAAGAAGGCGAGAATGAACTCGTCAAATGAAATCGTGAACGACAGCAACAGGCTGGCGACAATGCCCGGCAGGGCGAGCGGGAAGGTGACCCGCCAGAAGGTTGCCCAGGGGTTGTCTCCGAGGTCCTTGGACGCCTCTTCAAGATTCTTGTCGAAGCCTTCCAGGCGCGACACCATGACCAACATGGCGAACGGCGTACTGACCATCAGATGGCCCAGGCCGATGGTGAAAAGCGACAGGCCCAGACCGCTCATATTGGCGATGATCAGCAGCGCGATGCCCAAGATGATTCCGGGGATGACCAGGGGCAGCATGATGAAGGTGATCACCGGCCCGCGGCCCGGTATCCTGTAGCGGGTGACCGCTTTTGCCGCGAAGGTGCCCAGGATGGTCGCTAAAACCGACACCACGCAGCCCAACTTAATGCTGTTGTAGAGCGCCTCCAGCAAACCTGGGCTGTCTGCCAGCTGCCTATACCACTCGAAGGTGAACCCCTGGAGCGGGAAGGCGATAAAGATCGAATCGTTGAACGAAAACAACGGCAGGAACATCACCGGGATATAAATGAAGGCGAGGTAGAGAACCGCGTAAACGCCCAGGGCGCCGTAACGTGGCTCATTCACAGGAGCAATAGAATTCATGCTACGCGCCTCCTGAAGCTTCGGGTTCCCCACAGGAACAGGCAGATCATCCCAGTGATGGTCATCATCGTGATGATCGATAGCGCCGCGCCGAATGGCCAGTTGTTTCCCCTGCCGAACAGGGACTGGATGACATTGCCAATCATGGTGCCGGAGGTACCGCCGACCAGATTCGGCGTCACGAAATCGCCGACCGTGGGGATGAACACCAGCAGGCTGGCGGCGATCAGGCCGGGCATGGACAGAGGCAGCGTGATCCTGATGAAACGCTTGATTGGACCATCGCCGCGATCGGTTGCTGCCTCGAGCAGGGAGCGGTCGATTTTTTCCAAAGACACATAAATCGGTAAAATCGCGAAGGCAGCCCATGCATGGGCCAGTGTGAGAACCACGGCGAAGGGGTTATAGAGCAGGAATACAAGGGGTTCGGCGATCACGCCAAGTTCCATCAGCCCCGAATTGATGACGCCGTTGTAGCCAAGGATAATCTTCCAGGCGAAGACCCGCAGCAGGTAGCTGGTCCAGAAGGGCACGGTGATGAGAATCAGCCAGATCAACTTGTGTTTGGTTACTCTGAAGGCGATGAAATAGGCCATGGGATAGGCTAGCAAAACCGTCAACAGTGTCACCGAACCGGATATCAACACGGATTTACCCAGCAGGTATGAATAGGCCGACCGCTCGAAGAATTTGGAATAATTGGCGAGCGTGAAAGTTTTGTCGATATCGACATAGTTCTGGGTCCAGAAGCTGAACACTACCAGCAGGACGATGGGCAGCGCCATAATCAGAATCAGCAATAATAAGGTTGGCGACAACATCGTATAGCCGCTCAAGGCTTCACTGCGCATTAAGGCCCGGCGGAACCGGGCAATGGGTCCTCGCGGGGCGTGAGCAATTACCTCGGGGGCGGGCGCTACAAGATCAGTCATGATAAATCCTCGGTTTCTCGGCACACAATGCCGCCCGCCGGATGCACGATGCGCATACCGCGGGCTCAACGTATGGAACCATATGCACAGCCAAAAAGCCAGTCTTGACCTCTTCAAACAGGTCTGAAGCTCCGGCTCGTTGCCGATGGGCTGCTGGAAAATACCCGATATTATTCGTGTTCATGGGTGCGTATAGTTTTAATTCGGGAGGACCAGGGTGGGGCCTGTAAGGTCGGCGGGCGGCGCTTCGCCGCTGGCCAGATCGATCCAGCGGCCCGCATCGCGAGGGGGGGCGCCGGGCAAGGCCGCCGGGTCGCAATCGGACACGGGCAACAGCAACACGCCCTTGGGACGGTCCAGGACAATCCCCCGTCCAAGGTCGTTTTCACCCAGGTCGCCAAGGTCGCAGCCCTCGGGAAGGGCGGCGTGAAGATGACGGACAATGCAGGCACCACCGAGCGGATTGTAGAGCCGGTCGACCAGGCCGCCGCTGAAGAAATATCCGCGGTCAATGCCGGTGAAGTTGTCGAGAACCACCGCGACATCCTTATGGGCAATGGCGGCGGTGACGGCTTCGGCGATGCGGTTGGCGTCGTGGCGCTCGGTTTCGTCCCGACCCAGGGGCTTGCGATGGGCGAACTGCACATGGACCACCGCCTTGATGCCAAAGCCTTCAACACTTTGTTGCGCCGCTGCGGCGGCCGCGGCCGGCGCCTCCTGCCAGGCGACGCCAAAGACCAGGCCGTCGATAACCTCGCGCGCGCCGTCGAGAGCCAGCAACGCCTCGACCGCGCCGCGATCGTCTGATTGCAGGCCGTGGCTGCTGCTGAAGGCCTCCACAAAGGTCCGATGGGCATTGAAATATACCGGCGTTGAACCCTTAAACGCCGCCATGGGGGCAAGCAGGTCAGCGGCGCTGGTGATTGGTGCGATGATTTCCCAGGCCTCGAGGATACCGCCTTCGATCTTCAGGGCCTCAGCCGCCGCCCCTACGGGCAGGCCGTAGGAGTAAGCGGTGAAACGGTGCCCGAGCTCGGCGAGTTCGGCCATGCGGGTGCGGGTTTCAGGATCCGCCAGGTCATCCAGCGGCACGCGCAGATCACGCACACCCATCTCCCATAAGGCCATGAGCGGGTAGTCGTTACGGATACGCTTGCGCCTGAAGGCATCGAGACCCCACGGTGTCGGGATGTCGGGCGCTCTCGCACCACGGTTGGCGAAGGTAGAGGCCGGCGCCGTGGCGGTTGGGCTGTAGCGCATGGACGGTTGGTAACGGTTTTTCTATTGCGGGAGCTGATTCCCCGATTTCAAGGCCCCGGCCATAAGTGCAAACCGCGTGATTGAGATGGCCCTGGCCGTGGACATCGACCACCGCGTATCCAAGCTTGGCGCCGTCGTGGCGACCCTGCTTCATGCCCGGCTCGACCCGGAACAGTTCATGGTAGTCGTGGCGCAGGAAGCTGGGCGACGGCAGCACATAACAGTTGGTTGGGCCAAAACGATTGAAGAAGAAGTTATGCACGTGGCCGGCGTAATAGGCTTCGATTGCATGGCGCTCAAACAATTCGTGCAGCCACGACCGGCCGGGCTCGTCGGTGGCGTCGTAATGGTTAGTCTCGTCGGGGCGCGACAGGTAGGTTGGGTAGTGCGAGAACATGAAGATACGACGCCCCTGGTTTTCTTCGAGCAGGGCTTCGAGCCATTGCCGTTGCGACTCCTCGCAGGGCAGACCCGAATTGACGATCATGCCGTTGATGATCACGAACAGGCAGCCCTGGTGTTCGAAAGAATAGTAATGCGCCTGAAACTGGCTTTCATACTGTGCGATCTTGTCATCGCTGACGGTTGCCTGCGCCTCCTGCGGGCCACGGGGTTGACCGGGAAATGCCTTCTCGCCGATGTCGTGGTTGCCGGCCACCAGGTAAAGCGGACAGTCGAGCGTTTCGTAGAGCTTGTGAAAGCGGCCCGCCGAATCGGCGTAGGCCGGGCTGCCGGGCACCGGGTGAACAATATCGCCAAGGTGGACGACGAAGTCCGGTTTCAGGGAGTTGAGCTGATCGACCACATAGCGTGACCGCGCCGCGCCCAGCTTGATGGTGTCGATATCAAAGCCGCTGACGGCCAGGGCCTCCGCCTCGGTGACGTGGGTGTCCGCGATGACGGCGAAGGTGAAGAGGCGTTCGCCATTAACCATAAGTTAAAACGTCGTGTCGTGTACGGGGTGGGCGGCGCGCGCTTGTCGAGCCGCCGTATGCTGAAACAAATGATTGCCGGGCGCGCTATGAACACGCCCGACATAGATAACGGCCGATCTACAGACCGAGTCTTACTTCTTCCCAAAGATCGACGTATTTCTGGTCGTACTCGGGCGGGATCGGCTTGAGGATGCCACGCGCGAGGAATGCCATGGGATCGCTCAGACCGATCTCGGCGACACGCTCGGGCGCAACCAGGTCGAAGGCTTTGGCGTTGCCGTGACCGTAGCCAAATTCGTCGATCACATAGGCGCCCGCTTCGGGTGACATCATGGCGTCGAGGAAATCGTAGACACGCTCGTCGCTGGCGGCGCGGTAGTCGGGAGCGGTGAGGACGAGGCCGCAGACCCAGTTACGCGCGCCTTCTTTGGGTGTCATGAACTTCACCGGAAGCCCCTGATCTGAAACTACTTTGTAGAGATCGTTCCAGGCGTAGGTGGCGACGATCTCACCGGCGATCATGGCCTGACCGGCCTCGGTCTGGTTGTCCCAGTAGAAGCGCAGAAGTTCCCGCTGCTTTAACAGCAGCACCCTGACTTCCGCCAGTTGTTCGTCACTGAGCGATTCGAGGTTGGTGAAGCCGAGCACCTGGGCGGCGACTTGCACACCGGCCTGGGGCGAATTGTAGGTCGAGAGCTTGCCTTTGTAACGCTCGTCGAACAGCAGATTCCCACGATTCCTCCCCATCCTGCAGATCGACGAGATCGGTGCGGTAGAGGATCGACGAGTTGCCCCAGTCCCAGGGAACGAACAGATTCTCGCCTGTGGGCGTAAGCGTGGTATCGAGGTTCTTTAAGGGATCGAAATAGTCGGGCCAGTGCTTCATCCGGCTGGTGTCGAACGGCGCGATGATACCGGCCTCGTGCCACACTGTGACTTCGCCTGTACAGGGATGGGCGATGTCGGTCTTGAATCCGGCGCGAATTTTGGTCATCGCCTCGGAAGTACCACCGAAAAACGAAACAGTGGGCGATACACCGTATTTGTCGATATAGCCCTGATGGACCTCAGGCACTTCATAACCCGACCAGGTGAAGTAGTTAGCCTCTTCTTCTGCTGCCTGGGCGTTGCGTGAAACCAACGGCCCGGCGGCGAGACCGAGGCCCAGCGAGGCGAGTATTTTGTGAAAGGCGCGCCGGTTCATCCGGCCCGATAAAAGCATGTCTATAGGATCGCGTGTTGTCATGTTTATCTCCAAATTGTAAGTTTCTGACTTTTGCACAGTGAGACTAGCAACAAGAAAACAACCTGAATAGTACGCATAGTTGCGCAGAAGTGCGCATAGTTGAGCAGTAAATGGACTATACTGATCAATACTTTTGGCAGCTTGAGATTTTTCTCTAACTTTGCTGCGCAAAGCTGACTTGCGAAATTTAGAAACCTGATGAGGAAAGAAATGAACAATGAAACACGAGTCCAAAAATCAAATGCCGGTTGACGATTTTGCTCGAAATTTGCGAATTCTGTGTACTGCGCACCGTTCGGTTTCGGAGGTTTGCCGACTGACTGGAATCAATCGCCAACAGTTCGGGCGATACCTGAAAGGCACCTACCGACCATCTCGTTTCAATATGCGGTGTATATGTGAAATTTTTGGTGTCCATGAATCTGATCTCATGTTACCTGCCGCCGATTTCGAAATTTTTTTCAATTTGCACTTCATGGAAATCAAACAAGGTGGTGGTGCAGGCTGGCTCGGAAGGAACCTGGAGAATCTGGTGACAATGAATGATCCCCGTCTCAACAAGTACATAGGCTGGTATCATTCTTACTCATACTCTTTTGGTTGGCCCGAATGGGTCATCCGGTCGTTGGTAAGTGTTTACGAACATAAAGGGCGGGTACTTAGCAAAACGATTGAACATCTAAGAGACCCATTACATGGCGCGCGTTTCGTGTACAAATACGATGGTATAGTAACCACGAGTGCAAATCGAATATTCATCGCTGAACATGACGCATTAAAACATGATGAATTTTCGCTAAAGATTCTATTTCATGACCACCGAAGTCACGTTAGCTTCCTGTCCGGCCTGGTGACAGGCACGTCTAGTCGGGCAGATCGCCAACCAACCTCTGCGCGCGTTGTCCTTGAGTATCTGGGAGGAACAATCAACACAAGAGCGGAGTTAAAAAAATGCGGGATGTTCGTCCCAAACCATTACAACATCAATCCGAAGATATTGTCACTGATTGACAATACGTTCGCCGAGGGTGAAACGGTCCTCCATGCCATAGCCCACTGAGGGAAGGTATCGGGAGAAATTACCGTGAGACCAGTAGTCCGACACACTATGATTGCTGTCATCAAATAATATCAATCAATAGCTGTGGGCCTGGATACCTGCAGGAATTCAAACCGCCCTGCCGATGGAGTTTCAGGGGAAAAATATCACTGTTAGTCAGCCAAATTCGTCTTTACCGGATGCTTTCTTCATGCTCTTTGCAACTGGCACTTTCGGATTTAAACCGATATCATTGGCGGCCCGCATTTTTCAGCCCGTGTACCTGGCCACATTGCCCACGTATCCTGTTTTCCACCGGAAAATTACTCAAAAAAGATGGAACAAACTGACCAGAAAATTGCTGTGATAATCGGTGCCGGGCCAGCTGGGCTCACCGCGGCCCTGGAATTACTTCGTCACACCAGCATTAAACCCATTGTGATCGAAGCCACCCACAGGAATGGGGGGATTTCTGCAACCATAGATTATAAAGGGAATCGTATCGATATCGGAGGCCACCGGTTCTTTTCCAAGTCAGACCGGGTCATGGACTGGTGGATGGACATTCTGCCCGTGGATGAGAAAGCGTTCAGGGAAAATCCGCAAGTACAGATCAGCTACCACAACAGCCAGAGAACCATTTCCAGCCGTGACTCCAGCCACGCCAATCGCAGCAAAGATGAGGTCATGCTGGTGCGGAACCGGACCTCGCGAATCTATTATGGGGGCAAATTTTACGACTACCCTGTCTCACTGAGTATGCAGACCATTCTCAATCTCGGTTTATGGAGAATGACCAAAATCGGATTCAGCTATATTCGTACCCGGATTATGCCTATCCGAAATGAGGAGAACCTGGAACAGTTTTTCATCAACCGTTTTGGCCGGGAGCTGTATGCCACTTTTTTCCGGGACTATACCGAGAAAGTATGGGGCGTACCCTGCACCGAGATCACCGCCGAATGGGGCGCCCAGAGAATCAAGGGGTTGTCTATCACCAAGGCCATAACCCATGCCCTGAGGCAGGTTTTTTCGTCGACAAAAAGCATCAAGCAGAAACAGACAGAGACATCGCTGATCGAATACTTCCTGTATCCCAAGTTCGGTCCCGGGCAGATGTGGGACTGTGTGGCGCGGGATGTGCTGGAGCTGGGCGGAGAAATCCACTACCAGTACCGGGTTGACGAAATTGACCTGGACAAAAACGGCGTTAGCAGCGTCACCTGTGTTAACCCGGAGTCAAACGATCGCTTCGCCATTGCCGCAGACTACTGCTTTTCGACCATGCCGGTTCGCGAGCTGGTCAAATCGATGAATCCGCCGGTACCGAAGGCAATTCGCAAGATATCGGATGGCCTGATTTACCGGGACTTTATTACCGTGGGTCTTCTGGTCAACAAGTTGAAGGTGCAGCCGAAATCCGGCACCAGGCAGGGTAACGGGACTGCACTGATTCCGGATAACTGGATTTATATTCAGGAGCCTCACGTCAAGCTTGGCCGACTGCAGATTTTCAATAACTGGAGCCCCACCATGGTGGCTGACCCGGACAAGGTCTGGATTGGCCTGGAGTACTTCTGTAATGAAGGTGATGAGTTCTGGTCGATGTCGGACCAGGACATTATCGCCCAGGGTATCGAAGAGGTCGATTCCATCAACATCCTGGACCGGGCCGAAGTGATTGACAGCGTTATCATCAAGATGCCCAAGGCCTATCCAGCCTATTTCGGCACCTATGCCCAGCTACCCGTTGTCAAGGAACACCTCGATAAAATTCCAAACCTGTTCCTGGTTGGCCGAAATGGCATGCACAAGTACAACAACCAGGACCATTCCATGCTTGCAGCCATGACTGCGGTAGAAAACATCATCAACGGTGTCACCGACAAACAGAATATCTGGAACATCAACACCGAAGAGGAATACCACGAAAGCAAGTGATTGAGACTAAAATTGCCCGGTGGTCACTAATTTCTTGAGGACATAAGATGAAATTTCTTGATGGTTATAAAGAGCACACCTATGCACTATTGCGCATCGTCAGCGGCTATCTGTTTTTGTGGCATGGTACGCAAAAGTTACTGGATTTCCCAAGCCCGTATCCATGGGGGGAACTGAATATGTTAACCACGGCGGCGGGTGGTATGGAACTCGTTTGCGGCATACTTATACTGATAGGTTTATTTACCCGCCTTGCCGCATTTATCGGCAGCGGCGGAATGGCAGTTGCCTACTGGATGGCCCATGCGCCGGATTCTAATCCAATCTTTCCGATTACAAATGGTGGCACTTTGGCAATATTATATGCTTTCGTATTTCTTTACATTGCCTGCCGCGGGTCGGGCATGTGGAGTGTCGACTCGAGTCGCGAGTAAAAATACTGACTTGTTTGTTTAAGAGGAATACCACGAAAGCAAGTGATATAAACAATTTTGAAGAAATTGACTAAATCATCCCCAGGTAAAGTGTTACCTATGTGACCGGCTCTACAGCCAACTCGGGACTCAACAAGATCCCCGCTTTCGCGGGGATGGGGATGGGGACGGGGATGGGGACGGGAGTGGACTGGCTGACTCCGCTCTCCTATCCGACCCCTTCATCCGTGGTAGGCGTGAGCATGTAAACGACGTATAGCAGGATAATCGGCGACAGCGTATGCATTGGCCGGATCACCGGCCAGATAGTGATCTTGACATAGGTCAGCAGGCACAACACGGTGAATATGCTGCCCAGTAAAACCAGGCCAAACACCACTTTGGGATCAAGCATCCTTCTCATTGCCATTTTTCCGATTCCGCCGGCGTGAACACCAAGCGCAATAACGAACACCACCGGTAACAGGTATTGATAGACCTTGCCTGCCAACGCCATCAGGGTTTCTTTTTTCACCACCATTTTGCGGTAATACGGCGGCAGTTTGTCCTCGAAATAGATGCTTTTCCTGAGCGTATTTTCGCCGGTCAGGACATCGTAGGTAAACAGCGTATCGAGGTCCGCCTTGCTGCCTTTTCCCGCGGAGCTTGAAATAAACAGCGAGCCAGTCAGTGCCGTTTTAAGCAGTTCCCAGAACACCGGCAATGCCTGGCTATTGTAGCGGGCGTGCCACACTGGCCTAAGGGAGGCCTTGCGGTCATGGCAGTCAAGCTTTCCTGAGTCGCAGGCGGTTTTGATTTCTTCCCCTACCCTGCGGTAAAAATCAAATTCCCGGGTCGCATTGCCCGGATTATTGTAATAACCCGCCCTGCGCACTGCCGCCCGCAGGCTCCAGATATAATATGAGACCAGATACTTCGACCCACCTGCCAGGTATGGCTCCAGCTCGGCAAAACTGGGGCTTGCAATAAATGCCTTGGCCTGGGCATCCTTGCTGACAATGACCGGCTCTTCCTGCTCTTCCTGTTTTTCCTGTTTTTCATGCTTTATACGCATCAAGCCGCCAAGGGCCGATGTAAATTCATCCGCTTTCAGCTCATTGGCGACAGCAACCCCGTAATAGCTCTCGTTCATTCTCATGATGACAAACTGGGTCAGGGCGAGTATCACCAACGGAATAATTACTACCGCCACCCGGGGTAAGAGGCTGGATCCCCTGTTCCAGCTGCACGGAGCCAGGTAAATTGCGAGAAAAAACACCGCCGCGGGTATGATCCATACTGACTCTTCCCTGGTAATCCATAGCCAGGCAAAGGATATTCCCAGGCAGGTTGCCCACAACACCGGACGCCACCCACTATCCCGGCGGCTGGTCCACAACCCCAGCATCGAAGCGAACACAACAAGGGAAAGGCTGAGATAAAGGCTTGCCCGCAGAGTCGCACTCATTAGCGGATAGCTGTAGGTCAGGGGATTGAACAACAGAATGAGGAAACCGGCAATCAGTACCAACGGGTTGCGCACTACTGGGCGCAGAGCCAGCACAACCAGCAGGCAGGCACCGCCGTACAGGAAATGCTGTAAGGTCAGAATAGGGATTCCGGACCAGGCCGAAAGCGCCATAAACAGCGGATATCCCACTCCCTTTATCAGGGTTTTATTGTTGTACTCCCCAAGCCAGTTTCCATCGAGGATACTAATTGCCAGCGTGGCAAACAGCGAATCGTCGTGGGGCCGGAATTTGGCCAGCATCTCGTGACCCCCAACCATCCATAGCTTGAGCAGGAAAAACAATATGCCTATAACCACCAGCCAGTTTACATAGCGGCTTTTTTGATCTTTTTCGTTCAGGAACACCGAAACAGTCCAGGAATAATATCAATGCTGAATCATACTGGAATATCGCCATGGCATGCACACCGTTATCCCACCGCCAGGGCGCAGAGACATCCGGTAATTTCTGTAAATCCACCCGATATTCCCGGCAAAAAGTGTGGTTGATGTAGACGTGGCGATTGCATAATATTAGGGCGAATTTCCCATAGCACTTTTCGTAGACATATTTTCCTGGCCCATACCATGAGTGGAAAAATATTACTCATCGACCATCACGACAACCCCAGGGATGACCTGGTAACCATTTACCTGACTGAAATGGGGTTTGAGCTGGAACTGTGCTGTCCATTCATGGGTGACTCACTGCCGAAAATAACCGATGAAATCATCGGCACAGTCATTTACGGCGGTGCCCAGCACGTCACGGAGCTGGGTACATACCCTTTCCTTGGCGATGAAATCAAATGGATGAAATCAGCCATAGGAAAGGACATTCCCACGCTCGGAATTTGCCTTGGAGCACAGCTTATTGCCCACTGCCTCGGTGCCCGGGTCGAAGAGCATCCCGACGGGCAATGTGAGTTTGGCTATTACCTGGTCCACCCTGCAGCGGCGGCTGGAAACTGGCTGACCGAATCAATGTATGTCACCCAGGCACACTTACAGCAGTTCAGCCTGCCCGAGGGCGCAACCCTGCTGGCGTCAGGCCAGATATTTCCGAACCAGGCTTTCCGTTATGGACAAAATATTTACGGTGTACAGTTTCACCCGGAAGTCAGTCTGGATATATTCAGGCGCTGGCAGAATTCCGACTGGGCATTCTATGACCGGCCTGGCGCGCAGACACGGGAACAGCAGGATACGATCATCGGCACGGCAGATGCCATACAGGGCAGGTGGTTCCACACCACTCTTCACGCATTGTTCGGCGCTGCCACAGCCGCCGCGGTAAATTAACGGGGATCCTCTGAATAAACACCATGCAGTCAGTTAAACAGGTCATCGATGACTACTATGTTCATCTCAAAAACCGGGATCTGGATCAGCTTCACGAGTTGCTGTCGGATAGCATCGTGATCACCTATCATTCCCAGGAAAACCAGCTCCCCTGGTCGGGGAAATTCCACGGCAAGAATGGCTTCGACAAGTTCTTTTCCATACTCAAGGATCACCTGGACGTCATCGAGGTCCGGGTTGTTACCAGCACCACTGGACAAAACCGCGTTATTAACCAGTGTGAAGGAACCTGGGAATACAAGGCGACCGGGCACAGGGTCAACTGCAGCATGGTGAATGTGTTCACCGTCGAAAACGGTAAAATCAGTGGCTATGACGTATATGCCGATACCGCTGCATTCGTCGCGGGCTTGCAGCAATAAAACTGGCGGCAATTCCTCCTGGATTTGTGTTTCCCATAATTTTCAATTAGTTAAGTCTCTTTCCCCGGATATCACCTGGACAAAAACACCCGTAAATTCAGCTAATTTTATTACGTGCTGTCGTATAATGCCGAAATATTGCCGGGATTCGGCAACCTGCGCAAAGGTAGTAATCATGCTTAGCCTCACTACACTATTCTCTTCAATTCTCCTTGGTTCCATGGTTTTTTTTACCGGGGTTGTTGCGCCGTCCATGTTCAAGACGCTGGATGATGAAAGCGCATTGAACTATACCCGCTACCTGTTTCCAAAATACTACCTCTGGTGCATCGTTGTTGCCGCAATGGCCCTGCTGTTTGCACTTTTGGGAAAATCCTACGTATCCCTCCCGCTGGCCATTATCCTGATGGGGTTTATCTACGGCAGGCAGATTCTGCTGGCAAAAATAACCATGACCAAGGACCAGTGGCTGGCCAGCGACTCCCCCCAGGACAAGGCAAGGTATAAATCGCTTCACAAAAGAAGCGTAATCATCAATGGTTTCCAGTTGATCCTGCTGTTGTTTATTGTTGTTGCCAACCAGGTACTGTACCCTCGGCTCTAGTGTAGTGTATTTTTTCCGGGGCAACAGGGCCCGGTATTTTTATGGCCGAACAATCGAACAGAAGAAGACAGAATCGACGCCGGGGAATCCGGCAACCCATACAACTGGATACCTCGGTACCTTCGCCCTGCCTATCAGTTTGCCGCTTTGACGACGAACCCATTTTGTCGCGGCTGTTACCGAAATGCCGACGAAATCCGCGAATGGATAATCATGAATCGGGAACAGAAACTGCAAGTGCTCGATCTCGTCACCGAACGAAGAAAAGCCGAAACCGGGGAAAACACCTGGTAGGTAATCACTTTTCGGGTATCAATCCCCCTGGGCGCGAAGCGCATCACCACCAGCAGAATTCCACCCATCAGTATCAGTCTCGAATAAGCCGCGCTGGCAATCAGGTGTTCCTTGAGCCAGGAACCATCTTCCATATATAACGTAACTCCTTGCATAAGCCAATTGCCGAGGGGCTCCGCTTCAATCCATAAAAACCAGATTACGAATCCGCCGAGAACGGCTCCCCAATTGTTGCCAGACCCACCGAGGATGACCATGACCCAGATCAGAAAGGTGAAGCGCAACGGGATGTAACTTGATGGTGTGAGTTGCCCGTCCAGGGTGGTTAGCATGGCGCCGGCGATGCCACACACCGCACATCCGAGAACAAACACCTGCAGGTGCCGCCGGGTAACATCCTTGCCCATGGCGCTAGCCGCATCCCGATTGTCACGGATAGCACGCATCATGCGTCCCCAGGGCGAGTGCAGTGCGCGTTCCGATAGCCACAGGATGATCGCCAAAACAATCAGGAACAACCCGGCATAGCTGAGTTTTACCGCGATACTTGCAGTACTCCCCACATCGGCACCGAACCAGTTTGCGAAACTAACAAACCAGTCTGATTCGATCAGATCCACTTCATAGGGAACCGGCCGTGGAAGGCCGGTAACATTCTTGACTCCGCGGCTGAGCCACTCCTCGTATTTCAAGATCGCAATGATGATTTCGGATATGCCCAGGGTTGCAATAGCCAGGTAGTCCGAGCGAAGTCCTAGGGTAATCTTGCCAATTAACCAGGCAGCACCGGCTGCGACCAGGCCGCCGACTGCCCATGACACTACGATAGGCAAGCCAAGCCCCCCCAGGTACCCGGTATGGGCAGGACTGACCGCCTCGATCCGCTCCACTGCCGGATCATAGACACTGCGAATCAGAATGAAGCCGAGTATAACGGTAACAACAGTCGCCCAGAGTTTCCATCGCGCGGGCACCAGTCGGCGCACCAGTACTACCGCTGCGACGGTAGCCCCAAGACTCAAAAGAGATAGTCCGATGCCTGTTCCGCCGGCGGACCAGGCTTCTGCCACCGGTGGCATGGAAACAAGTACCGCAGCCAGTCCGCCAAGGGCCGCAAAGCCCATAATACCGACATTGAACAGGCCGGCATAACCCCACTGGATATTCACGCCCAAAGCCATCACCGCCGAAACCAGGCACAGGTTGAGGATTCCAAAGGCGACATTCCAGCTTTGGCCAAACCCCACCACCACTAACAGGGCCGCCATAATCGCGAAATAAAAGTAACCGTTTCGTGTCAAAGTACTTTCCCCTTGATGATTCCAGTCGGCCTTATTAACAGTACGGCGACAAGAATCATGAACGAGACGGCAAACTTGTAATCTGTGGACAGAAGTTGCATGAGGCTATCCGGCGCCCAGCCATCCGGGGCGAGATATCCCAGGAATTTCTTGTAGGCGTAGGTTATTGTCAGCTCTGAATATGCGATGACAAATCCCCCCAGGATCGCCCCCACCGGCTGGCCGATGCCGCCGACAATGGCAGCGGCAAAAATCGGCAGCAAAAGCTGCATGTAAATAAAGGGTTTGAAAGATTTGTCGAGACCGTAAAGAACACCGGCTATGGTGGCGATTACCGCCGTGATTGTCCATGCAATCATGACCACGCGATCGGGATCAATACCCGACAAAAGCGCCAGGTCCTCGTTATCCGAATAGGCCCGCATGGCTTTTCCGGAACGGGTTTTCTGCAGGAACCAGAATAACGCGGCGACAACCACAATAGCGATGCCAACGGTAAGTGCCTGGCTCGTTTTAATTGCGAGACCTTCGTTCAACCCGGTCATCTCCTTGAATTCCCGGGCCCGTATGATAAAACGCTCGCCGTCGGCAAAATTCTGGTTGTCGGGTCCAATGATGAATCGCACCAGGCCGTTGGTGACAAACATCACCCCGGCAGAGATAATGGTGAGAATCACAGGAGCAACCCGCTTGCGGCGATAGAATCGGTACACGGTTCGGTCGGTACCCAACGCCATGCCGATGGTAACGAGAATTCCGAATGGCAACGCCAGCAGGGCCGTGGGCAGCGGCGCGATGCTGATGCCCTGGGCCTGTAGAAACCAGGTGGCAAGAATGGTCGCCATGGCCCCAAAAGCCATCAACTCACCATGGGCAAAATTTGCAAAGCGCAGGATACTGTAAATCAGTGTTACCCCGAGGGCGCCAAGGCCGAGCTGTGCGCCGTAAGCGGCACCAGGAATGAGCACGAAATTGGAAAACAGTACCAGTGAATTGAGAATATCCATCTAGCCGCCCAAAAATGACCTTCGTACTTCCGGGTTCGCCAACAGCGCCTCTCCGGTATCGGTAAATCGATTGCGACCTTGCACCAGGACAAATCCGTGATCGGCAATCTCCAGCGCCTGTCGAGCGTTTTGTTCGACCATCAGGATGGCAATGCCGGTTTTGGCGATCTCCAGGATCTGGTCAAACAAGTCATCCATTACGATGGGTGAAACTCCGGCGGTAGGCTCGTCCAGCATGAGTAGCCTGGGTTGGGTCATCAACGCCCGACCCACTGCCACCTGCTGTCGCTGCCCACCGGACAATTCCCCTGCCGGCTGCAGGCGTTTTTCATACAGCGCTGGGAAAAGGTCATAAACGTGCTCCAGGGATTCGCTGATATCGTCATCGCGAATATACGCGCCCATCTCCAGGTTCTCCTGTACGGACAGGGATACAAATACATTCTGGTTTTGTGGAACGAATCCCATGCCGATGGCGACCCGCTGCTGGGGCGCCATTTTAGTGATGTCCTCGCCATTGAGCATCACTGATCCCTGGTTTAAACTGAGCATGCCGAACACGGCTTTCATGGCGGTGGACTTGCCAGCACCGTTCGGCCCCACAACCACAGCAATCTCGCCTTTTTCTACGGTGATGTCACAATCATGAATAATATCAGCACCGCCGTATCCTGCGGTCATGTTGAGAGCCGAGAGAAATTTCATGTGGTACACAGACTAAGTGATATTGACGTGTTCAGCGAGTCGGGAAGCGTTTGGCCGCTAGGCGCGACTCGCAGGCAATGACTAGTCATTACCAAGAAGCGCAACAACGCGGACGAGCGCTTCCCGGCTCGCCCGAAGGGAGCGAACCAGATGATCCAATACGGCGTTGCCGTCCTTGAAAAGGACTGGTCATTTCCTGCGGACTGCGCCTTGTCTTGAATCATCTGGTTCGCTCTGAACACGTCAATATCACTTAGTCTGTGTACTCCGGTCGAGGATTGCGTTGATGTTTGCGCCCCGTTCCGAGGTAAGCTTCGATAACATCTTCGTTGGACTTGACTTCTTCCGCTGTTCCCTGGGTCAGCAGTTTACCTTCGGCCATGACGATGACCGGGTTACACAGGCGGCTGATAAAATCCATATCATGCTCAATCATGCAGAACGTGTAGCCGCGCTCCTGGTTGAGTCGTTGAATGGAGGTGCCGATGGTTTTTAACAAAGTACGATTGACGCCAGCGCCGACTTCATCGAGAAAGACAATTTTTGCGTCCACCATCATGGTGCGGCCAAGCTCGAGCAATTTCTTCTGTCCCCCGGAAAGGTTGCCGGCAAGTTCGTCCTGCATATGGGAAATCTCCAGAAAATCAATCACCTCGCGAGCCTTGTCCCGCACCTGATTCTCGTGTTCCTGTACCAGGCTATTTTTGAACCAGGCATCCAGCAGGCGTTCACCGGGCTGTCCACCGGGCACCATCATGAGATTTTCAATTACCGTGAGGGTGGAAAACTCGTGGGCAATCTGGAAGGTTCGCAATAATCCTTTTTCGAACAGTTGGTGGGGCTGCAATCCGGTGACATCTTCACCATCGAGATATACGGTGCCCGCAGTCGGCGTGAAGGCGCCTGAAATGACGTTGAACAGGGTTGTTTTTCCCGCACCATTGGGGCCAATCAATCCAGTGATAGAGCCCTTCTCGATACTCAACGTAGTGCCGTCGACGGCGCGAATGCCGCCGAAATGCATGTGCACGTCGTCTACACGGATCACTTCAGTAACCGAAATAAAAATGACCCGAAGCGGGATCGCTCCGGGCCAGGTTTTGCAAAAGTTGCCTACAGATCAGTGAAAACGAACCGTCTCGTAAGCACCATCTTTGACCTCGTACTCGCGGTAGTAGCCTGCTGCTTCGCCGGGTCCGATCAGTTCAACATTGGTTGCTCCAACATAGTCCACGTCGCCACCGTTTTTCAGGATTTCAAGTGCTTTGCCAAGTTCACCGGGCAGAATCTGCTCGCCCGGTGCATTGGCTACAGCAAGGACGTTTGCGGCAATGGTTGCGCCGTCGGTACCACCGCCTTTTTGCATAGCAAGGGCAATTATAGCAGCGGCATCATATGATTCTCGGCGGAAGGATCCATCCGGGTCAACACCGCCAGCTTTTGCGGTGGCGATAAACGCGTCAGAGCCTGCGCCTTCAGACCATGGTACCGAACCAATAGTGCCGTTCAGTTCATCGCCAATAGCTTCCAGCAGGCTGTCGGAATACATGCCGTCACCCAGGGCAAACCGGTCAAATGCACCGGTATCAAGGGATGAGCGAATCATGCCCACACCGCCCTGGTCCGCGTAACCGAGAACCACCAGGAGATCACCGCCGGCTGCTGCCAGTGCACCAACTTCAGCAGAATAATCAGCTTTACCGTCTTCATGGGCTGCGTTGCTGGTGATGGTGCCTCCCATACCCTCGTAGTTGGAGCTGAAGGCGTCGCTCAGGCCTTTGCCGTAATCGTTGTTGGTGTAGGTCACCGCCACAGACTTTATGTCTTTATCCATCAGGATAGTTGCGAGAACCGCACCCTGGCGTGCATCAGAAGGTGCTGTACGAAAAAAGAGTCCCTTGTCATCAATCGTCGATAGTGCCGGAGAGGTGGCCGAAGGTGATATCATGATTACACCATTTGGCACTACCACGTTGTTTAAAATTGCCGTGGTAACACCAGAACAGTCGGCGCCCATAATGGCGGTGACACCGTCCGATGTGATCTGGCGCTCGGCTACAGCCGTCGCAGCAGCGGCATCGATACAGGTACTATCTCCACGAACCGGTACCAGGGCTCTTCCCCCCAGGAGCATGCCGCTGTCGGTGACTTCTTTGAACGCCAGTTCAGCGGACTCCGCCATGCCCGGAGTCAGGGATTCGATGGGCCCGGTAAAACCAAGAATTATACCGACCTTGATATCCTGGGCGATCGCCGTGGTGGACAGTGTGGCAAGAATAATGGTTGCACAGGCAGCTTTCGCGACTTTCGTCAGTTTGGTTAACATAATTGGTTCTCCTATTTTGTAGATACGACTCTAAGTTCGTTATATCAATCCGGACCAAAAAGTGCTGACGAATTGTTTTTCGGGCAATCCTGATTCGGCGCTTGTGGCCACAAGTATACTCCGATCCGTCGGATTCAGAACTCCGTTTTCCATTAATCCAAATGTTCCTTAACATAAAGATCAAAACTGTCCCACAAGTTTTCAAATATCACCACCTGCTCCATGATTGCTTGCTGTGTTGTACGGTGTCTGTACTAGTGTGTTAGCCTCGTTTCAACGCGATTTTCAACCAAGGGCAAATTCGAATGCCAAAACAAGTAATAGAAATCAACAAAAATGCCAAACTGGATTCTGTCTATGTGGAATCCGAATGGGCCGAATTGAAGGAATGCGTATACGGGTCTCCAGACGCCTGGGTGTTGCCAGTGGTCCACGACGACGTAAAACTTCGCGCCCAGGGGGAATTCGGCGAATTCTGGATGAAAAATCAGGGTAAGAATGTCAAGGAAATTGCCCCTGATCTGTTTACCGAGTTCAGCGGCCAGATTCAGGGCGCCATCGACCTGTTGGAGGCATTCGGAGTGCGGGTGCAGGTCGCTGGACCAATCAGCCCGGAAAACCGCAAGTTTCCCCGGGGTGAGGATCACGGCGTAGTTACGGCGTGGATGCGCGACCCATTCGTCACAATCGGCAACAACGTCATCGAACTTGCGCCGCGAAGCCTGTTCCACCGCCGTCAGCGGTTCGCCATACGCGAGATCCTGGCTGAGACCATGAATCGTGGCGCACGTTATTTTGCCCAGCCCGATGGGGGCGCAGATGACCAGCGGGATGGGCAGGGCTGGGGTTATCTGGAAGGAGGTGACGTCTTTGTTGTTGGCCGTAAAATCCTTGTCGGCCATTCCGGCGGCTGCAGTAATCCCGAGGGCGCACGCTGGCTTGCCCACGTACTTGGGCCGGAGTACAGCGTCGAGATGGTCACCATTGACCCGATGTTTCCGCACCTGGATTGTGTCATGATGACCCCGCGCGAGGGTGTGGTTTTTGCCTGTCTTGAAGCCCTTCCCGAAGGCTTACCGGATTTTATGTCGGACTGGGACGTGTTTGCGGTGCCCAAAACTCTCGCAAAGGGGCATATGGGCTGCAACAACCTGGTGCTGAACGACCGCACCATTGTAGTTCCTGCAGAAGAACCGCTGAACATTATCGCGGACGCACTTGCGGCCAGGAATTTCGAGGTAATCCGCATCCCTTATCGCGTTCCCTGCATGGTCGGCGGTTCCTTTCGTTGTGCCCATCAGCCACTTGTGCGGAACTAGTACGACTACAAGGGATAGCTATTTGTGGGGCTGAAACAGGTCACCAAAAAGCTCCCAGACCTTGTTTTTGGCGTCACCAAGGACTGAGATACCCTGGGGAGTGATCGCATAAATCCGACGCATGGTTTTACCCACGCGCTCTTTGGTAGACTTAAGGTAACCTTTTTTTTCCAGGCCGTGGAGCATGGGATAGAGCGTTCCCGGGCTAATATCATAACCGTGCTCGCGCAGGTGATCCATCACCCAAACGCCACAGACGTCCTGTTGCTCGGCCTCGTGAAGTATGTGAAGTCGCATCAGGCCGGCGTACAAACTCTTATCCTCCTTGAGCGCGGTTTTTTTATTTGTAGACATTGCCAATCTATCCTCACTACAGTATTGGCTGCAGAACAGCAAGCAACCAGCCACCGAGCGCCGTAAGAATAACAACGAGCCACGCTGGCAACTTCCAGAACACCAGCAAAGTATATGCAGCAATCGCCAATCCGAAATCCGACGGAGACAAGATCGCGTTGGTCCATACGGGATTGTACAATGCGGCGAGCAGTAGCCCGACAACTGCGGCGTTAATACCAAGCAGCGCAGTCTGCATTGCCCTGGCTCGCCGTAACGCGTCCCAGAACGGCAGAGCGCCCACAACCAGTAGAAATGACGGGACGAAGATTGCCACCAGGCAAATGAACCCCCCAACCACTCCATTCGGTACCGGTTCGAGAACAGTTCCGAGGTAGGCCGCGAAAGTAAACAGAGGGCCGGGAACCGCTTGCGCCGCGCCGTATCCGGCAAGGAATGCATCGTTCGAGACCCAGCCGGGTGGAACAACTTCGGCCTGCAGGAGTGGCAAGACTACGTGGCCCCCACCAAACACCAGGGAGCCCGATGAGTAAAAGCTATCAACCAGCGCAATTGTGTGGGAGGGATAGGCTGTTGCAAGTATCGGCAGCCCAATCAACCCGACAAAGAACAAAATCAATGACGCGACCGCAAGCTTGCGGCTGACATTGATGCCGAGCGAAACATGCTCCGTAGTTTCATCAGCCCGAAGAAAAACGAGCCCTGCCAGCCCCCCAACTACGATCACGCCAACCTGCATCAGCGGCGTGGGTGCGGCGAGAACAGCGCATGCAGCAATAACTGCCATGGTGGCACGCCTGGCGTCCGGACACAGGCTGCGAGCCATACCCCAAACCGCCTGGGCGACAACCGCGACTGCAACCACTTTGAGGCCATGAAGGACGCCGGAATTGACGACATCCTGGTATGCGACAACGCCATAGCCGAACACAATTAAGACAAGCGCCGATGGCATAGTGAAACCGAGCCAGGCTAAGAGCGCACCCAACAGCCCGCCTCTCGACAGTCCAACTCCAATACCGACCTGACTCGACGCTGGTCCAGGAAGAAACTGGCAAAGCGCTACCAGGTCTGCATAGGCTCGTTCGTCAATCCATTTTCTTCGCCCGACAAACTCGTCCCGGAAATAACCAAGATGCGCGACTGGCCCACCAAAAGAGGTACAGCCGAGGCGTAGAAAAATGAGAAAAAGTTGAGGGAGTGAGGTTCTCTCTTCGGTTGCTTTGCTTACGCTCTCTTGCAGTGACTCAGACAATGGAATCCTCCTCCACAAATTAAATGCGTGTTACTATATCGATATTCGATATTGTCTTGCGATATACAAACAGATGATGCATATTACTAGGTTCAAACAGATGATGCATCCTATAAATTTGATGCCATCTGGGTCAGCACGATTTACACGCTCGGTACCGAATAAAATTTAGGGAGAGTTTACTCAAATGAAACTGGGAACAATCGAAAGCATATACCGTTATCCCGTGAAAGGAATGCGTGGTGAAGAGATTCCACACACCTACACGGCCTTTACCGGATTGATGGGAGACCGCGTTTACGGCGTGGTTGCAGCCGATGGCAGCCCTGGTCATCCGTGGCATACCGGCCGCGACCAGGAAGAATTCATACTCTACAGTCCCCGCTACAAGACGGGTGAGGACCTTCTACTGCCGCACAATCTTGGCGCCTCGTATAGTGAATGGGAGCCCGGGATCGATCCTATCTATCCCGATACGGATGCGTTCAAAGTGAGCGTAGAAACACCCGAAGGGGTGACCTACGACGACATCGAAGATCCGGCCTTTATCGAGGATCTTGAAAAAATTACCGAGCGAACGCTGCGGGTTCATGTCACCCAGAGAGGTCAATTCGATGCCCGTCCGGTTTCGCTTATTTCGCTGTCGACGGTAGCCAAGATCAGCGAGGAAATGAAGATGAACATGGACAAACGCCGCTTCAGGGCGAACTTTTACGTGCAGTGGGAAAACCAGGACGACCCCTGCTTCGAATTGACGCTGGTGGGCAAGACTCTAAAAATCGGTGACAGGCTGGAATTGACTATCGTTGAACGCGACCCACGTTGCAAGGCAATCACCCTCGACCCGGATACCGCCGAAGCGACACCCAGGCTGCTGCGGTATCTGGCCCGCAATCATGACGGCGACGCCGGTGTGTTCGCTGTGGTCCTGCAAAGGGGCCAGGTCAACAAGGGCGATCCGATCTTCCTGAAATAAGCCAGGCTAAGGGGCACTAAATGAAACTGGGACAAATAGAAAGTATCTGGCGCTATCCGGTCAAAGGGATGCGGGGTGAGGAGATACCCCACGTCTACACCGGGTTCACCGGATTAATGGGCGACCGAATCTATGGATTAATCGCCGCCGATGGCTCTAAGGGGTTCCCATGGCACACCGGACGCGACCAGGAAGAGTATGTCCTCTACAACGCCAGCTACAAGTCGAGTGAGTCGCTGTTGGAGCCGGAGTATCTAAAACACTTTGAAGAAGACGCAACCGGCATCAGCCCGATCTATCCGGAAGCCGATGAGTTCAAGGTGAGCATAGAGACCAACCAGGGCAAGATCTACGATGACATCGAAAACCCTGCCTTCATCGAAGATCTGGAGAAAATCACCGGCCGGTCGCTGCGGGTTCATATGACCCAGAGAGGACAACACGACTGCCGACCGGTATCGATTTTCTCGCTGTCTGCGGCGGCCAAGCTAGGCGAGGAGCTTGGCATGAACATCGACAAGCGCCGCTTCAGGGCGAACTTTTACGTCGAGTGGGACAACCAGGATGATCCCTACTTCGAATTCTCGCTTGTCGGCAAAAGGTTGAAAATCGGCGAACGGCTGGAACTGGCGATTGTTGAGCGCGACGCGCGTTGCAAGATGATCACCCTCGACCCCGACACCGCCGAAGCGACACCCAGGCTGTTGCGGTACCTCGCCCGAAACCATGGCGGCGATGCCGGTGTGTTCGCGGTGGTCCTGCGAGATGGACGGGTTAACAAGGGTGATCCCATCTCCATGATCCCATCTACATAATATGAGTCAAAGCAAGGGGAGCGACAGCAACGTCGGTCCCTCCTATCACCGGCTACCTGTAGAAACGGTGCTCGAGGAAACCGCCGAAGCGCGTCGCTTTGTGCTCGTTCCCGAGCGCTGCGATGAAACGCTTTACCACTATACCCCCGGCCAGTTCCTGAGCTTTCGTGTGCCCCGCGATGAAGGTGAGCTGATCCGCAGCTATTCGTTGTCGAGCTCACCTTGCACTGACCCTGACATGACGGTCTGCGTCAAGCGGGTCGCTGGCGGGCGCGGTTCGAACTGGTTCAATGACAATTTGACCGTCGGAATGCACATCGAAGCGACCCGGCCAGCCGGCCGTTTCGTGCTGCGCGACAGCAATGCGCCGTTGCTGCTGATCGCCGGCGGCAGCGGCATCACGCCGTGCATTTCACTGATCAAGCAGGCGCTGGTCGAGACCGAACGGCGGGTAAAACTGGTATATGCCAATCAGAATGCCACCTCGGTGATCTACCGCGAGACCCTGGATATGCTGGAGGCCCGTTTTGCCGACCGATTCACCTGCCACCACTGGCTTGATGACGATCGCGGGTTTCTCACCGCCACCGACATCGCCGCCACTGCCGCGGGGTGGGAACCGGCCCATTGCTATATCTGCGGGCCCGACCCGTTGATGGACCTGGCCGAGGAAACCCTGGGCGCGCGGTTCGGCGCCGGCGCAATGGTTCTGACCGAGCGCTTCATATCGCCGGACGATCCCGCGCCACCGTCGACGGCGGACGTTCCCGCACCGCCACCGGAAGCCCTGGTCGATAATTTTCGACTGACCCTCGATGACGAGGATCACACGGTGCCGATCGCTGCGGGTGAGACGCTGTTGCAGGCGATGTTAACAGCGGGTATTGACGCTCCGAGTTCCTGCACCGAAGGACATTGCGGTACCTGCATGTCATGGCTGCGCAATGGCGAGGTTTCGATGACCTCCACCCGGGCTCTGTCGAAACGCGATCTGAACGCAGTTATGTCCTTGCCTGCCAGTCGCGGCCCTCGTCTCCTGCCCCAATCTGGCTCGACTTTGATATCTAGGAATTAGGCCGCACCTTCGCCGGGTGGGTTTCGCCGCCGTGCCATGCAGGTAATCTCGACTCCACTTCCGCCAAAAAGCGCTTCGGATTGCGTGGTGGTCCGGGCTGGATAGGCACCCGATTCGAAGTATCCGCCATAAGCCTCGTTCATGGCATCCATATTGTCCAGGTCGGTCAGGTGGACATCGCAGCGTACCATGTCGGACATGTCGAGATCGACCTGGCCGAGCAGGAACTTGATGGTGTTCATGATCACTTTGGTTTCGGCCTGGATATCACCGAGCACGGCCAAGCCCTCTTCCACATCGGCAGCGACCAGACCCGACAGATAGACATAGTC
>PVMK01126343.1_pt1 | contig 27227 bp, 18 predicted proteins | sample 1853481 | NCBI WGS metagenome assembly PVMK01 (sample SAMN08533507, study PRJNA380276) | Marine sediment metagenome, whole genome shotgun sequencing project. | reverse complement strand
TGCTGAATGGTGAGTAATGGCAATACTATAGATTCCCGGACCTCGATGGAGGCCTTTCCGGCGGGTTCGTTCTCCATGAGTACCTTATAACCTGTTAATTTTAAAAGCAATCGCCTGGTGTCGGTGTATTCGTTGTAAATAATGGTCCAGAACTCCCCAAACTCGGGGTCTTCGGACATGTATTTTGTGAGGTCGAAAAAGGATTTTGTAAGGGACATCATACTGTTCTCCAGTAGGGTCTTAAAAAAGTTGGAGTTGTTATAGAGTTGAATGACCTTATCAAAGGCCTTGTTATCCTCATATACCTTTAGGGCGGTGCCCACGCCAAAGAAGCCGGGAACATTTTGTTTGAGCATGCTCCATGACCCCACGAAGGGGATGGCCCTGAGATCGGAAAACACAAAGGTCTCAGACTTCGAGCGTTTTGAGGGCCGGCTGCCGATATTGGTCATGGCATAATATTTTAAGGTACTCATCTTCTCCAGGTAGGGAACGAACATGGGGTGATTCTTAAAGTCCTTATAAGCCTGGTGGCTTATCTCCGCCAGGTCGTTCATTACCATTTTATCATCGGGCGACATGGTGGAATTACTGTCGCCTATACGATTGGATATCCCCGAACTTATAAGTTGCTCCAGGTTATACTGCGACGATTCCAGGGTCCCGAAGTTGGAACTTATGGTCTGTCCCTGTATCGTAAGTTGTACTTCTTTGTCTTCGATGGTTGGCCCCAGGGAGGCATAGAACTGATGGGTTTTCCCGCCACCTCTTGCCGGCGGACCCCCGCGGCCGTCAAAAAATATTGCGGATATATTGTATTTCCGGGAGACTTCGGTGAGCAATTCCTTGGCCCTGTAAATGCCCCAGTTGGCCATAAGGTAACCGCCATCCTTGGTGCCGTCGGAAAACCCAAGCATAATGGTTTGCTTATTGCCGCGTTGTTTCAAATAGGCCCGGTAGGTGGGAATGGCATAGAGTGCATCCATAACCTTTGGTGCATTCTCCAAATCGGTTATCGTTTCAAAAAGCGGTACGATATCGACCGTTAGTTTATCCTGGAAGGCCACCAGTTTAAGCATGGCATAGAGCTGCATGACATTCAGGGCGGTCTGGTTGTTACTGATAATGTATCGATTCGCGCCACGCTCACCATTGCTCTCCTGGATCATCTTAACGACCATTATTGTCTCGAGGGTATTTTTAACGAGCTCATCCTTGAACAGGTTGATATCGATTTGGCCTTTTATGGTCGATAAAAATGCAATCTGTTTCTTTTCCGATAAGGCATTATAGCCTTTGGGAAAGATATCGCTTCCTGCCTCGATTAAGGTTTCCACCATAGTCGAAAATACGCTGTGATGGACGCGGCTGTCCTGGCGAATATCCAGGGTGGCGAAATGGTACCCGAATATATGTGCCTTGTTGATAAGGCTGTTCACCTTATCCGCATATAAAGATTCGTGCTCCTTAACGATAATCTTCTTTATGGCCACGAGCTCGGCCTTGAATTCCTCGAGGGTAATGGCATCCCTGGAGTTGAGGTTGATGCTGCTATTATAAATTTTTGATTCCAGGGCGATTACGCGTTCTTCGACATTTTTGAAGGTGAGTCTTCGCCTCAGAACCCGCAGATCGCGGTAATAATTCTTCAGGACGGTCTGCTTGAGCCGCTGGGCGACCTTCCAGGTGGTATCGGGCTTCACGAAGGGGTTTCCATCACGGTCGCCCCCGGGCCAGAACCCGATATTCAGGACCTCGTTCTGCAGCTTGAAATTCTCAAAGATATTGTGTTGTATATAATCAAAAACCTTCCCGAAGGAGAAGTAGAATACATTTTCCAGGTACCAGATCAGGTTTACGGCCTCGTCGTAGGGTGTTGGTTTCTTTTGCTTAAAGAAAGGGGTTTTTCCCAGTTGGGCCAGTAACATGTTGATGGTATCCAGGTCACTGTTCTTTATGGCCTCGGTGAGATCGGTAATGATACCCAACACCTTGCCCGGGTAAAATTGGGTGGGATGGGCCGTTAACACAATACGCACCTTAAACTCTTCAAGATAGCTCTTAAGTTCCTCGAATTTATTTTTGGAGGAGGCCGATTCCTTCAGGCTCCTAAGGGTACCTATACCCTCCATGTTGTTATTGATGGGAAAGGCCGCGTCTTCAATGGCATCGAACAATACCACCTGCCTTTCGATATACTGAATGAACCGGAACAACAATTTGATCTGACTTTGTTTGGTTCGCCGGGCCTGGTATTTTTTAAAGAAGGTATCTACAATTGTCGTGGGATCATCACCATTGGCAAAGCCCTTCCTGCAGGTCTCATGGAACAGCGGCAGCAATACGCCCGTTTTAGTAATGGTATTAAACGGCAGGGTCATAAAAATACTGTTATAAATATTGTATTTTGATAACACACTTTGTTTAAATCGTTCTAATTTAGGCTGTAAGGACATAGTTCAATCGCTTATAAACGGAGCATAAAAGTACTAAAGCTTATCCAAATGAGAATACATACCGTATAATTTTATGGATTTTATATTTTCAAGGGGATAAATTATCAATCCCTTAATAAAATACTGCTATACGGGCGTGGAAAGCAATGTACAACGCTATAAGGGATATGATATTAAAACTGCTGTAATGAAAATAACAGGGTTAAAAACTATTTATAAAAATCAATTTGTGTTCTCTATTATTTTTTTACTTTTGGAAAACAAAAAAAGGAGTAGCGATCTGGCCTGTTTAAGCCTTAATGCCTCTCATTGTTCGAGTTGAAATGAAATTGGGAAAGCAGTGTAATTTTAACGGAGAGGTTTCGTCAGATATTCAATACTAATTTGTGTTCAGAGAGACAACAATTAAAGGCAGGAAATTTCTCTTTAGACGAAGAATAAAAATAACTTTATGGCATATTTATTTACTTCGGAAAGTGTGTCCGAAGGGCACCCGGATAAAGTGGCAGATCAGATAAGCGATGCGCTTATCGATAATTTTTTGGCCTTTGACGTTAATTCGAAAGTAGCCTGTGAAACCATGGTGACCACAGGGCAGGTGATATTGGCCGGTGAGGTGAAATCGAATACCTATTTAGATGTACAGAAGATTGCCAGAGATACCATTAATAGTATAGGTTATACCAAAAGCGAGTATATGTTCGACGGGAATTCCTGTGGTGTGTTTTCGGCCATCCATGAGCAGTCGGACGATATAAACCGGGGTGTGGATCGCGGAGAAAATGCACAGCAGGGTGCCGGCGACCAGGGCATGATGTTCGGGTATGCCACACGCGAGACCGATAACTATATGCCGCTGGCATTGGAGCTCGCCCATAGGATCCTCATTGAGCTCGCTGCGCTTCGCAGGGAGGATAAAGAGATCACCTATTTGCGTCCCGATTCCAAAAGCCAGGTTACCATAGAATACAGCGACGATAATATACCTCAGCGTATCGATTCCATTGTTATTTCCACCCAGCACGACGATTTCGATACTGATGAGGCCATGTTGGAAAGCATCAGACAAGACCTTAAGCAAATCCTGATCCCACGAGTGATCGCCAAACTTCCGGATTCCATAAAATCCTTATTCAATGGTGATATTAAATATCATATCAACCCCACCGGGAAATTTGTTATTGGCGGGCCCCATGGGGATACCGGCCTTACCGGACGAAAGATCATTGTAGACACTTATGGTGGGAAAGGCGCTCATGGCGGAGGCGCTTTTTCGGGAAAGGACCCCAGTAAGGTGGACCGGAGTGCGGCCTATGCGACACGACATATCGCTAAGAACCTGGTCGCTGCAGGCGTGTGTGACGAGGTGCTGGTACAGGTGAGCTATGCCATTGGTATTGCCGAACCCATGGGTATTTTTGTAGATACCTACGGGACCTGCTCTTTTAATATGACGGACGGCGAGATCTCCAGCAAGGTATCCGAGATCTTCGATATGCGCCCGGCATCGATCGAAGACCGCCTGAAACTGCGGCAACCCATGTATATGGAAACCGCGGCTTATGGGCATATGGGACGCCAAAACGAAGTGGTCACAAAATCCTTTTCCAAACCCAATGGCGACACCAAGACCTTAGAGGTTGAACTCTTTACCTGGGAAAAACTGGACTACGTGGATACCGTCAAAGCTGCCTTTGGGTTGTAATCCCAAAATGACATATAATACGATTTATATGTAGATTCGGAATGCTTTTACCCCTTTAATACCCCTCACCCCTTTTAGCGAATTTTTGTGTGGGCCAGGGTTTCTGTTTCCCCGTGTTGGGGTCGATAGGCATATCTATTTTTTTGTTCGAGGCCCTTTCCGGGTCTTCGGAGGCCATATAGGTTAGGATGGCCGTTAATATCACATTGTTACGTAGGTCGTCGAACACAATTTTATCGTAGGTATCCCTGTTGGTATGCCAGGTATAGGTGCTATATGACCAGTCCAAAGCGCTCAACCGGAATGCAGGAACGCCCACAGCAATAAATGAGGAATGATCGGAACGCCCACCGGTTGGCGTACCGGGAAAATCTGTTTTAATATGTTGGGTCACCGCTTCGGGTACAGCACTCAGCCAGCGGCCGAGATAATCTGAAGCATATAAAAATCCCGAGCCCATTATTTCGGTGATCCGTCCTGTGCCGTTATCCTGGTTAAGTACCACCTGTATGTTCTTTACGATCTCCGGGTGATCTTCAATAAATGCTCGTGAGCCATTTAACCCGCCTTCTTCAAAAGCCCAATGGCCTGCCAGGATCGTTCGTTTTGGGTTTGGATATATGGCTTTTAAAATACGCATGGCCTCCATCATAAGTATGGTTCCCGTACCGTTATCTGTTGCCCCTGTGGCCCCGTCCCAGGAATCCAAATGCGCCGAAAGGATAACGTACTCATCAGGTTTTTCGGTACCCCTTATCTCTGCAATGGTATTAAATGTTGGTACCGCTTTAAGGCTCTTTGATTTTGCCACGATATTAATTTCAGGGGTATCGCCATAAGCCGCAAGGCGGTACAGCATCGTGTAATCTTCGAGTTCCATATCAATGGTCGGGATTTTTTCGGTAGAAGCCCTGAATATCTTATTCACTCCAAAGCCCCCGGACCAGTAACTTGAAACAAGGCCTACAGCCCCTGCGGCTTCCAATACCGCTATTCCGGCTTCATTTAATCCGGTAACATGACGGTGGTTGGAGTATCCCGTATTAGCCAGATTTTGCTTCCAGGCCATGATAAGGCTATCACGTTCTGTTTTCATGGCGTTAAAGGATGCCTCGGTCGCGAATTCCTCCCAATTATAATTGGGGCGACCCGTAGGTTGATTCATAGAAAGCATCACGATCCTGCCTTTTACGTTTGGCAGCCAGTTTTTAAAATCGTAATAATGATTAAATTTGGGAAAGACAATAACTTCACCAGAAACGCCTTTATTACCCGTACCGGGGCTCCAGGCCAACTGAGTTCCTTTAAGGGTTTGCACACGGGGGTGAGTCATATCGATATGAGTGACCCCGCGCTCCCATCCACGCCACTGGCCCCACTTTTCATTTTTCGCCGTTATGCCCCATTTGCCGTATTGCGCCGCCACCCAGTCATTTGCGTTCTTCATCTGCGGCGTGCCTACCAACCTGGGACCAACGACATCCATAAGTTCATGAGCCAATCGTTCCAGTTGAGAATTATGTTGCGCCTCGGTAACGATGTCCTCGATTACCGGATCCTGGGCAAATACAATAAAATTGCCAAGGAATAATGCGATACATATATGGATAACATTCTTCATTCTAAAAATGCTATTTTTTCAGGCTTGGTTTTAACGCGTTTGATTGCCCCGCATTTTGGAGCGGAAGTTACATTTATTTATTTAGCCATACAAGCGGAATTAACCCGTTTGAATTAATTGGATTAAATAAAAGTAAACCAGATATACGGATGGGATATACTCATAACAAGGACTACAAATCGTACTTTATACTAAATATTGCATAACGTGGCTGAATAAAATATTCGCTGGTACTTGTATATATGGAGTTTGTATTGTCCTGGTTAAGCGATGCGGTATTCAATATATTTGTGACTCCAATTTTATATTCCCATTTACTGTCTTTATCCTGATACGCCAAACTTGCATCCAAAAAGCTATAATCGTTTAGGGTTTCCGTTTCATTTTGGTAATTATAGTAGGTGTAATCCGCCTTAAATGTAAAGCATTTGAACATATAAGCATCAAAATTTATGTATGGACTATTGGTATAGTATCTTGAGCGCCCTCCACCCAGTTCATATGTATTTATACTAAGATTATATCCAATCTCCACATTAGGGGCATATCTAAAATTTGTACTTAAACGCGTTCTGTAAGATTGGGTGAATGATTCATTAATTTTGGATTCCTCATTTATGATTTGCTGGAATTTTGAATAGGACAAACTTCCTCCTACAGTTGCCTTAATTTTTCCAAAGGTCCTCTCAAATTGAGCGCTTCCGCTGAAGCTTTCATCTGCAAAATTTGAGTTATAGGGCATTGAAATTCTATTAGTAGTTTGAAGATCCGGTTCTCCCGGAATTGGATTGGGTTCGGATAAAAATTCCGATTGTGATCGTATAGGATCAATACGCTTATAATAATTTAAAAACCCGTGTATATTGGTATAATTAAACATATTAAAATTGAAATAACTTAAATTAATATTATGAGATAGAGCCTCCTCCAAATTTCTGTTCCCTTGATATAATCCATTGTAATTATTGAGCACGACACCCTCTGCCAGCTGGTTAATATCGGTGAAACTGCTTTGCATCCTGTACCTTAAATTAATGTTCTCACTCTTTTTTAATTGTATCCTTGTATTAAAATCGGGGAGAAATCGGAAGAAATCACGTTGTGTATCCAATCCGAACTGCCGGTTTTCTGTGGAGTAAGAATGTATCGTAAATCCGGGTGATATCGTAAATATTCCGGCTTTTAATCTATAATGAAATCCCAAATAGGCGTCTTTCAAAGTATATTTTACATCATTCTTAACCTCTTCCTGTGCATTATTCAATGTAAATTTGCTTCCATTATCCAAAATCTGAAATATTTCGGAGTTGAATTTCTGGGAGCTCAATAATGCTCCAAGTGTAAAGTTAATATTGCTTTTCGTATTTAGTACGTACCAATAATCCAATTTCGCGTCCAGTTTACTTGTCTTTACGCGTTTGTCCTGAGAAAGATTAATTACTGACTGATTTGTATTCAAGCCCAAAATATCATCAAACTTGAATTGGTCGTTTTGTTCTAAAATGGTGTTGTAAAAGGGATCCTCATCCTGGAATAAATATTGTGTTTCAAAGGCGAAAATATTATTGTCGTTCAAGGTATAGTAATAGTTTAAGTTCTGGCTGATGCTAAACGGGTTTTGTTGCTGGGTTTGATCTATATTAGAAGAAATTGAAGAATAGAAATCCTGAAATTCGTTTTGCTTTGAAATTCTTCCGAAGAGATCATAATCCAAATGATTATTGCTGTTTGGTTTGTAACTTGAACTTAGTTTAAACAGTCCCAAATCTGTTTTTTGAAGGGTATTACTGGTTGTTATTTCATTTGTAGAGGTAATATTTTCATTTTCCGGTCCGGAGGTTATGGGAATAATATATTCCCTTGAACTGTTTTGTTCTATTTCGGTTCGTGTCCCGGAATAAATGGCAAATCCGCTTAGGTCCCAGGTCCTTTTTGGTGAAAAGCTAAAATTGGCTGCTCCAAATTTGGAATCTATAGCTTTTGCCTTGTTGTTTTGCATGGTTAAAAATCCCATATCGCCGGAAGCCACATTAAAATCGGTCCCACTATTAGTATGTGTGCCCCTGAATCCTCCGGTAAAGTTAAAATAGTCCTGCATGGTAAAGGGCACTTCCCCAATATTATTAAAATCGGTAATAAGGTTAAGGCTGTAATTTGGGTTGTAGTAAAACAGTTTTGGATGGGCCAAATACCGTTCGTCCGGACCGGGGCCGGCGGTAATCTCTCCAAACCAAAAGCTTTTTTTTACCTTCTTTAAGTTTAATATTTATGGCAATATTATCTTCGTTACTCCTCAGGCTTTTAAGCTGGCCTACTTCATCATAATTTTTTAATACCTGAACCTTATCTATAGCGTCAGCAGGAATATTTTTCGTTGCCAGTTTTGTATCCCCGTCAAAAAAGTCCTTCCCCTCAACCATAACTTTTTGCACTGCTTTTCCTTCGACTTCAATGGCCCCATCTTTGGTGACCTCCACTCCGGGAAGCCGTTTTAAAAGATCCTCCAGTTTTTTATCTGTTTCTCTTTTAAAGGAGTCGGCATTGTAAACTAAAGTATCTCCTTTAATGGAAACCGGCATTTCGTATGTAAGCTCTACGGCATCCAAAGCCGTATCATTTTCTAGGGTAAAATCTTTAACAATATCGATGTCGGCAGTTGTTAATACCTCTTCAAAGGTTTTTTTGCCTATATAACTTACCTGAAGCTTATAGGACATATCGGGTTTTAAATTGAGCTTATAACGCCCTTTATTGTTGGTAATCCCATAGGATTCTAATGAATTAGTGTCCTGGTTAATGGCGATAACATTTGCCAATTCCAAGGGATTGCCAATACTGTCCCTAACAACACCTTCTACCTTGATTTGGGCAAAGGATATACTGGCCACTAAAAGCAGCACCATAGTTAATTTATGATTCATGGGTTAAATTTTATTACTGAACTCATCTTGGCTTTTTCTATTTCCTAAAAAATGTCTCAAATTCGCCCATATTTCGTTACTTTTTTTATGTGTAGCCCTGCTATACCTTGCAAAAAGTACCTCATCTGAACAAATTTTATCTCATTTTCGGTTAAAAACAAAAAGTCAAGATGAGTTCACTGTTTATTAAGTCGGATCTATCCATAGAAATAATTTTTCAATATTCAGGATATTTGTATGACTTAACTTATGTTCGATTTATTGATTGATGTCTCTTTTTGGTGGTTTTATAAAACAGGATTACTATAGCAGGTTACCCCATGCGAATTACCCCCTGATTCTAATTTCCGTACTATGGCCATCTCCGCGGTGGTGTTCATAACGTTCGCGCATCTCCCTCATTTTCTTTTCCATAATAATATCATACTTCTCCTGGGAAATTACTTTTCCTTTTGTGGGCTCTTCAATAGCAGCTTTATCATTTGGATTTAATACTATTTTGCTACATATTAAGGTTTCACTTTCGTCATTAACTTCAAGAATTAAACCGGGAAGGCCATGATAATTGCCCGGACCGTTATTTACTGGAATTTGTGGAGCATACCAGGCTGTTATAGTTATTTCCTCCATTTCAGACTCTGGTTCTTCATCCATATCCTTATCCCCGTTTATACTAATGGTTGCTTCAACAACAGGAACCATACGCTTCATTGTAGCTTTATAACATGTATATTCTCCAATGTTCTTGGTTTCACTTTCAAGTTTCCAGTCTTGTTTTTGAAGCGCGTCCTTAATTAGAAAGATCTTTCCTAGGACTTCACTTTGGCTTGTAAATCGATCCTCTTTGATATTTTTATATAAAATATCCGATTCTCCAGTATTAACCACCACCATAACCAATCCTTCAGGCTGGGGTGCTTCTAATTGTTCGTCTTCTTTATATAAGGATTCCTTTGCATTGAAGGATAATATATAGGTTTTTTCGAATTGCTTTTTCATCATTTCCATCATTCGCTTATGCATATCGGTATCTATTTGAGTGCTATCCAGTTTAAAATCCATCTTTCTGTGCGATTTGTAGGTCGCTTCTCCCTGAAAATTCTGTGCTGCTGCTGAAATTGCTATAAGAAGCATGACAAGCATTAAGGCAAGTTGTTTCATTTTTTTATGTTTTTTAATTATTAATACCGCAAATATGATCACTTAAATGTTTTTAATGCGTTAACGAGTGTTAACGTGTGTTAAGCGATTCGTTTTTTTACAATTTAACATTTACTTTTGGGGTATGAATGATAATCGCTATAGGTGGATTTTATATACAATAGTTGCAGTAATTATTGGTACAATTGCAATTCAAATCTATTGGAATTACAAAAATTATCTTGTAAATAAACAACAGCTAACTAATGACGTGCAACACAGTTTGGACAAGGCTGTGGAAAGTTATTATGCAAATTTGGCCGAAAATAATACCATTGCTTTTGCCTATGATATCGATGATACGAATTTCATGGAGCAGAGAAAGCTGGACAGTTTAATACATACCATTGAAATATCGGGCAATTCCACTAAATCCCTGGATTCTGTAGATATCGAATTAATTGATGGCCTTTCGGTATTTAGAGGTATTGAAACAGATTCTTTTTTAAAAAGCCTTAGGAAATCTCATATTCAATTTCCAAAAACTCCTTCAAAATCTATCCTAAAGAGATTTTCCATAGATTCAACCTCCCAATTTAATTTCAGGCGGTTAACCTCCAAAGTTGTACTCTCTATGACCAGTGACACCTTACAATTAAAAGATATTGATTCCTTATTTCGAGAAGAGTTAACCCACAAAAAGTTGGATATTAACTATGGCTTTACGCATGAGAATCTTGAAGGCAAAACCATTTATTTAAATCCGGATATTGTAAAATCGGCCACCTTAAAGACCAAAACAAAATCGCCCTTTTTAGATCATACCGGAACTCTAACGGTACATTTTTCCAATGAAACCAGAATAATATTAGGACGTATTCTTTCGGGAATTCTAATTTCAACATTGTTAATACTGGCGGTAATAAGTTGCTTATTTTATTTGCTTAAAATTATAAAACATCAAAAGCAATTGGCCGAAGTTAAAAATGATCTCATCAGCAATATTACCCATGAGTTTAAAACACCTATTGCTACCATAAGTGTTGCTATAGAAAGTATAAGAGATTTTGACATCATTAACGATAAGGATAAAACAAAAAAATATCTCGACATGTCCGGGGACCAACTCTCCAAACTTAATCTTATGGTCGAAAAATTATTGGAAACCGCGACACTGGACAGTGATAACTTAGAATTAAACAAAGAGGAGATTAATGTTACCGAATTGCTTAAAAGCATCGTAAACAAACATCAATTTGAACTAGTCGATAAAACCTTAACATATATAAGTTCAGATGAGGACGTACTGTTAAATGTCGATCTGTTTCATATTGAAAATGCAATCAACAATGTCATTGACAATGCCATAAAATATGGCGGTAATGAGATTTCGGCGGATATAAAGCAGACTGCAGGTTGGGTGGAAATTTCCATATTGGATAATGGTAGTTCCCTAATAAAAGCCAACAAGGACAAATTGTTTGAGAAATTCTACCGTGTTTCAAAAGGCAATACCCATGATGTAAAAGGATTTGGTATAGGCTTATATTACAGCAAAAAAATTATTGAAAAACACCATGGAACCATTGCATTGGATTTAAGCACGAACACAACATGTTTTAAAATTTCACTTCCTAATGAGTAAGCAAACCACAATTCTTCTGGCCGAAGACGAACCTTCTTTAGGGCAAATTATAAAAGAGAGTTTGGAGACAAGGGACTTTACCGTTTTGCTATGTGAAAATGGTGAAATTGCTCTTGAGACCTATAGAATTCATCAACCGGAACTACTTGTTCTCGATGTAATGATGCCAAAAAAAGATGGATTTACTTTGGCCAAAGAGATCCGTATGGAGAATGACGAAATTCCAATAATTTTCCTCACGGCCAAATCTCAACCACGGGATGTGGTCGAAGGATTTACCATTGGTGGTAATGATTACTTAAAAAAACCTTTTAGCATGGAAGAGCTAATTGTTAGAATTAACAATTTAATCAACCGAAACCGGCTTCAAAAATCTTCCGGTATTCTTAAGATCGGTGGCTATACTTTCGATTTTCCTAAACAGATCTTGCAGTTTAAAGATGACACAAAAGTTCAATTGACCCATCGAGAGGCACATCTTCTATTTCACTTGATAAAAAATAAAAATGAGGTTTTGGATCGATCGTTGATCCTTAAAAAACTTTGGGGTAATGATGATTTCTTTAATGCCCGAAGTATGGATGTTTTTATAACAAAACTTCGTAAAAAATTAAATCTTGACAGTAGCATCCAAATTGTAAATGTTCGCGGATATGGCTATAAATTAATAGCTTAATTTTTGTACTTTACAGTGCAATTACGATGAGGCTATTATTTTATATATCAATTCTTTTATTTTTTTCAATTCCAACCCAGGCACAAATTGAAGCGAACCTGGTCAAGTCTGTTGCTTTGACAGCCGACCGAGTTATTGGTATTGATAATTTGGAAAGCAATTACTATATCAAGGACAATACGCTTTACAAGGCTACAGATCGAAACACGAGCAACTATAACAACCTGCAGCTCGGGCCCATTTCGAGTGCAAACGCCTTCAACTCTTTAAAAATAAATCTGTTCTACAAAGATTTCAATACTGTTGTGATACTTGATAATCGCTTGTCGGAAATGTTTAGACTACGCTTTAACACGCTGCAACCATTTAAGAACCTGACGCATATTTCTACTGGAAATGACAATACCATCTGGTTGTTCGATCAAAACACCCAGCAGCTGGAAAATTATGATTACAAGGCGAATAAGGTTCGTGTTACAACCTTACCCATTCAAGGTGAAGTATTGGACCTAAAAAGTAATTACAATTATTGCTGGCTGCTCACCAAAACAGAGCTGCACACCTACAATTATTTTGGAAGTCTGATCTCCAAAATAGAACATGACGGTTATTTGTCGATTGAAGAAAACAACGGAGATCTGTTTCTTTTAAAGGATAATACACTCTTTTTTATGGCCAAAGACTCGAATGAAATTCAAGAGGTCTTACCCCCAAATTTGTTAATAAAACAGTTTTTAGTAACCAATGAAAGCTTGTATATTTACGACGGTGAATTTCTTCACCTGTACCAATTAAAAATGAAATAACATTATGCACATTGCTATTGCCGGAAACATTGGCGCGGGAAAAACGACGCTTACAAAATTACTCGCAAAACATTATAAATGGGAGGCCCAATTAGAAGATGTTGTCGATAATCCATATTTAGACGACTTTTACAATCAAATGGAACGCTGGAGTTTTAATTTACAGGTGTATTTTTTAAATAGCCGTTTCCGTCAGGTCCTGCAAATTCACAATAGCGGTAAAGACATCATTCAGGATCGCACGATCTATGAAGATGCTCATATTTTTGCGCCCAATTTGCATGCGATGGGACTCATGACCAATCGCGATTTCGAAAACTACCGGTCGCTTTTCGATCTTATGGAATCTCTGGTACAGGGTCCGGATATATTAATTTACCTCCGTAGTTCCATTCCCAATCTGGTATCTCAAATCCATAAGCGCGGGAGGGATTACGAAAATTCGATCAGTATAGATTATTTGAGCCGGCTAAATGAACGTTATGAAGCATGGATAAGCGGTTACGATAAAGGCAAGCTTCTTATAATTGATGTCGATGACCTGGATTTTGTAGATAATCCAGAAGATCTTGGGACCATCATTAATACGATCGACGCAGAGATCCACGGATTGTTTCAGGTGTAAAATATGGAGCTGTCGGGCTTCTTATGCTTCTAAAAAAAATTTGGTGGAATTGATGGGTTTGTAATTATTGATATAATTTATCGTCAAAAGCATATAAATTAATTCATTAAACTAACCCTTCCATCAAATGACGACCAACAGAATTGAAATTGCCAAAATTTCAGATCTCCAAGACAAAACACCTGCCTACGCCTTAGTAAAGAATACAGATCTCGTTATTATAAAACATGAAAGTGGCATCTCTGTGCTTTACGGAAGATGTCACCATCGCGGCGCAATTTTAGCCGACGGGCATATCGATGGCCATAATCTTATTTGTGGGGTTCATGGCTGGGATTACCGCTATGATACGGGAATAAGTGAGTACAATAATGATGAACAGCTTCATAAATTTCAGGAGTATATTGAAGGCGATTCGCTTTTAATCGATGAAGCCGAGGTCGCTGCCTTCGAAATCGAACACCCCCAACCTTTTAATCGCGATGAGTATCTGGGTACATATGCAGATACACATCCCGAAGATACCGAACCCTATACCGGCTATATAAAAGAGCTGGCAAAAAATGGCTTAAAAAATATTGGACATCACGGGTTTTCTGCCGCCATGGGGGTCGACAGGAATACCCTCCCCCAATGGAACAACATTCAGTTTCTACCGGCACAGCTAGCCTATCGCCCCTTGCTGGACCATGAAGCCGTGGTTACCAAAGTCGTTATCGGGCCCAGGGCAAAAAAACCACTGGAATTGGACCTTCCTCTTTTTGTCAGCGATATGAGCTTTGGAGCCTTATCGCGTGAAGCCAAAATAGCCTTGTCCAAGGGCGCCGAGCTTTCCGGAACGGGAATCTGTTCGGGCGAAGGGGGTATGCTCCCTGAAGAACAACAAAACAATTCTAAATACTTTTACGAATTAGCTTCGGCACAATTTGGCTTTTCATGGGACAAACTGGATCATGTACAGGCCTTTCATTTTAAAGGGGGTCAGGGCGCCAAAACGGGAACCGGCGGACATTTACCCGGGACTAAGGTAAGTGCAGAAATCGCAAAGGTACGAGGATTAAAGCAAGGTGAGAATGCTATTTCTCCAGCGGCGCATCCTAACTTCCATAACGTAGAGGACTTTAAGGATTTTGCCGATAAAGTTAGAGAACGTACGGGCGGAATTCCCATCGGATTTAAAATCGCCGCCAGCCATATAGAAAAGGATATCCAGTTCGCCCTCGATGTGGGTGTGGATTATATTATCCTCGATGGCCGAGGCGGAGGAACAGGATCGGCGCCGACCATCCTGAGAGATCATATCAATATTCCGACGATCCCTGCTTTGGCAAGGGCCCGAAAATATCTGGATGCCGTTGGGGCGACCGATGTCACCCTTGTCATTACCGGCGGATTACGGGTTGCCGAAGATTTTGCCAAAGCCCTGATGCTCGGTGCCGACGCTATCGCGGTATCGAACTCGGCATTGCAGGCCATTGGATGTTTAGGAATGCGGGCCTGCGGATCGAACAATTGCCCCGTAGGTATTGCGACCCAAAAAGAATCCCTGCGCAGCCGATTGATCATTGACTCGTCTGCCAAACAATTGCATAACTTTTTTAGCGCCACAAATAACCTCATCAGGGTCATTTCAAGGGCTTGCGGTTATGACGATATCTCTAAATTCAATCATAACGACCTGTCGACCTTCGATACCGATATGCATAAATTAACGGGAATCCACTACGCCGGCATAAACTAATTAAATAATGTTCGAAATATTCGTTGGCCTTATCGCTCTTGCAGGTCTTTTAAGTTTTATTAACGCGAAATTTTTAAAGCTTCCCCAAACCATTGGAGTTATGATCCTCTCCATTGGAGTATCCCTTTTATTTGCGGCCAGTTACTTTATCGATGAGTCCTATTTTGTGAGGGTCACCCAAATTGCAAGAAGTATCGACTTTAAGACCATACTCTTCGATTTTCTATTGGGCACCTTGCTCTTTGCCGGAGCGATACATGTGAATTTAAAAGGCCTCTTGAAAGAAAAAGGTACCGTTTTAATTTATGCGAGCTTCGGGGTTTTGGCCTCAACATTTATTATCGGAACGGCCTTTTATTATCTGGCTGCGGCCATTGGGCTCGACATAAGCTATTTATACAGTTTGGTATTCGGCGCGTTGATTTCCCCTACGGACCCTGTTGCTGTTCTTGCATTACTAAAAAAAGCTGGAGCGCCCAAGCATATGGAAATAAAAATAGTCGGCGAATCATTGTTCAATGATGGTGTTGGCATCGTCGTGTTCTTATCATTATTGTCGCTTGCTACCATGATGCAGGAATTTGAAGTTGTTCATATTTTTGAAGAATTCGGTAAAGAAGGCGGAGGCGGAATTGTAATGGGATTGGCCTTAGGATATTTAGGGAAAATATGTATTCAAAGCGTGAGTAAGGAAGCCGTGATTGCTGTCCATATTTCCCTGGCCATCGTCCTTGGAGGTTATGCCTTGTCGTCCTTAATTCATGTTTCGGGACCCATCGCAATGGTCGTGGCGGGTCTCATCATAGGCAACAGTCTGCATTCTGAAAAGATTTCCGAAGAATTAAAAAATCATATGAATATCTTTTGGAAGGTCCTGGACGAGATATTCAATGCGGTACTTTTCGTGCTTATCGGAATTATAATTATTACGCTCGAGTTTAATATTTACCATTTGTTATTAGGCATAATCACTATTTTTATTGTGCTCCTTTCAAGATATATTACTATCTTTTTATCTAATTTTTTATTGAAAAGATCACACAAGGTAGATCCTAAGGAATGTATTATATTAACATGGGCGGGATTAAGGGGTGGTATCTCTATAGCATTGGCATTAACCTTGCCTGAAGGCGATGTAAAGGACATTATATTATATGCAACATACGTGGTTGTAATCTTTTCTATAATTGTTCAGGGATTATCGATTGAAAAACTTATCTCAAAATCTTTTAAAAATAATTAAATGGAGAAAAAATTAGTCTGGCACAAAGTATTAAGTGACAAAAAGGAATTGCCTGAAGGTCGTGTAAAAACAGTTACTGCGAATCATAAAGGTATTTGTCTAACGCATTACAAAGGCAAATTTTCGGCTTTAGATAATCGCTGTCCTCATCAAGGAGGACCATTGGGCGAAGGCTCGATAGAAAACGGATTATTACGCTGCCCATGGCATGGCTGGGATTTCGATCCTTGTACTGGAAATCCACCGGGATATGACGATGGAGTTCAAACATTTCCTGTTAAAGAAGAAGGTGATTCCATTTTTGTTGGCGTTGAAGAAGAAGTGCCTCACGAAATTACAGTTTCTGATATTATGGTAGAAACTATGGTAAATTGGGGTGTCAACAAGGTCTTCGGAATGGTTGGCCATTCCAATCTTGGATTTGCTGATGCTATGAAACGTCAGGAGCAAAAAGGAAATTTAAATTTTTATGGTATCCGTCATGAAGGTGCTGCTGCATTTGCAGCTTCAGCATACGGAAAGCTTACAGGGAAACCTGCGGCTTGCTTTTCTATCGCCGGACCAGGAGCTACAAATATGTATACAGGAATGTGGGACGCCAAAGTAGATCGTGCTCCACTTTTAGCATTAACAGGACAAGTAGCAACTCAAGTTGTCGGTACAGGTAATTTTCAGGAAGTCGATTTAGTACAGGCTTTTAACACCGTTGCCGAATTTAACCAACGTGTGCAAAGTGATAGCAGACATAGTGAATTAATGTCTTTAGCAATAAAACATGCGCTTTTAAAACGTGATGTGTCACATCTTACTTTCCCAGATGAAGTTCAGGAACGTCCTGCAAAAACTGGAGCAAAAGCGAAAGGTCCAAAAAACAGAATCACATCTTTAGAAATCGCACCTCCAATTGAAGCCGTCAATGATGCTATAGCATTAATTAAAAATGCTAAACGACCAGTAATTATTATGGGTCATGGTGCCAGAGAGCATAAAAAATCTGTTGTTAGGTTTGCAGAAAGCTTAAATGCAACAGTAGTTACGACTTTTAAAGGCAAAGGTTTAATTGCCGATAATCATCCGCTTGGCGGAGGCGTTTTAGGACGAAGCGGCACACCAATCGCATCTTGGTTTATGAATGAAGCCGATTTGCTAATTGTGTTTGGTGCATCGTTTTCAAATCATACAGGAATTACGCCTAAAAAACCAATCATTCAAATAGATTTTGACCCTTTGGCATTGAGTAAATTCCATCAGGTAGAAGTAGCTGTTTGGGGAGAAATATCAAGAACATTAGACATATTCAATTCAGAATTAAAAGGCAACATAAATACTATTGACCAACGAGAAGAAAATGCCGAACGATGGACAATCTGGAAAGTAGAAAAAGCAAAACGGTTACTTGAAACTTCAGACAATGGCATTAGTTCTATTGCTGTATTTGAAACCATGAATAAACTCACTCCAGAAAATGCTGTGATGTGTGTAGATGTTGGCAATAATGCATATTCTTTTGGACGCTATTTTGAACCTACAAATCAAGATTTTTTAATGTCAGGTTATTTAGGTTCTATTGGCTTTGCATTGCCTGCAGCCATCGGCGCCTGGGCAGCTGTTGGTAATTCACGTCCGGTAATTGCCGTGGCTGGAGATGGTGGTGTTTGTCAATATTTAGCAGAAATTACAACGCTCATAAAATATAAGATGCCTGTAAAATTGATAATTTTGAATAATCATGAACTGGGAAAAATATCCAAAGAGCAACGCGCAGGACAGTTCGATGTTTGGAAAACATCTTTATCTAATCCTAATTTTTCAGAATTCGCTCAATCTTGTGGTGCTTGGGGAAAACGAGTTGAAAAACAAGAGGATTTAGAAACTGCAATGATGGAATTATTTAAGCAAACAAATGCAGGCGTTTTGGAAATTATGACAGACGTGAATCTTATATAAATGTGTGTTCACAAAAAAAACCACGCTTTATGCGTGGTTTTTAAAATTTATTAAATGAAGATTTTAGTTTTCTTCTACTTCTTCAACGACTTTCTTTACAGTTTTTTCTATATTCACTTTTATTTCAGCACCATTCTTTTCCAGAGCTTCCAGTTTAGCTTTTACTTCGGCTTCAGCACCCTCAATTACCTTTTCCTCTGTTACAACTTCTCCATTTATTGTCGTGGTCGTTGTAACTTTTGCGATAACCATTTGCGAATCATTAGAGGTCATTTCAACCTTGATCTCTTTATGGATCTCGTCGGCAGCCATTCCCATGTCGTCTGAAGTACTGTGCCCTCCTAATATAGGAGCTATGACCAAACCAATTAAACAGGTTAGTTTAATTAAGATATTCATTGATGGCCCGGAAGTATCTTTAAATGGATCACCAACCGTATCTCCTGTTATTGCCGCTTTATGGGCTTCAGAACCTTTATAGGTCATTTCGCCATTGATCTCTACTCCGGCTTCAAAGGATTTTTTAGCATTATCCCAGGCACCACCTGCATTATTCTGAAAGATGGCCCAAAGCACACCACTTACTGTAACACCTGCCATATAACCACCTAACATTTCTGCTATGGCCTGATTTTCCATTCCAAAGATCATAGGAACAAAAGTAATTGCCAAAGGAAACCCGATAGTTAACAGACCAGGAAGCTTCATTTCTTTCAATGCTGCTTTGGTAGAAATATCCACACACTTTGCATATTCGGGAGTTGCTTTACCTTCCATTATTCCCGGGATCTCCCTAAACTGACGGCGTACTTCCTGTACCATTTCCATGGCGGCCTTCCCAACGGCATTCATTGCCAATGCAGAAAATACTACGGGGATCATTCCACCCACAAATAACATAGCTAAAACCGGGGCTTTAAAAATGTTAATTCCATCAATGCCTGTAAAGGTTACATAGGCAGCAAATAATGCTAATGCCGTTAATGCGGCCGAAGCGATGGCAAATCCTTTCCCGGTTGCCGCCGTTGTATTACCTACCGAGTCTAATATATCTGTGCGTTCTCTTACAATAGGATCCTGTTCGCTCATTTCGGCAATCCCGCCCGCATTATCTGAAATTGGCCCGAAAGCATCAATGGCCAATTGCATGGCAGTGGTTGCCATCATTGCAGATGCAGACAATGCTACACCATAAAATCCTGCAAAGGCATAAGATGCCCAGATAGCGCCTGCAAATAAGAGTACCGAAGGGAATGTAGATATCATCCCGGTAGCTAAACCTGCGATAATATTAGTTCCTGCTCCTGTACTTGATTGTTGTACGATCTTTAAGGTTGGCTTTTTTCCCAATCCTGTATAATGTTCGGTTACTGAAGAAATACCGCCTCCAACTAATAGTCCAATCAATGTAGCATAAAACACTCGCATAGAAGAAATCTCTTGTAAGCCTTCACCAAAGAAATTCATTTGCATGGTTTCCGGAAGCATCCATGTTACCAAAGCAAAACAAGTAACTGCTACTAAGCCAATAGAAGTCCAGTTTCCAACATTTAAAGCGCGCATAACCTGCGCCTCTTTGGCGTCGTTACTTTTAATTTTAACAAGCATTGTTCCGATTACAGAAATAATAATTCCTGCACCGGCAATAGCCATTGGTAATAAGATAGGGCCAATGCCTCCAAAGGCTTCTCCAATATTCCCGCCCATATCTTTAATCACATAGTTTCCTAAAACCATTGCTGCTAACACGGTTGCTACATACGACCCGAACAGATCGGCTCCCATACCTGCAACATCACCTACATTATCTCCAACATTATCTGCAATGGTTGCCGGGTTACGCGGATCGTCTTCAGGAATACCAGCTTCAACCTTCCCAACTAAATCGGCTCCAACATCGGCCGCTTTGGTGTATATACCACCACCCACACGAGCAAATAGTGCAATAGATTCGGCACCAAGTGAAAACCCCGCGAGCGTTTCTAAAACGATGGTCATATCATCGGTAGATGTCCAGACCCCTCCCATAAAATAATTGAAGAAAATGATGAAAAATGCGGTTAATCCTAATACGGCCAGACCACCAACACCTAATCCCATAACGGTACCACCGCCAAAAGACACTTTAAGAGCCTGGGGTAAACTTGTACGTGCGGCCTGAGTTGTTCTTACATTGGTCTTCGTGGCTATTTTCATTCCCATATTTCCTGCCAATGCAGAGAAGAATGCTCCAAAAATAAAGGCAATTACAATGAGCCAGTGTGTAGTGGGCACTATAAAAGAAACGGCCGTAAGTGCGATACTTACAATTACAACGAAAATTGCTAAAAGCCTGTATTCAGCACTTAAAAAAGCTAAAGCCCCTTCGTAGATATGATCGGAGATCTCTTTCATTTTTCCATCTCCGGCATCCTGTTTCATTACCCAAGACCGCTTTACGAACATATAAGTTAAGCCCAATATCGCCAGAACTATCGGCATATAAATCATCATTGATTCCATATATAAATTTTAATTAGTTGATTAGATTTTTACGAGCGCAAATGTAACAAAATCAAAGGGAAGTAAAAAATATTTTAGATTCTACTGTATTAAAGTTTGGTGCTATAATTATTTATCTGTTTTGATTTTAAAAAACCCTCCAAATAACGATGAAAGGGTCTAAATGTATTTGAACGATTTTATCATTAGATCGTAAAGTTGCCACTTGCCTTATGCTCACTATTTTTATACCGCGCGATGCATTTATTTAAAATATCATAAGCCTCATCGGCATTTCCCCAACCTCCCACATCGACCTTTTTCTTTTCGAGATCCTTATACACCTGGAAGAAATGCTCGATCTCCTTTACCAGGTGCGGATTCACATCGGAAAGGTCATTAAGGTGGTTCCAGATGGGATCGGACACCGGCACACAAATCAGCTTTTCGTCGGGCCCTTTTTCGTCGGCCATATGGAATACACCCACGGGCTTCACTTCCATAACACACATGGGAAATGTGGGTTGCGATCCCAGGACGAGTACATCCAGAGGGTCGCCGTCCAGCGCCAGCGTTTCGGGGATAAACCCATAATCGGCAGGATACATCATGGAGGAGAACAGCATCCGATCGAACCTTATCTTTTTTAACTCAAAATCGTATTCGTATTTGTTACGGCTGCCCTTGGGTATCTCTATCAATACATCGAAGGTTTGTGCTTTATCCGGACTCATGGTAAAATTTATTTTGTCATTCCCTTGAATAAGGGAATCTTATAATAATGTCCTAAATCTTAATTGTTTTAAGGAATGCAAAGATACTGAACCCTTTAGGTTTGGGCAACTTATAATTTTAAATAAAAAACATTTAAATTTGTAAGTATATACTAAAAATTAACTACCGGTGGGTTTATTCATAGGCTCGACAATACATAACACTCATTTAATATGGAAAATTTAAAGAAATGTCTTGTAAATGTGAGGGTATCGCAAATGGATGCCGCTGTAGCATTTTATACTGAAAACCTCGGGTTAGAACTTGTAAACCGGTACGGCGATCACTATGCCGAGATCCGGGCACCCGGCCTTATGATCGGGTTGCATCCCTCTTCAGAAAAAGTAACTACAGGCAACAACCTTTCCATCGGATTTGGAGTGGTTGACTTCGATACCACCGTAAAAAACTTAGAGGCCAAGGGCATTGCATTTAATATAGAACTGGATGGATGGATCAGGCTTGCGCATTTTAGCGATCCCGATGACAATCCCCTGTTCCTGGCAGAACACAAAAATTAATTTACACTAAAGATGAAACGAATGAAAAAAATAACCAGGATATGGCACGGTATAACCAAAGCTGAGCATGCAGAGGTATATACGAAGTATATTGAAGATACCGGAATATCGGAATATGCAAAGATCGACGGGAACCTGTCCACAAAGGTTTTAAGACGTATCGATGATGATGTTTGTCACTTTTTAACGGTCACGGAATGGGATTCTTACAACAGTATTCGCGCCTTTGCCGGAGAAGATTTTGAAAAGGCTGTCTATTATCCCGAGGACGAAAAGTACCTGTTGAAGTTCGAGCTAAACGTAAGGCATTATGAGACCTTTGAATATTAGTGAAAAGGAAATTCCCGCTCTGTGCCTTCGCTTAAGCTTTTGTGAGAAAATAATAAGATTCCCGCCTGCACGGAGAAATTATGAGATTCCCGCCTGCGCGGGAATTAAAAATGGAATCCGAAGGTTCCGGTAACTCCAAACCTACGAGTACCGGGATTGTCATTGTAGTTCCCCCTGAAATTAAAGTCCACCCTGAATATTTTAAAGATATTACCCACACCAAAACTGTATTCCCAGTAGATCTTATCATTGGGAGCCTGGTATAGTAATCCGGAGGCATTGAGGGCCCTGTTCTCATCCGAAATTTCCCCCCATACGCCACGCAGGCCAAGAATGGCCCGTAGGTTATACTTTTTAAGGAAGGGGATCCTCGAAAAGATACGTCCGTTAAAATTGTGTTCCAAATGCAGGGAGGTATAGGTATCGGTAACGAACTCGTAATAATCCAGCTGGGCAAAGGTATTATATATGGAAAAATAGGACTGATTTCCGGGAACAACGCTTAATAGTCCCAGGGGAACTTCACCAATGGTCTTTCCCGCCTCTATAGTGGAGAACAACCTGCCAAAACCACCGAGTTGCCAGGGCTGTGTATACGAAAATTGCAGTTTTGTATAGTTAAAATCACTGTTAAACATGCTCTTGCTCCCAACGCTTACCTGGGCAAATAAACGGGCGAAGTTATCGTTAGACTCATGGCGTTCCACCCCAAAGCCTGTCATTTTACGATTTGGAAAATACTGTATCGTTGCCGAAGTTTCATACTGATTTACAGATGAAGACACCCCTGTGGGTGAGTCCGCATCAAAATAATCCAGGCTAAATGTAGGCGATGCCGATACCAGGGTACGATAGTTGCCTCCCAACCTTAAAATTATATTTCGCCAGGGTTCTATTTCGACAGCAAGGGTCGTTAAATTAATGCTGGTCAATTTATCATTGGTTCCTGAACCTACAACCGAAGATGAGGCCAGGCTTCGACCCAATACATCGGTGGAAGTGGTAAGGCTGGCGCCGATCTGTTCCACATCACGGCGGTTCCCCCCCGAAATAATGAACCTGCTTTTTTTATCCAGCAGCCATTTTCCCGAAATGCCGTATTTAAATTTATTGTCCTTGAATCCGTAAGCGGTAAATCCCTCCAATCGCCAAAGATCATTTCTTCCAAAATAAGTTCTGCCCCCGGTCCGTATGCGTACGCCTTCCACCTCATTATATCCGAAGGTTGAAAAAATAGGCCCATAATCCAAAGGAAGCGTGTTGAATTCTATATATCCCGATGACAATATACTTCCAAGATTGTATAGTTGCCTGAACTTCTTCACGGTCTTTAAGGTGTCTAACATTTTGTAAATGCCAATTTCGTCCTCACTTAAGGCCTCCAATCGGTGCTCATCCCAAAAGGCATTATCCCTGTCATAGACATCCTTGTCGTAATAATAGACCTCTTCATCATAGAAATCCTTGTCCTTTTCCTTATCAAACTCATAATTGTTATACAAGGACGTGCGTTTACCATAAATACCTTTTGATTTTTCGTTTTTATTGAAGGCAAAATCAGACATCATATAATCCCGTTTTACAAGGAACAAGGAATCGTTAAGCACTTCAAACTCCTGCTCTATATAAATTTCCTTAACCCAATTTATATTGGCGCTCTTTGAAGCCTGCAGATTGATCTCTTTAATGGCATAAGTGCTGTCGCTCACCCAGAAATCCCCCTTAAAGGTGAGTTCATTTTTACGCCTGGGATAGTAAATGATATTATAGCACCATTTATTATCGATATAGGCACTGTCGGTCAGGACATAATTATAGGTGTTTATACCGGTTTTGGATAAGGGACTAACAAAGCTCTTATCGAAGAACTTCAGGTAATTGTCGTAAACGTTAAAATCGGAATACAGATCGTTCACAAAATCAATAATGATCTGGTTATCGCTAAACCCGGAATTCTTATTCCCTATAAGTTCTTCTTTTTCCTTATTTATGGTATTGTCCCCATAAACCTTAGTCGCAGCTTCATTAACGAACATGGGCAAATAGGTCTTTCCAGTAACCCTGGAGGTATCTACCTGGTTAAAGACAAATTCCATACCGCGAAACAGCTTGCTTTTTATCAGGGCACTGTCTACGGTATTAATATCGAACTCTACTTTTTCGTACTTATCGTATTCATATTGATTAAACTGTTTTAATCCGTTCTTACGCTTGTGTGCCCATATGTTCTTTAATATGGAAATGGCAGGGTTTTCTGCTTCCTTTTTGGATTGTTTCCCGGCAATAATGACCACGGTATCCAATTGTGCTGTTTCCTCTTTAAGTGTAAATACAAGGTTGTAATTTACTTTTTTCAGGAGGGGAATTTCCGTCCTTTCATAGCCCACAAAGGACACAACAACCGTATCCCAATTCTCGTCGGACTCTAAATAGAACCGCCCGTTTTCATTGGTTATCGTTCCAATTGAAGACCCCTTAAAGACAATATTAGCAAAGGATACGGGTTCGTTGTTTTCATCGAAAACATGTCCGCTGACTTTTGTTTGGGATAAGATACTTAAGCTATATAGAAATACAATAAAGTAAAGAAATGTTCTCAAGATGATTATTTTAAAAATAAAACTTCATCAACAACTGTGCTAACGAAGTTTATATAACGCAAAATTCCCCGTTTTATTTATAGAGAACTTTTCTTACTGCCTTGACCACATCATTACTGTTTGGCAACCATTCGGCCAGTAAAACCGCGGAATACGGCGCCGAGGTATCGGCCGTATTTATTTTTTCGATTGGAGCATCCAAATAATCAAAGGCCTGGGATTGTACCTGGTAGGTGATCTCCGTGGCTACATTGCCAAAAGGCCAGGCTTCTTCGAGAATGACCAGCCTGTTTGTTTTTTTAACCGAATTCAATATCGTTTCATGATCCATTGGCCTTACAGTACGCAGATCGATGATCTCGCATGAAATGCCTTCCTTTTCCAGTTCATCTGCCGCTTTATAGGCTTCCTTTATGATCTTCCCGAAAGATACAACAGTGACGTCCTTGCCTTCACGCTTAATTTCGGCAACACCAATTGGAATTGTATATTCGCCTTCCGGTACTTCGCCTTTATCTCCATACATTTGCTCACTTTCCATAAAAATTATCGGGTCATCATCACGAATGGCCGATTTCAATAAGCCCTTCGCATCATAGGGATTGGAGGGTACTATAACCTTTAGCCCAGGTGTATTGGCAAACCAACTCTCGAAAGCCTGGGAGTGTGTAGCCCCCAATTGTCCCGCCGAAGCTGTTGGCCCGCGAAATACGATGGGGCATTTAAATTGTCCCCCGGACATTTGCCTTATCTTGGCAGCATTATTAATGATCTGATCTATTCCAACCAAAGAAAAATTAAAGGTCATGTATTCTACAATCGGCCTGTTTCCGGTCATTGTCGAACCTACAGCTATTCCTGCAAATCCCAGTTCAGAAATTGGTGTGTCGATAACACGTTTATCTCCAAACTCGTCCAACATGCCTTTGGAAGCCTTATAAGCACCGTTGTATTCCGCAACCTCTTCTCCCATTAAATAGATGCTTTCGTCCCTGCGCATTTCCTCGCTCATGGCTTCACAAATAGCCTCTCTGAATTGAATTGTTTTCATCTGCTAATTTTTCTTGATTATCAGTTGTCAGATGTAATTCACCATTAATCATTTCGGTTGGTATCAACTGAATTGTTATGGTTCATTTCATAAATTAATTAAACTAACAATTAAAACCCTAAAGAGGCAAAAATACTAATAATTGCACAACTATAAGTAAAACCAGCTTCTAAATATTTCCTATGCATGCATAGGAAATTGTTATAAATTTGATTACCTTTGAAGCCTCAAAATCTAATCTGATTAAAAATGAAAATATTAGTATGTATTAGTCATGTTCCGGACACTACATCCAAAATTAATTTTACCGATGGCGATTCAAAATTTGACTCCAACGGGGTGCAATTTGTCATAAATCCAAATGACGAATTTGGTCTTACCCGGGCTATGTGGTTTAAAGAAAAACAAGGCGCGAGTGTGGACGTTGTAAATGTGGGCGGCCCGGAAACCGAGCCTACTTTGCGTAAAACACTTGCCATCGGCGCCGACGCTGCAATCCGTGTGAATACCGTAGCGAGTGATGGTTTTAGCGTAGCCAGGCAACTGGCAAAAGTCGTTGAAGACGGCAATTACGACCTTGTTATTGCCGGGCGCGAATCCTTAGATTATAACGGTGGAATGGTTCCCGGAATGCTGGCGGCTCTTGTTGATGCCAATTTTGTTAACAACTGTATCGGTATAGAGGTAGAAGGCACAAGTGTTACCGTTGTAAGGGAGATCGATGGTGGAAAAGAAACCATTAGCACATCCTTCCCCTTAGTTATCGGTGGCCAGAAAGGGATCGTGCAGGAAAGCGATCTCCGTATTCCAAACATGCGGGGAATTATGATGGCACGAAAAAAACCATTGACCGTTATCGAGCCCGTTGATGCCAGTGCAGAAACCACCTCGTTGTCGTTTGAAAAACCTGCGGCCAAAGGTGCGGTAACGCTGGTATCTGCTGA
>PVMK01125054.1_pt1 | contig 27228 bp, 25 predicted proteins | sample 1853481 | NCBI WGS metagenome assembly PVMK01 (sample SAMN08533507, study PRJNA380276) | Marine sediment metagenome, whole genome shotgun sequencing project. | reverse complement strand
GCGATCGGAATATCCACATCGCTGCAAATCAGCTCGCTTCTTGTGCCTTGAGTGAGCAAGAGGTCGTGGCCGTCAAGGGCGAAAGCCAGACCACCATTGTCTACGTGCTCCCGCAAGACGGCATTATCGGCACACAGAGAAAACCAGACCAGTTCACCCGCATAGTCCTTAGCCTTCGCGCACAGCATCGGGTCATCGGCATTCAGAATCAATCGGCCGCTCGCTGCAACGGCGCGGCTGACTATCCATTTGATATTCAACAATTCGCCGAGATCCTGTGAACCGAAGTCACCCAGATGGTCGGCTGCAATGTTGGTTATCAAAGCAACATCCGCCGTCTCCACTCCCAACCCACGTCGCAGCAGGCCCCCTCGTGCGGACTCGAGTATAGCCAGATCAACGCTATTCTCGCGTAACACGGCACGCGCGCCGCCAGGCCCGGACCAGTCACCACGATCAATGATGTGGTCGTTAACAGCGATCCAGTCCGTGGAACTCAGACCGACATTGCGATCGCCGGCACGAATAATATGGGTGGCCAGTCGAACTGTTGTCGTCTTGCCGTTGGTACCGGTCACTACACCAATAGGTACATCGTGAAACCTGCTCCAATCCAGATTCTTGAGTACCGGCAGTTCGCGAACCGGCCACGTCTGTGAACCCCGGCCGAGACCCACAGATGCCTCATCGTCGTCCCACAAGAACGTCTGGTCGCGCACTTCAGCTGCCTGCAAGAGCTGTATCAATTCAACGTTGCTTTCTTCCTTCGCCGAAGAGCGAATATCGGCCAGAGCTTTCACGAAATCGGGCGCATCGGCACCATTTAGTTCATTGTCACACGCTGCCCACGCCCACTCGTTGACCTCGGAGGCCGCATACAGGGTATCAATCGGCGACGTAAACGCGAGGCTGACTCCGCCGAGCAGCTTCAGCGCACGCGTTTCGTAGTCGGACCAGCCGAGCTCAGCCAGCATGTGCTGAATATGATTTTCCCAAACCGGAATCAGGCGATCTGCATCGCTGGCACTGCAGCGAACATCAAGAATCGCTCCAGGCTTGTCGAATAACAGGCTGGGGCCAGTCAGCCGGCGCGCATCAAGAAATTCCATAATTTTGCTTAGTCGCCTTCTTCGCGAGCAATTCGAACACCGCGCTCATCACTAATGATTTCAAGGTCGTCACCAAACTTAAAATCATCGAGCCCGGGGAGTGCGATTGATGTTTCCACTTTCTTGACAGAGGCATCGACTTTCGCACCGGAATTGAAATAAATGATTTGCTTCCAGGTACGCTTGATGCTGTCGGCAAGCACCAGAATCAAATCGCCCGACTGTGCCATTTCGAGCGCCTTGCTGGTGGCTTCCTGCTCATCCGCGATAACCTCGATCTGGTCGGCAGAAATACCCTCTTCAAGCAGCTGGTTTTTCAGCATCACAGCGACTTCATCCTGACCGCGACCACGACGGTTGTCGTCGCAACGACAAATAAAATAGTCAAAATGCCCCGCTGCAACTGAAGCAATTTCGCGAATATCTTCGTCGCGTCGATCGCCGGGCGCTGAGATAACAATAGTGCGCCGACCTTCGATTTCGAATCGGTCAACCAGCCCGCACATGGCGCGTACCGCGGCAGGATTGTGTGCGTAGTCCAGAATGACTCTGAAAGGATGTTCGTTGTAAATGTTCATCCGGCCGGGCGCCTGGAAGAACGACGAATCGAATGTTCGCAATCCATGACGAATGTCTTCAAGACTGATGTTCAGTTGTAGGCAAGTGCCGCCGCAAACATCGCGTTTTGTACGTTGTGCATCGCCCGGCCTTCAACGGTTGCTGGAATCAAGTGCGTCGAAAGCAAAGGCGTATGGCTTTCGTTATCGTAAATGGTAATCATGTGACCGTTCATCCCCTGCTCGAGAACAAACGCCTGCCCGCCAGCGCGTATATGCTGTTTGACCAGCGGGTGAGCCGGATTCATCGTCACATAACAAAGCCGTTCCGCATCGGTGTAGTCGGCCATTTGCAGGCACAAAGGATCGTCGGCGTTGAGCACCGCTGCGTCAGTCGCTATCTCGATCGGTACACGCTTCACCTGAGCCAGTTGCTCCAGCGTGTCGATGCCGCGAAGCCCGAGATGGTCAGCCGTCACGTTCAGGCACGCCGCGACGTTGCAAGATTGAAACCCAAGGCCGCTTCTAAGCATTCCGCCACGCGCCGTTTCCATTACGGCAGCATCAACCGACGGATCGCGAAGAATCATGTGTGCAGATACTGGCCCGGTCATATCTCCAGCAACACTTAACTTGCCATCGATATAGACACCATCGGTTGATGTAAGGCCCACCGTGTAACCGGACATCTTCATCACGTGCGCCAGCATTCGCGATGTCGTCGTCTTGCCGTTGGTTCCGGTTATCGCGGCGATCGGAATTCGTGATGGCGTGTCAGGCGGAAACAACATATCAATGACCGGTCCCGCGACATCACGCGGCGTGCCTTCACTCGGCGCAACATGCATGCGGAATCCCGGGCCCGCGTTCACTTCGCAAATTCCGCCTCCCGCTTCTCTGTATGACTCGGTGATGTCTCTGGTCAGGAAATCGACACCACCAATATCCAGGTCGATCGCCCTGATCGCTCGAATCGCCATATCGCGATTATCCGGATGCATCACGTCCGTAACGTCGATCGACGTTCCACCGGTCGACAGATTCGCGGTCGAACGCAGGTAGACAACTTCGTCTTTTTTGGGGACGGTGTCACGGTCATAACCCAATTTTTCCAACAACCGTTCCGCCTGGTGATCAAACTCCAGTCGCGTCAATACTTTTTCATGGCCTACACCACGGCGCGGATCTTCGTTGACGATATCGACGAGCTGCTCGACGGAATGTTTGCCATCGCCCACCACGTGGCCGGGCACGCGCTTGGCAGCCGCAACCAGTTCGCCATTGACTACCAGCAGGCGATGATCGAACCCTTCGATGTGGCTCTCAACGACGATTGTTCTTCCATGTTCCTTCGCTTTCTCAAAACCAACTTCAACCTCGCTTTGCGTGCGTAAGTTGATTGAAACTCCGCGGCCGTGATTTCCGTCCAGTGGCTTGAGAACGACCGGATAGCCAATCCGCTCTGCGGCGCGAACCGCGTCACGCGACGTGCGAACGACGCGCTGCTTCGGCACCGGCAAGCCGAGATCGCGCATGATGCTGTTGGTTTCTTCTTTGTCGGATGCGAGCTCCACGGCGATGTTGCTGGTCTTGTCAGTCGTCGTCGCTTGAATTCTGTGCTGATAACGTCCGTGACCAAATTGCACCAGGCTGTAACGATTCAATCGCAGCCACGGAATGTCGCGCTCCTCGGCCGCCTGCACCAGCGACGCCGTACTGGGCCCGAACGCTCGTCGTTGCGCGTAGCGAATGAAGCTGTCGCGTTCCTCGGCAAAGTCCCATTCTTTGTCCGGCGCGTCTTCAGGCTTGAGATCTTCTGGCAGCAGGCTGTAAATCATTTTGATCGCAAGCGCGCTGGACTCGCGCCCTACGGCTTCATCCTTGTATTGAAACACCATGTTGTAGTGGCCAGGCTGCCCGTCGATCGATCGCGTTCGGCCAAACGTTACTTCGGAGCCCGCCACGTTCTGTAATTCAATCGCGACGTGTTCCATAACATGTCCTAGCCAGGTACCTTCATCCTCACGCATTCGCCGTACGAAACCACCTGGTTCGCTGTACGAGCAACCGTGCTCGTGCAATCCTGGAAGACTTTCAAGCAATGGATTAGTGAACGCGTCACCGAGGCGTACGGTAGGCCACTGCTCAAGTTCACCAAGATCCAGAACATGCCGGATCACTGGAAAATGAGCGTATATGTTCGGTCCGACAAATACATTGGTACTTACTATTTTCATTATTTTGGTCCTGTCGGTCTTGTTTTGACGACTACTCGGGGCGTGCCTCTCTGGAGCCAATATCGAATCGTCCGCCCGCGATCAGTATATGCAGCTTGACGTCAATCAAGCTGACGGGCTCGCCGCGGCGCGCCTTGTCCATTGAAGAATAACTCAGATGTGTCGGGTCGATAACGGTGATGCCACCGCTGCCGACAACTTCCAGGTCATCCCCTGGGCGAATGAACGCTGCAGTGTCCTCGTCCAGCCCTATGCCAACCGCGAAGGGATTGTAGGCCAGTGCGGTCAGTAGTCGCCCCAAACGATCCCGTTCGCGAAAGTGCTGATCAATAATGAAGCTGTTCGTCAATCCCAGTCCTGGCGCCATTGTGACCATATCGGGCGACGGCGTACTGCCCTCACGGCCGCCCGCAATCATGTGCTCAGGCATAAACGCAGCTCCGGCCGATGTTCCGGCAACGTGCATGCCTGCCGCATTGCGACGTCGAATCAACTGCGAAACGGCAGTCCCACCGAGCGTAGTCGATAGTCGCAATTGATTGCCACCGGTAAGGAACACACCATCGCACTTTTCAATGTAGTCGAGATACTCGGCGTTCTGGCAATCATCCCGCGTTATGAACGGCAATACCTGGGCATGTTTGACGCCCAACTGGCGAAACAGCTTTTCGTAGTTGCGGCCAGTGTCCTCCAGCTCGGATGCGGTCGGAATAATGCCGATGCGAGAGTCTTTGCCGCCGCAAAGCTCAACAAAGCGGTCCAGAATTTCGGGATTGTGCAGTTTTTCTTCAGCGCCACCGATCGGAATAATGTAACCGCGATCGGTGTTGTGAATGTTGTTGGCCGGGCTCATTGCTTATCTATTCTCGGTTTAATCATTCTCGGCTTATCCATATCCGGGTGTTGCGTTTTGGAGTCTTGCGTATTCAATGCTGAATGCGAGTTTTGTCGCGATTCAAACTGTCCATAAACTTGTTGTTGATTATCGCGAACATGCCACACACCGCCGAGCATGACATCGGAGATTCGATGTGCGTCGTCAAGAACCAGCAGATCCGCGGCCGCGTCTGTGGCGATGCGTCCTTTGTCGTGCAACCTGAGCAGGGTTGCTACATTGCTGGTAAATGCAGGCAGCACGCGCTGCAGGGCTGCACCGCCGTCGAGCAAGGCCTGCAGCGTATCCGCCAGGCTCTGCGGATTTCCAATATCCATTTCCGTCAGCTCGCCCTGATCATTAAATACCGGCAGGCAGCCACCGCCATCGGAGCTGATCGTTATTTGATCAGCTGGTGAGTCCGAATCCAGGTATTTCAACAAAGCGACATCGGCCGGCAAACCGTCGTCGTCTTCGGCCACCGGAAATGCAGTGATATCGACAAAGCATCCTGACTTCGCCAGTTCCAGCGCTTCGTCGAACAGTGCTTTGCGGCGATTGATATGTGTTGGATTGAATACCCGCGCTGGCAACTCGGTCGTCGCCAATGCATCACGAATCATCTGCAGGCCGCGACCACCGTCGCCCAGGTGCAAGTGGAGAATGCCGGCTTTGCCTGTTATCAGACCCGCGACATGTACGTCGCTTGCAACGCGCAGAATTTCGTCGAGAGTTGGCTGACTGGAGCGGTGATCGCTGATAGCCACTTCGCCAACACCAATGACCGGATCAAGATGCACTATGTCATCCCGCACGCTACCAATCAGAGTCACCGGAGGCAGGTGATAACCGCCAGTATGGCACCAGGCGCTCATGCCCTCCTCGCGAAGTGCGCGAGTCTGTGCCAGCAAGGCCCGCGTATCGCGGGTCGTATCATCGGTACCCAAAACCCCGACAACACTGGTTACGCCGGCTCGCGTGAATCGACTCAGCGGTACCGGTGGAACACGGCTGGCAAACCCGGATTCTCCGCCGCCGCCGGTCACGTGGGCGTGGCCATCAATAAAGCCCGGCACGACGCGGCGCCCGCGCAAATCAACGCGTGAGATTCCTGCCAGGCCAAGCTCAGGTTCGGACTCGCCGAGCCAAAGGATTCGACCAGCGCCGATCAGAATGTTGCGAATACCGACATCTTCCGGAGCGAAGACGCGAGCATTCTGTAATAGGGTAAGCAAGACAGGTACCGAGTACGAGGGGGCTGGATATTTTACACGAGCGGCGAAATATTCCTGCATTTTCCGGGTCTTTTTGCCGCTAATTACATGGCTCGCCGTGCTCTCGCGTACACTTTGGCCGGCAGCAGCAAGGATAGCCTTTATAATAATCTTCAGATGACCGAAAAATCACCGCTTGGCACAACCACCGATTACCCACAGCACTACTCACCTGAGCAACTGTTCGGGATTGCCCGCGCCGAGAATCGCGCGGCGCTGGGTCTGGCCACCGCAATGCCATTTCATGGCGTGGATATCTGGAATGCCTGGGAACTGACGTGGCTGGCTCCGAACGAACTGCCCCAGGTTGCGTGCGTCGAAGTCCGGGTTCCGGCCGATTCGCCGCATATTGTCGAGTCCAAGTCGCTCAAGCTATACCTTGGATCCTTTACGATGACCGAATTCGCGTCAGAGGCCGCCGTCGCCGACGCATTGCGCACTGACATCGGTGCTTGCGTCGGAACCGTCGTCGAGATTCGCCTGGTCCGGCCAGACACATTCAGCGCAGCGCGTATCGGAATTCTTGCTGGCGATTGTCTTGATGACAGGCGTATAGCTTGCGATACATGGCAGGTTGATGCGGGATTGCTGCGTGTAGATAAACCAGTGGATAGCCAGGTGGAAAAACGACCTGATGACCAGCCCATCGTCGCTGAGACGCTGCATTCGCACTTGTTGCGTAGCTTGTGCCCGGTCACCGGGCAACCCGATTGCGGCAGCGTCATGATCAAATACCGGGGGCCGCGCATCGACAGGGACAGCTTACTGAAGTACATCGTGTCCTACCGACAACATGCCGACTTTCATGAAAACTGCGTTGAACGAATGTTTGTGGACATTCTGCAACGTTGCAAACCAGCCGAACTAACAGTTTACGCGCGTTACCAGCGCCGCGGCGGCATCGATATTAATCCGTTCCGCAGCAACACCGAATCGACGCCAGCCAACACCCGCCTCTGGCAGCAATAAACAAACCGTATCGAAAAATCTGAGGTCAATCGCGTGGCTCACGCGAACGACGCGTGTCGCCGCCCCGAGAAAATCGCGGCAAGATGCCGCTCCTACGAATCCGAGTCAGCCCCGACCGCGGATCCCGAACCCGGCGGCCCTGACCGCGGCTGCCGAACGCGACCCGGATTCGTAGGAGCGCCGTCCCGGCGCGAACGGTCGCGAGACCGCGAAGCGCACAGCAGGAATCAGTCGGTCTCTATGTCCTCAGCGCTGAGCTTATGTCCCCAGCCCTGCTTTGCGGCCAGGTAGTCTCGGTTGCTGTCAGTGACGCCGATGACGTGCTTTACCGGCGTGATGTTCTCTATACCGGCTTTTTTCAGGTCGCTTATTTTCTTGGGGTTATTGGTTAGCAATCGCAACGGTTTGGCGCCACAGAAAAACTTTAGCAGTGACGCCGCATCACTGAAATCACGCGAGTCGTCGGGTAATCCCAATGTGCGATTGGCCTGATAGGTGTCTTCGCCCGCGTCCTGCAGCAGGTAGGTCGCTGCCTTCGCCCACAGACCAATGCCGCGACCTTCATGTCCCGACATGTAAATCAGCATGCCGCCCTGCTCATCGTCACTGACGCGCTTGATCGCCGACTGGAATTGCGGCCCGCACTCGCAGCGTTGCGAACCAAATACATCCCCGGTCATACAACTTGAATGCACTCGAACCAGCGGATTGGACCAGCTGGCCGGGTCCCCTATGACCAACACGCTGTTTACGGCCATGAACGACGCCAGCGTCGCAAACGACTGCTGACCATCCTGCGCACGCAGGTCGTCCGCGATCTTCTCGATTTTGCTGAGCTCGGTGTTGCGAACACAGGCATACCACTGCACATCGGTACGCGTGTTGTTCAGTTCAAGCGGCAGTGGTATCGGACCAAGCACAGAAATCGATCCACTGCCGGTCGACGGGCTATCCGGCGCGATCAAGACACCGTTCTTGTCGATGCGGACAAGTTTGCCCTGCGCAATCAAACGCTCTCGGACCGACGGATCGATATAGGTAAACATGGCGCCGCATTATGAACGAATCCTGAGGCTTTGCGATCTTCCTGACCAAAGACGGCCCGAACGGTCGATTAACCCCTTGCTGACCCACTGGTCAGCAAGTATAGTTAGTGACCTACCAGTCAGTAACCAGCCAAAACATGTCAGAACCCCGCTACCAGCGCCGCAAAGAAGACCGCCCGCAGGAAATCACGGCGGCGGCGCTCGCCGCATTTGCAGAATATGGCTATGCGGGAACCCGCGTCGAGGAAGTTGCCAAACGCGCCGGAGTCAGCAAAGGGCTGCTCTATTTGTACTTCAAGACCAAGGAAGAACTCTTTAAGGCAGTTGTCCGCAGCTTCGTTATTCCAAGAATCGATGCGTTAACTGCAAGCGTTGCAACCAGCGACCTGTCCGCGGAGGAGATCATTCGCGGACCGTTACTCGCCTTTATGAAATCCCTGCCTCGATCGCCGGTTGGAGTTGTCGTGCGCTTGATGATTTCCGAGGGACCAAAACATCCCGATCTGGTCACATTTTATTGGGATAACGTCGTGTCGCGCGGGATAGATACGCTCGCTGCAATTGTTGCTCGCGGCGTAGCCAATGGCGAGTTCCGTCGCACGGCGATTAGCGGCATGCCACACATACTGATCTTGCCCGCGATTTTTTCGCTGATATTCACAATCGTGTTTGGCGATCAGTCACTGGACACCGACAAGCTGATCGATACGCATATCGATATCGTAGTTGAACACTTGAAGAACAAAGAAGGAATGGCCGCATGAATAGCCGCAGCCTAATGACGGCATTGTCAGGTGCCATGGTGCTCATCGCTTGTGGTCAGACACATGACGCCAATCGTGTGGTTGGGGCGATGGCCTCGGATCGCATCGAATTAACGGCTGAAGTTAGCGAGCCAATCGTGGCAATTCTGGTTAGCGAAGGTGAGTTTGTGCAACAGGGCCAGCTACTGTTGCGCCAGGACAATACTCGCGCACTAGCCAGCACTCGGGAAGCGGAAGCATTTCTGGGCCAGGCACAGGCTCGGCTCGACGAACTTGTTCGCGGTCCGCGAAGCGAACAAATCACAGCGGCGCGAGCGAACCTCGAACGCGCAACCACGTCACGAGAGTATCAAGAGATAGAATACACGCGAGCACAAAAAGTCCACGCGCTGGACCTGGCCGCACCGGAAACGCTGGACAAGGCCAAAGCGGCCCTGGATTCGGCTGCTGCGGATCTCGATCTCAGGCGCGCACAGTTGCAAGAGTTACTCAGCGGCACAACGGTCGAAGAGCTTGCTCAGGCAGAACAAGCCGTAGTGCAGGCACGAGCCAGGCTCGACTATCTTAGCGTTGATCTGGCACGCCACGAGCTGCGGGCCCCGGTTGACGGCATCGCCGACACACGCCTGTTCGAGCTCGGCGAGCGACCTGCACGAGAGCAAGTCATGCTGGTCGTTCTTGCCGGCAAGCAATCGCATGCGCGAGTTTACGTCCCGGAGTCACTGCGCGTTCTGGTTAAACCGGGCACTCCTGCGCTCATTCATATCGACGGCTTGGCCGACGCAGTTCAGGGTCGGGTCAGGTGGGTTTCCAGCGACGCGGCGTTCACGCCCTATTTCGCGTTGACCGAACGCGACCGTGGACGCCTGAGTTACCTCGCCAAGGTTGACGTCGCAGAGGATATGTCCCGTTTTCCGGACGGCGTACCTGTCGAAGTTGAATTGCTTGTCGACAGCACAGACTGATGAACCAATCGATGCACGACGAAATTGCCATTAGCTCACGTGGGCTGACCAAGGATTTTGGCAAGCTACGTGCCGTCGACAACCTCGACCTTGAGGTGCCTCGCTCATCTATCTATGGCTTCCTCGGCCCTAATGGATCAGGCAAATCGACGACGATTCGGATGTTGTGCGGATTATTAACGCCCACGCATGGCAGCGCGACCGTGCTTGGCAACGAAATTCCCGGTAACACAGTAAACCTGAAACCGAAGATCGGTTACATGACACAGAAGTTCTCACTCTATGGCGACATGACCGTACGTGAAAACCTGCAGTTTATCGCCGAAATCTATTCCTATCCGCGCAAGTTACGAGCGACAAGAATAGGCGAACTTCTCGAGAAGTATGACCTTGAGGCGCAATACAAGCAGTTCGCCGGAACCATGAGTGGCGGTCAGAGACAACGGCTCGCCCTGGCTTGTGCCGTTTTGCATAAACCGGAACTACTCTTGCTTGATGAGCCGACCAGCGCTGTTGACCCGCAGAGCCGGCGCGATTTTTGGGCCAACCTGTTTCGGCTCGCGGAAGCCGGTACAACAATTCTGATTTCTACCCATTACATGGACGAAGCTGAACGATGCCACCACCTCGCTATCATTGATCACGGCAGGAAAGTCGCAGACGGTACGCCACAGGAGCTTCAGGCAAACACCGGTATGAACATCGTAGAGATACTCGCCGAGCAGCCGTTTCAAACTCAGGCTATTCTCGTACAACTGCCAGAAATCGAGAGCGTTACACAGCTCGGTGTGCGACTGCGCGCGCTTATACCGCAAACCATAAATGACCCTCTCGAACTCGTACATCAGACTCTGGCCAAGCACAGTATTGAGGCAGAAATAAAAATTGCCCCGGCATCGCTTGAAGATGTGTTTGTCGCTGCGACACTGAAACCGGCACCTGATTCCGCAAGGACCGCAGCATGAAGGTGATCTCACGATTATCGGCAATCATGCGCAAAGAGATCCTGCAACTGCGGCGCGACAAACTAACCTTTGGCATGATCGTCGGTTTGCCGATCATGCAAATATTGTTGTTCGGTTATGCGATCAATACTGACGTTCGCGACCTCTCGACAGCCGTTGCAGACCAGTCAAATACGCATTTGTCGCGACAATTCATCAGCGAGCTTGCTGAAACACAAGTCGTCAACATTCAATATTCAGTCGCCACAGCACAGGAACTCGAGGAATTGCTTCGCAACGGAAAGATATCGATAGGCGTGTTCATTCCGGACGACTTCGACCGACGCGTCATTGACTCGACACGGTCTGCGGTGCATATGCTCGTCGACGGCAGCGACCCGACGATTCTGGGGGTCGCGAATCAGCTTCGCGCTATGCCGGTCCAATTTGATTCTGCGCAAGTGAGCGCGCCCGTATCCCAAATAGAAGTGCGTCCCTATTACAATCCTGAACGACGTACGCCGGTGAATATCGTACCAGGCCTGATTGGCATCATTCTCATGATGACAATGATGATGTTTACCGCGGTCGCGGTTGTGCGCGAGCGCGAGCGCGGCAATCTCGAGCTGCTGATCAATACACCGGTCAGCTCCGCAGAACTGATGATCGGAAAGGTCGTCCCGTATATCGGAATCGGCCTGATTCAACTCGCGCTGGTACTTTCAATAGGCCGATTTCTATTCGCCGTACCCATCGTCGGCAGTATCTTCGACTTGTATCTGGCCGCACTGTTTTACATCGCCGCAAACCTCGGCCTCGGTCTGTTCGTGTCAACGGCGGTCAAGACCCAGTTTCAGGCGATGCAACTGACGTTCTTTCTGATGATGCCGTCGATTTTGCTGTCCGGTTTCATGTTTCCGTTCGAAGGGATGCCGAAGATCGCTCAGTATATCGGCGAGGCACTTCCCGTCACCCATTTCATTCGACTCACGCGGGGCATCATGTTGCGTGGCGCGTCCCTTGCCGACCTATACGGGGAGCTGGTTTTTCTTGCCGTATTCACGCTAATAGCGATGACTGCAGCGGTGCTGAGATTTTCAAAACGTCTGGACTAGAACTGGCAAGAGTTGCAATAGAATCGCAAAATAATATCCTTTCTGGTCAATTCGGGTATTCGTACGAATAAACGTATCGATTTTCATTTTGCCGATTGTTCTGATAACTAATCGTAAAATGAAATGAGCCGGATGATGAATAATCAAGATGAAGCACCTATCGTTTTCGTTGTCGATGATGATCCTGCAATTTGATTCGCGATGCAGGCCCTTATGGAGTCCAACGGCCTCAAGCACGAGACCCTTGCCACTGACGAGGAGCAACGCAAGACGCAGCAGGAACACGCGGAAGTCGCCGAACGCCTGGCACGATTGACGAACCGGGGGCGGGAAGTATTTGACCTTGTTGTTACGGGGAAGCCGAACAACGTTATCGCTTACGAACTCGGCGTAAGCCAAAGAACGGTCGAGATTCACTGTGCTCGTGTTTTGGAGAAGATGAACGCCAGGTCACTTGCTGACCTGGTCAAAGTGTGCATGACCGCATGAACCGCAGCAGCATCGTATGACGCGGAAAACGATCGTCTTTCGATCTGGTTTTAGCGTCTGGCTTCCCGGAATTCGTCAAGCCGTGCGCAATCAATGCATTCGTCGGCGTAAGGGTAGGCCAATAGCCGATTAACATCGATCTGCAAGCCACATTCTGTGCAGATACCGTAATGCCCGGCCTCGATTCGACGCAATGCAGCATTGATCTTCGCAACTTCCGACCGCGCCTCGTTGCCCAACGCGTCGACAACTTCATTATCCTCGAGCTGTTTGGCACGTTCTTTGGAGTCCGTTTCGTAGCCACGACGAAGATTTGCGGTTATTCGCTCCAGCCTGGCACTTAGCTCGTCTTTCTTTTGCCCAAGTCGTTGGCGCAACACGGCATTCGTTTCGGCCTGCATGGATCACTCCAGTCTATCTGGCACAATTACTTTGTCGGGCGGCCAGTTCACCTGATACCATCAAAACCCAGATTGCTTTGTTTTGAAATCAGTACATCCACGTACCAAAGAAGCCACCTGTTAAGCGGCGCAAAAGGCCGCGGTTTTTGGAAAATACGTATAATCCGACAGCGGCTACGCATCAGGCCTTATGGCATCTTTTTGGCCACGACAGTACGCTTTAGTACGAGTTCTTAGACCTTTATTTACACAACCATGCGAGCACGACCATGCATACTATTTCCAAAATCCTTTCAGTTGTTGATCCTACTACGGTAGACCAGCCAGCGTTGCAACGCGCAAGCTGGCTTGCGGAAAGCACCGGTGCGGAAATCGAATTACTCGTTTGCTACTACAACGAATACCTGAGTGGCGATCGATTATTTGACTCACCTTCACTCGAGAAGGCGCGCAAGGAAATTATCGATAATCAGGTTAAGCATCTCGAGACGATCGCTGAGCCGCTGAGGCAAGCGGGTATCGTCGTCAAGACGACGGCTATCTGGAGCCACCCATTGTACGAAGGCGTTGTTCGCCACGCTGTAAACAGTGGCGCAGATATCGTTCTCAAGGACACCCATCACCACTCTGTCGTGGAGCGGGCGCTATTGACCAATACCGACTGGAACCTGATTCGTACATGCCCGATGCCGCTTTGGCTGGTCAAACCCACCGCTAACCCGGAAACCCCGACATTTGTCGCCGCCATTGATCCGATGAACCAACATGACAAACCGGCGGCTCTGGACGATGAAATCCTGCACCTGAGCAAGATGCTCGCTGCCAAACTCGGCGGTGAGGTGCACGCATTTCACTCCTACGATCCACGTATCGCGATAGCAACTGCGACAGCGAATGCCTATATACCGGTGTCACTACCACTTGACGAGATTGAAAAGCAGATGCACGAGGATCACCAGAAACGGTTTGGGGAAATCACTTCGTTTCATGGCCTTGCCGATGACAGAGCGCATCTGGTTGCCGGATTGACTCATGAGGAGCTACCGGAAATCGCCAGGATGCTCAAAGCTGACCTTGTCGTAATGGGCGCAGTGGCTAGAAACCGATGGAAACGGCTGTTCATAGGCGCCACAGCGGAACGCACACTTGAGCATTTGCCGTGCGATCTGCTGATCGTCAAGCCAAATTGGTACAAGACACCGATTGACCTGAGCAATCACGAAGCCGCCTGATCTAATGGAGCTGCCGGACAGCGCCCTTATCCAGTCCAAGCACGAAAAAAGCCTCGCGCACCAAGTGTGCGAGGCTTTTTGTTTCCTGACTTAATTTTTCAGGTTAGTAGTTTGCCGTCAGCATAATCCAGAACTTACTGGTGTCGTCATAAGAATCGGAGTCGCTGCTGAAAAACGCGCCTTTGAATAGTAGACCGTAGCGATCACCAAGGCTTCGTCCTGCCGAAAAATCGAATTCGCTGCCGCAGTGGTCGCTGGTCGCTTCCGCCGTGTTGTCATGATAAACCGCGGTGAAGTTTCACTTGCCGGTTTTGTATTTGGACGTCGCGTAAACGTCATTGATACCGGCACCAGGCGTCGCGAGAAACTTGTCCGCCCAACCCTGGAATGCGTGCAATGTCGCCAGCGGTGTGCGGAACATCATGCCCGGTTCTGTATCACCACCAAGCGACTCGTACGCCAGGCCCAGTGTCCAACCGTTCTGCATGATCCAGTTAGCGCCAATATGGGCATATTGTGCGTCGTATTCCACAGGCGCATCACCAACCTCGGATTGCGTAGCCACCTCGGCAAAAATCCCTATTTTGCCCGCACCTGCCTTGATGTCTCCGGTCAGCCTTGCGCCCACTGTTGCGGTGGAAGAGGCGGCATAAGCCGGGTCTTTAAAGTCCAGATAGTAAACATAGGGAACGACCGCCCAGGCATCGTTGATTGTTACTTTACCGTTTAACAGGTGACCATCAAGATTCGCTTTGCCCGCCGGCACAGTAGAACCAAAAATGCGTCTCACATAGCTTAGATAACTGTATGAAAAGTCGGTTTGCGGAATCAGCTTGGTCGTATACGTCACTGCATCGTAAGTTTGCTCATTCTAACGCCAGCCGACACCACCGACGAAACGTTGATTGTCGAGCAGAATTCGTTGTCTTCCAAAGCGCAGTTTCCAATCATCCGAACTACTGTAATCGAAGTACAATTGATTGAGATCCGGACCTTCCGGGTCGGCAACAACCGGATACTCGGTCTTATTCGGGCTGGTCCCGCCACCGCTGTTAAAGTCTTCCATCAATAAATGGAAGACATAGTCGAACTCAGCAAAAGCCGACCAGTTCTGCCACGCACCGGTCTTGTAATTCAATCGCAACCGAAGTGTGGAAGCATCAGCGTTTTCGTCAAATGAATCCTGATCGACGTGCTCATATCGATATCGAAGGCCAACCGTCGCTTTTCCGGACGTGATAGCACTGGCGAATTCGTCACCTTCTTCGGCAACAGCCATCGATACTGGCAGCACAAGTGCTGCCAGTATCGACACGAACATACATTCCTTGCGTTGCATCTTCCCGTTCCTGGTCCTTTTCCTGAGTTCCATTGTTGTTACGTCAATCAGTAAATGTCATGTAGCGTATTGAATACATTAAATTTACCTGTTGGCGTAACAATTTCAGGACCCTTGATAACGGCTTTGAGTTCACGTGTCTTGTCGTCAACAACCACGATCGCTGACTCCTGCTCTTTGCCGCTCCAGACAGAGAACCAAACCTCATCACCGGCTTTGTTGTACTCAGGCTGGACTATACGCTTGGGCCCTTCACCAAGTTCAGCCCACTCGGCGATTGGCAATTTGACGAAGCCAGCATCGAGGTTATTGATGTCAAATACCGCAATACTCTGGCTCAGTGATTCGTCAGGATTTAGAGTTGCATCAACCCAGAGGTTAGTGGAATTCGGATGTGACTTGACGAACAGCGAGCCGCCGCCCATGCCATCAATAGTCCGAACATTCTTCCACGCGTTTTCCGGATGACCTTCGGGGTCGGTACCGATGAACGAGATATTCGCGTTACCCAGAGCACTCGTTACCCACACAGGACCGAACTCGGGATCAATGATGTTCGCACCACGACCCGGGTGAGGTGTCTTGGTAACGTCAATCAATGCGACCAGCTTACGGTCCCTGGAGTCGACAACCGCAATCTTGTCAGACTGGTTTGCCGCGGTCATGAAGTACCGTTTCGTGCGATCCCAACCACCGTCGTGGAGGAACCTGGCGGCACCAATATCGGTAACCGTCAGATTATCAATATCGCTGTAGTCAACCAGCAGGATGTGCCCGGTTTCTTTGACGTTTACGATAAACTCCGGATGCTCGTGCGATGCAACGATAGCTGCCACACGTGGCTCCGGATGGTACTCTTGTGTATCAACCGTCATGCCGCGAGTTGAAACGACTTTGAGCGGCTCCAGTGTGTCGCCATCCATAATGACGTATTGCGGTGGCCAGTAGGCACCAGCAATCGCATACTTGTCTTCATAGCCTTTGTACTTCGAGGTCTCGACCGAACGTGCTTCCAGGCCGATCTTGATCTCAGCAACAATTGCCGGTGGATCCATCCACATATCAACCATGTCGATTTTGGCGTCACGACCAATCGTAAACATGTACCGACCAGATGCTGAAGGTCGTGAAATGTGCACGGCATAACCGGTAGGTAGAATACTAACGACTTCTTTGGTGTCGCCGTCGATGATTGCAATCTGGCCTGCGTCGCGGAGCGTAACCGCCATGAAGTTCTCGATATCGCGGTCATGTTGCGGACTGTCCGGACGATCTTCCGGGGCAACGATCAACTTCCAGCTGGCTTCTATCTCAGGCATACCAAATTCCGGCGGTGCCGGCGGTTCCTGCTGGAGGAAGCGTGCCATGATGTCGATCTGCTCAGGCGTCAGGTCTCCCGATGTTCCCCAGTTAGGCATACCGGCCGGAGAACCATAGGTAATCAGAGCTTTCAGATACTCGGTGCCTTTTTCTCTCGTGACATCTGGCGTCAGCGGCTTGCCAGTCGCGCCTTTACGCAGCACGCCGTGGCAACCAGCGCAACGCTGGAAGAAAAGTTCCGTTGCGACACCAAACTCGGCTGCGCTCAGTACCGGCCCACCCGCTGTCATTATCTGGCGGTGCCTTCACCGGAAATCGCCGACGGAGCGCCCTGGTAACTCATTTCACCTTCGGTTGCGCCCAGATGCCGCTCACCAGAGGCGCGGTCTTCCTGACCAAGCTCAACCCGCAACGCGGCAACTTCTTCTACACTAACCGCTGCGCCAGTGTTTCCCCATGAACCAAATACATAAGTAAGCGCTGCGGCGAGGTCTTCGTCCGGCAGATGGCCGAGACTCGGCATGACGCCGTTGTACTCAACTCCATTGACCGTAACCGGGCCGGACAGACCAAACAGAGCGGCCGCCATCACTTGTTTGCGATCGCCGAGAAGGAAGTCAGATCCGGCAAGCGGCGGAAACGCGCCCGCAAGCCCCAGTCCTGTCGGCTGGTGGCAGGCCGCGCAGTTTGCGAGGAATACAGCCTCGCCTTTTGCCATCAGGTTATCTACGTTGGCCGCGGCGACTTCTGCAGTGTGAACAGCAGTGTCACTTGAGGCTGCCGGGCTGGCGGTCGTATCGGCCGCTTCTTGCGTGCACGCCTGTAGCAACCATCCCACCAATGGGATGAGCATTATCAGACTCAGTTTCTTAACTTGCATGACTTTTTCTCCTGTCATTGCTTATTTACCAATTAGAAATCACCAATTTAAATTCAGGCTGATCGATGCGCTTCTGCCGGCCTGTGCCAGGTACGGCAACATCGGATCGTCAGGTGACAAACCGCCCACATCGGACCAGTTCCAATAAGTACGGTCAGTCAGATTGTGCAGGCCAGCGCGTATCGTTGTGCGCTTGCCCAGACGTTGTGTCAGGTACAAATCGAATACGGCATAAGCAGGCGGCTTGAACAATTCGCCACCCGACTCATCACGATCCGACCATTCGTCGGTCAAGATCGCCTTCAGCCGAATTCGCGTGCGCTCGCTTTGCGAGAACCAGCTGGCACCCAGGACGACTTGCGCAGGACCGACGGAGTTCAGTGCTTCGCCGGTATCAGAGTTTTCACCTTTCGCGTAATAGGCCGAGCCATCCACCCCGAATGCGCTGAGCGAGCCGGACAAACGCGAGGACCCGGAGGCTTCGATGCCTTTGATCATGGTCTCTCTGAGATTTTGCGATTGAAACAGGATACGACCGCTCACCGGGTCCTCTCCGAGGCGAATTTTTGACTCGATGAAATCTTCGTAGCGGGTATAGAACGCTGAAACATGTGTTGATGACCGAACGCCTTGCCAGCGTAGCCCCAAATCCAGACCATCTGACGACTCGGACCGCAGGTCCGGGTTAGGGATTGCACGATAGTTAAAGAATGGAATGTCAAGACCGATGTTTGCATCCGCGTAAGGCGGCGCACGGAATCCGTGCGAATACTGCAGGTAAACATCGACGTTGGGTGACACCGCGTAAATCACGCCCAATTTCGGCGACAGGTCTGACTCATCGATCGACACCAGCTCCGCGAATGGATAATCCTCCAGGTACATCGGATCCTGCGACGGTGACAGCTTGAATTGGTCAGCACGCAGAGCGGCGATTACCGTCCAGTCGCCAAACGACATCGTGTCCTCAATGTAAGCACCCAGATCCTGGGTCGTACTAATCGGAAAGTCTCGCAGGGGAAATTCTTCACCCAGCAGCACATTGCTCTGCTCACCGGTTGCCATATTCGTCTGCAGACCATCCCGATACTCTTCGCTCATACGTTCGCGATACTCAAGGCCGAATCCAAGTCGATGCGATACGTTCCCGGTCGCCAGATCTTTCCAGAGGTTGAGCTCGACACCGTACATTTCCTGCTCAAACGAAAAGTAGCGGTCAATTGATACCGGTGTTCGGGCTGCGCCGCGCTCGTCCAGTGTCTTTTGCTCAGTGTCCGCCACCTCATAAAAGGCTCTGATTACTCCGTTGTCGATCCAGCTTTCCGGCGACCCGAATTCGTAGGCGGCAATCAGGATGTCCATCTGATATCGATCATCGCCTTCCAGTGCGGTCGTGGAACGATAGCGGCCTTGTCCGAGCATCGAATTCAGGGTAGACAGTGAATGCGATTCCTGATGAATTAGTTCCGCGCGCCACGTTCGTCCCCAGGGGTCGTCGGCGACAAACTTGAGCATTCCGGTTTGGCGATCGTAATCTTTGGTATCTACGCCGGACGGGGCTGCCGCCGACTCGATCTCTTCGCCGCTGCGCCAGCTCGCGCCCGCCATGAAACCCATAGAGCGGTCACCCACACCGAGCATCGCCTGACCGTGCCAGCTATTGTCGACGCCACGCCAGGTTGCGAGCAGGTCACCACCGGTTTTGTGACCACCCGTGAGGTCAAAGGGATCCGGAGTTTTTACTGCGACGACTCCACCTATCGCAGAACTACCGTACAGGGCCGAAGCCGGGCCGTGGAGAACTTCGATGTTCTCGATCAGTCCGGCATCAATGAAATCTCGCGTTGCGTTGGAGAAGCTGCCGACGTCGAAATGATCCGAAAGCGGAATTCCGTCGACGATAATCGCCACCCTGTTACCGCCAATTCCCCGAATATTGATGCCTTCTGTACCAAAACGGGTACCGGCCCCTTCGTAATCGACACCGGGAACATAACGAAATACATCACTGATTGACGTGGAAAGATTATCATTCAGTTCTGCACGAGAAAGGACGGTCACGTTCGCGGCGATCTCCCGAATCGAGCGCTCGTCCTTGTGCGCTACAACGACGACCTGATCCAAAGAGCCTGCAACGGCCGTGTCAGAGTTCGCTGTAGCCGATTCAGCGGCGAAGCCTGCCGTACACACGAAGAATCCTGTGGCCGCAATTGCGGCGGGCAAGATCAAAAATCCGGGTTTTGTCAGCATAATTCTGGCTTCGGCTCAGGATTGATTTATGAAACCGAAGCTTGACGAATACACCGGATAAAACCATAAGTACGATCACCTATCCGGCACCGGTTAGTGCCTAACGGCGTGCTTTCCTGCGATCTCGCTTCGATCCGAAACTGGCGCAAAATCTCGCGATCCGACTGGAGTCGGGAGACAATTTAGCCCAAAATTGCCGCTTCTCTACGCGTTACCGACACACGGTGATCTTGCCTATGTACCTGACATTGAAATTCGTGCACATGACATGCGCGATGCTGACGATTTGTGGGTTCCTGCTACGCGGCTATTGGATGATGACCAGCTCGGTTCGGTTGCAGTACCGAATTACGAAAATCGCTCCGCACATTATCGACACCCTATTCTTGTTGAGCGGCATTGCGATCATTCTTGAATTGAACCTTCAGGTAATGCAAAACAACTGGTTGCTGGCGAAATTCGCCGGACTGATCGTTTATATAATTCTGGGTGTATTCGCGCTGCGGCTTGGCCGCACCCCACAAATCAAAGCGATAGCGTTCGTCGCTGCCGTTAGTGTGTATGCATACATTGTTGGCGTCGCACTGACAAAGTCTGTCGCGAGTTGGCTGGCGTATTTCTCATTCTAATTCGCGGCGCTTGGCTAATACACCTGTAGATGAAAGACCGGCAGCACCGACGTAGAAAGTATTACCGAATATCTGAAACGGCTGCTGTGGTGCATTCCATTCGTCACAGGAATAGCATTCGATCGCAGCATCGTAGTCGAATGAATCCTGCCCGTAAGCTGCCATACACGTAAACAGAATCGCCGACAGCGCCAAGCTTCGCCTCACATGAGCGCGCGTGAAAACAGTCGAACAGATGCGACGACCAAAAATATGCCAAACAACATGCTAAGGCGTTTCTCTGAGAACTTATGCGCGATCTTTGCGCCCAGTGGTGCAAGAAGAACAGTGATTGGTGCGATTAACGCAAAACCAACGAGGTTGACGTAGCCCAGACTTCCGGGCGGTACGCGCGCATCGCTCAGGCCCGTGAAGATGAATCCCAGCGTGCCCGGAATAGCGATGACCAAGCCGATCAACGCCGCGGTTCCGACAGCACGGTGAATCGGCACGTTGAAAATCGTTAACGTCGTGACAGACAGTACGCCGCCGCCGATTCCCATCATGCTGGAGAAACATCCAATCATCGTTGGAATCGTATATACCCAGGCGGCCTTGGGCAGGCCGCCGGTCAGATTGCGACTTTCCGGATAAAACACCATTTTCGCGGCCATCATCGCGGCCAGCGTCGCAAATACCAGTGCCAATACATTGCTGTGTACCTGTGCTGCGATCCACGCACCCAGAAGCGCACCGGCGAATACAAATACCGCCCATTTTTTGACGATGTCCACATCGACGGCGTGTCGGCTATGATGCGCGCGCGCCGAAGATATTGATGTGGGAATAATTGTTGCGAGTGACGTTGCGACAGCGACATGCATGCGAATCGCCGCGTCTACGCCAAGAAATCCAAGCGCGGCCTCCAGAACCGGCACGATTACGATGCCCCCGCCGATGCCGAACAGCCCGGCCAGGATTCCGGCCACACACCCGGTCACCAACATTCCGACGGCGAGTAGGACCAAGTCTTCCATCAGCAAGAAGTGCGCTTACGCGCCCAGCAGTTCAGCGTGATGTCGCAAATGATCTTCAATAAATGTTGCTATGAAGTAGTAACCATGGTCATAACCTGCGTGATAACGGGCTTCGACCTGCAAACCGCTTTCGCCGCACGCTTGCTCAAACAACTCGGTACGTAACTGTTCCTTGTAATAAGGATCGTCGAGTCCCTGATCAATAAGGATACGACTGTGCGAGGATGCGTTTTCAAGATTCCGCGCCACTTCACAGGCATCGTTCTCGTGCCAGGTCGAGGTATCGCTGCCGAGGTAATAACCGAGTGCCTTCTGACCCCACGGGCTGTGCAAGGTACTGCATATGGGCGCGAACGCTGACACTGATCGATACAGATCCGGATTCCTAAGACCTATCGTCAATGCACCGTGACCACCCATTGAATGTCCTGTCAGTCCGTGACGGTCCCTATCACCCGGAAAATGCTCGAACACCGCTTGCTGCAATTCGGCAGTTACATAGTCGTACATATGATAATGGCGTGACCATGGATCTTCGGTGGCATTCAGATAAAATCCAGCGGCCAATCCAAAATCGTAATCTCCGTCCGGATCGTCAGCAACGCCGTCGCCACGCGGACTGGTATCCGGAGATACCAGCATGATGCCAATCTCAGCTGCATAACGCTGTGCGCCGCTCTTGATCATGAAGTTTTCTTCGGTACAGGTCAGACCGGATAGAAAGGTGACGACGGGAACTTTGCCTTCGGCCGCTTGTGGCGGCACAAAGACCGAGAATCGCATATCACAGTTATTGGCTTTCGAGGCGTGGCTGTAAAAGCCGATCTTGCCGCCGTAGCAACTGGTTTCGCTAATCGTCTCAATTGTCATGCGGGAGATTATGCCCGTGCTGACACAGAAGCTCTAACTTTTCTGAAAAACCAGCGTGGCATTCGTGCCACCAAAACCGAAACTGTTGGACATTGCTGTTTTGATGCCAGCGTTGTCGATGCACTCGGTAACCAACGGCAACCCAACGACGGCTGGATCCGGATCGTTGACGTTGATAGACGGAGCAATAAAGTCGTGCTCCAGCATCAACAAACAATGGATTGCTTCCTGCACACCCGTCGCACCTAACGAATGACCACACAGGGACTTGGACGAACCAAAGCGCGGAATATTGTCGCCGAATACTGTGCCCATGCCGCCCAACTCAACTGTGTCGCCCACTGGCGTACTGGTACCGTGGGTATTGATGTAGTCAATCGGTCCTTCGACCGTTGCTTTGGCAAGCTCCATGCAACGAACAGCGCCTTCGCCTGATGGCGCAACCATGTCGTAGCCATCTGACGTTGCTCCGTAGCCGACGACTTCAGCGTAAATCTTTGCGCCACGCGCTTGCGCATGCTCAAGCTCTTCGACAACGACCATGCCGGCACCCGACGCAATGACAAAGCCGTCGCGCGTCGCATCGTAAGGACGCGATGCGGTCGCCGGATCATCGTTGTACGTGGAAGACAATGCACCCATCGCGTCGAACAAACAGGCCAGTGACCAGTGCTCTTCTTCACCGCCGCCAGCGAACACGATGTCCTGCTTGCCCAGCTGAATCTGCTCAGCAGCAGCGCCGATGCAATGCGCGCTAGTCGCACATGCTGACGTAATCGAATAGTTGATACCTTTAATCTTGAACGGTGTCGCAAGACAAGCCGAAACCGTGCTGCTCATCGTGCGCGGCACCATGTAAGGACCAACCCTGCGCACGCCTTTATCTCGCAGCTTATCGGCCGCAAGAACAATGTTCGCACTGGAAGCGCCGCCGGACGACGCAATAAGTCCGCTACGGAAATTGGAAACGTCGCCGTCCTCGAGCCCCGCATCGTCGATCGCCTTTTGCATCGCGATGTAGGAGTAAGCCGCCGCATCGCCCATGAACCGAAGTACTTTGCGATCGATGTGCTCAGACAGGTCGATATTGACGCTGCCCGATACCTGACTGCGCAGTCCCATTTCCTTGTATGACTCGTTGGCAACAATGCCGGAACGCCCATTTCTCAAAGAATCGACTATTTCTTCCTTCGAGTTTCCGAGGCACGATACCGCGCCAAGACCTGTAATTACGACACGCCGCATTAATAAATCCTAAAAGTTTTCAGTTGAGGTAAACAGGCCAACGCGTAGGTCTTCAGCCACATAAATTTCGCGTCCATCGACTGACATCGTGGCATCTGCAATCGCCATATTCAGCTTGCGCGTAATCAGGCGCTTGATATCGAGCTGAAAGGTCACTAGTTTCGCGGTCGGCAGCACCTGTCCTGAGAATTTGACTTTGCCGGCACCCAGCGCCCTGCCGCGGCCATCAAGATTTAACCAGACCAGGAAGAAACCGACCAGCTGCCACATCGCATCAAGTCCAAGACAGCCTGGCATTACCGGATCACCTTCGAAGTGACACTGGAAAAACCACAGGTCAGGGTTGATATCGAGTTCTGCCCGAATCTCGCCCTTGCCGAACTTGCCGCCTTCCGCCGATATATGGCTGATACGATCGGTCATCAGCATATTGGGTAAAGGCAGGCGTCCGTTAGTCGGACCGTACAGCTCGCCGTGAGCGCACTGGATAAGCTCGTCGTAGGTAAACGAACTCTGCCGTACAATAATTTGCTCGGCGGTAATTGTATCGTTGTTGCTCATAACTGGCTCCAGGGCCGGTTGGTTGATATGGCCGCGTATGCACTACGCGTATTTCCCAACCGGCAATTTTAGCCGGATTCCAGCCCGGAGGCTTTGGAATACGCGCCAATTGATGGCCGTCGTGTCAAGCCTTGTCGTAGTCCAGCAGCAGGGTTTTGGTGACCGGGCGTGACTGACAGGCCAGCACGAAGCCTGATTCAACTTCCCAGGGTTCGAGGCCGTAGTTGCTGGCCATCGTCACTTCACCGTCGCGTACGTGGCAACGGCAGGTCGCGCAGACGCCGCCTTTGCACGAGTACGGCAGTTCGATGCCGTGGCTGGCCGCGGCATCGACGATATTTGTGTCATTTTCCTGCATATCGAACGACTTCATGTGCCCGTCCATAATGACGGTGATCGTAGCGTGTGGGGCCGATTGGGCGGCAGCGGCAACAACCGGCTTCGCTCCCTTGCGCGGCACGCCAAAACGCTCGACATGTACTTGGTCGGTGTCGAGCCCAAGACCGAGCAGTGCTTCACTAACCACCAGTATCATCGTGCCAGGGCCGCATACGAATGCTTCGGCCGGGTTAATGCCACGACAGAAGTGCGCATACAATTCGCGAACCTTGTCGGCATCCAGTCTGCCCGCCGCAATCGAAAACTCCTGCTCTTCCTGGCTGAAGACGAAATGCAGTTGCAGGCGCTCGGGATACTGATTCTTGAGCGCATACAGGTCCTCTATAAACATCGTCGTCGATTGTTTGCGATTGCCATAGAACAGTACGAATCGGCTTTCCGTCTCGCGAGCCAGTACCGATTTGAGCATCGACAATATCGGCGTTATGCCGCTGCCCGCCGCAAATCCAAGGTAGTCTTTCGCACTCCCGTCGTCCGGATTGAGGTGAAATTGACCGAACGGTGGCATCACGTCGATTTGGTCACCAACGGCAAGCCGTTTATCCGCAATTTCCGAGAATTGTCCTCCGGGCTGCACCCGAACACCTATTTCGAGCGGCCACTCGCCGATACTCGAGCAGATGCTGTAGGTACGTCGTAATTTCTTGCCGTCATTGACGATCTGCACCGGCAAGTGCTGCCCGGGGATGAACGTAAATTGCTCATGCAACTCTTCAGGCACACGCAAACCGATTCGCACTGAATCGCTGGTTTCGTGGTCGATACTCTCGACCGTCAGGGTGTGAAATTGTCTCATTCGGAACTCAGATGCACTTAAAATATTCGAACGGCTCAAGGCAATCCGTACATTTATAATGTGCCTTACATGCCGTTGAGCCAAACTCGCTAACCAGCGATGTATTCAGTGAATCGCACTGCGGACATGCGACGCTGCGTGTGCCTTGCAGCAATTCGCGTTTGCCAACACCCTGCTCTGGCGGTGCAATACCGTAGGCTTTCAGCTTGCTGCGACCTGCATCGCTAATCCAGTCGGTCGTCCACGGTGGCGACAGGACACGGCGAATCGAAACGTGATCAATACCGCGATTATGCAGGGCTTCCAAAACGCTTTTCTCGATAAACTCGGTTGCCGGACAGCCCGAGTAGGTCGGCGTCAGATCAACGACCACCTCAGAGTTGATAGTCACATCGCGCACGATGCCAAGGTCAATAATCGACAGCACCGGTATCTCCGGATCCGGTACCTCACTCAACCATGCAAGAACCTGTTCGCGGTCAACGGCTATGCTCACCAGGTCGCACCCAGGTACGTCCGTTGCAGAAGCTGCATTTCGGCGAGCAAACACTGCAAATGCTCCGTGTGTTCACCGTGCTTGCCGCCGCAGCTCATATTGTCATCATCCGGCAGTGTCAGCGTCGCCTCCGATATCACCGCTGCAACGTCCTTTCGCCACTGCAGCTGAATCGCCTCGAGATCGGGACCTTTGAATGACTCGGCAATGACCCGATCAACATTATCAGCGACAAACATCTCACCGGTATATCGCCATAAGCTGTCCAATGATTCCTGCGCTTTGGCGTGGCTATCCTCAGTGCCATCACCAAGACGAACCAGCCACTGCGAGCAGTGCCGCAGGTGATAGCGAATTTCTTTAACTGCCCGTGCGGCGATTTCCGCAAGTCGCGGGTCGCTGCAACCCTCCAGAGCCTCAAGTTGGCGCACATAAAACCATTCGAAAAAGACCTGTCGAACAATGGCATCGCCGAAATGACCGTTCGGTTGCTCCAGCAGCAGCAGATTGCGAAATTCATTGACGTCACGAAGGAAGGCGATGTCGTCCTCAGTGCGCCCCTTTCCTTCGAGCTCCGCTGCGTAGGAATAAAACATCCGCGCCTGGCCGATGAAATCCAGTGAAAAGTTCGCGTTGGCGAGCTCCTCTTCGAGTTCAGGATGTGCCGCCACGAACTCGATCATGCGCTGACCCAATATCAGCGCGTTGTCACCGAGTCGCAGTACGTAGGCGAGCAGAGCTTCGGCGCGGCGACTAGACGAATTTCCTTTGGACAAATGGTTCACAGATTATCCACGCCATCCGGAACCACGTAGAACGTCGGATGCCTGTAGATCTTGTCTTTGGCTGGCTCAAAAAATGCGGCATTTTCCAGCGGGTCAGATGCGACGATCTCGCTGGACCTGACAACCCAGATGCTGACCCCTTCACTGCGTCGCGTGTAGGTATCACGGGCGTTGGTCAGCGCCATCTGATCGTCAGCGGCGTGAAGACTACCTGCGTGTCGGTGGCTAAGACCTGCTTTGCTACGAATGAAAACTTCATACAGCGGCCAGGTGTTGCTATTGGTGATTGGATTGCTCATGCGACCTTCCTCGTCGAATGTTTGTCAGCGTAAACCTGCGCCGCTTCTCGAACCCACGCGCCATCATCGTGTGCCTTGCGGCGCTTCGCGAGTCGTATCTTGTTGCACGGTCCATTGCCCGCCAGTACGTCGTAGAATTCCTGCCAGTTAATTTCACCGAATTGATAGTGGCCCGTCTCCTGATCCAATTTTAGATCCGGATCGGGCATCTTGAGTCCAAGAAAATCGGCCTGCGGCACCGTTACATCGATGAATTTCTGCCGTAGTTCATCATTGCTGAAACGCTTTATCTTCCAGGCCATCGACTGCGCGGAATGTTTCGAATCGGCATCGTTCGGCCCGAACATCATCAGCGATGGCCAGGAAG